>Ga0187863_10001177_pt1 | contig 21342 bp, 17 predicted proteins | sample June2016WEW_11_1_FD_132975 | JGI IMG/M metagenome (GOLD analysis project Ga0187863, IMG submission 132975) | Peatland microbial communities from SPRUCE experiment site at the Marcell Experimental Forest, Minnesota, USA - June2016WEW_11_10 | ecosystem: Environmental > Terrestrial > Soil >...
CCGTATTCGTCGCGCCGAGATCCTTCCTACCGAGGAGTTTGTAGACGGGCCCGGCATCCACCGCCGCGAGAAACATGCCTTTCGCGTCAACCCATCCGTCGCCATCGGTCGCTCCGCCGCTAATGAAGACGGGCCTTGGAGCGCACAGGGCGATCAATTCGTTCGCGTCGACTGGAAGATCGCCGGGAGTCAGCGGTCCCGCATACTTCAGGAAATTGCCGGCCATCCAGTGATACTCCTGGGCTCCGGCAACGTTGCCCACCTGTTCCCCAAAGATGTGCCGGTAGAGCTTCGCCCCTGCTTCGCCTGAAGAACTAATGTAGCCGATAGCAAAACGCGGATCGTAAGCCATGGCGACAAGCGAGGCCTTGCCATAGCGCGAGTGGCCTTCAATGCCGACTTGCCTCGCATCCACATCCTTGTCGGTTTCAAAATAATCCAGGCACCGGCTCGCGCCCCACGCCCACGCCTTCAGAGCGCCCCAATCATCGAGCTTGCGCGACTGGCCCTTATTTGCCAGGCCGATGATTCCCTCCGTCAAGCCCGCGCCATTGTCGGGTTGCACACTGGTCGGGATGTATTCGGCATAGCCCCATCCCCGCGCCAGCACTTGCTGTTGCCATGTCGGTCCCGGTCCCGCCATTGCGGCGAACTGGGGGAATCTCTTGGCCAGCATGGCCATGAATTCCTTGCTCAAACCCAATTCCATGATGACGGGAACCGGCCCCTTTGCATCCGCCGGAGTCGTCAATGTGAGGTCGATGTTCACCGTAATCTTTGGATCCGCCGAATTGTCGACGTGACCGACAAACGTTTTCGTGATCACGGGCACATCGCCATTCTTTTCGCGCACCGTGCTGACGACCTCCCAATTGACCTTGGGCAGATTCGCAGGCATGCGTCCATAAATTTCGCGGTCAAAAAGCTCCACGATCTCCGGTCTGCGTTGACTCCACCAGACTTTGGCCGTCGTCACCGGTTTGCCGTTGTTCAGAACAAGCGGATCGGGGATCTTTGGATAGATATCTGCCTTCGTCTCGTCGTAATTCGCGGCGTGGGGCGAACTGGCATCGCCGTCGGCGCCTGGACGCAGTTCTTTGATGCCGAGCGCGTCCAACTCCCGCCGATGCTCTTTTTCTGACGCAGCCTGGATGGCGAGTTGCTCCGGAGTCGGTTGAGGGCGAGTTGCCGGCTGAGGTGAAGAGGCGGTTGCGGGAGGGTTTTGCCCTCTCCCCTGCATGTAGCCGAGAGCCAGGATGAACGATGCCATAACCACGAACCAACCAACGAATCGTTTGGCGGACATAACCTACCTCTCAGGCCATTCTCGAAATCGAGATACACCAACGGGCCAAAGAATATCGATTTACCGCGTGTCGAGCAAGAAGACATTTCCAATGTCCATAGAGCGCTTGCTTTATGAACACCAAGCGGCAGCCCCTCAAGTCCCGGCAAGACGCGCCGATGAAATAGGGAGATTGAAAGAAGAAGAGGTTACTGCCATGCGATGGTTGCGCAATCTTCCCGTTTCTCGCAAATTCACGTTTGCCTTCGGTATCGTGTGCGGTCTCTGCATGGTGTTGGGAGGCTATTCGCTGCTCACATTCCATCGAATCGCGCAAATGAGCGGAGATGTGAGTCAAAACAATTTCCCATCAGTACTCGCTTTGGCACAAATCCGCAATGCAGCCAACAACGCACGGCGCGAGGATCTCGATCTCTTGCTCTGCACCACACCGACATGCATGTCCACGCACACGGGGAAGCGGCAAACGACCTGGGCTGATTACCAGACGGGCGTCAAGCTTTACGAGCCCTTGATCAGCTATCCCGGAGAGCGCGAACTCTACCAGAGATTTTCGACCGCATTTGCGCAATACCAGGAAGCCAGCGACCGCGCGAACTCGTTGCTTATGTCCGGAAAGGCCGGAGATGCCTTGGACGTACTAACGTCAACTTCCACCGCGGACTCATATCACACGGCCTTTGCAGCATTGAATGACGATTTCCAGTTGAATGCAAATGAAGGTCGTAAGGAAAGCTCCGCGGCTCTTAGTGCCAGTAACCGCGCAATTTGGGTAAATTCCGTCTTGACGCTGGTACTTCTCATCTTATGCGCTATCGTTGGAGTCGGCCTCACACGAGAAATTGCGCCACGTCTGAATACGCTGAAGATCGCCGTGGAAGCGATGGCAACAAAGGACCTGACGGCAAGTGTCAGGGTAACCGGAAGCGACGAAATCGGGCAGCTGGGTGAGGCATTCAACACCAGTGTAGATTCCATGCGCGAGATCGTGCGATCGGTTGCACAGGGCGCACAGACGCTTTCGGCGGCGACGACCCAGATCAGCGCGCGCGCCGTCCAGTCAGCCGGCAACGCCAACACGCAATCCAGCAAGACCAATCAGATTGCCGCGGCGGCCCAGGAGATGACGGCCACCATCAGCGAAATCAGCCATAACGCAGAGAGCGCGGCCAACGCCAGCCGCGTATCGGCCGAGACCGCCGATCAGGGCGGCGCGGTGATGCAGGCCGCCGCGATGACCATGGAGAAAATCGCGGCCGCTACCGGAACTGTCTCTGAGAAAATGACTTCGCTTGCGCACCGTTCCGCGGAGATCGGCAAGGTGGTCAGCGTGATTCAGGAAATCAGCGAGCAGACAAACCTGCTGGCTCTAAATGCCGCGATCGAAGCAGCTCGTGCCGGTGAGCATGGACGAGGATTTGCTGTCGTGGCCGGCGAAGTGCGTCGCTTGGCGGAACGCACTAAGAGCGCTACGGAAGAGATTGCCGGCACCATCCGCAGCATCCAGGAAGAGACTCGCACCACTCTTCAGGTGATGGAGGATAGCCGCTCCGCGGTTGAGAGCGGAATGAACGAAACCGCCCGTGCCCGGCAAAGTCTCGAAGCCATCATTGAGTCTTCAAAGCAAGTTGAGCAGCAGATTCAACTCATCGCCACCGCAGCGACCGAGCAAACAGCCGCATCCGGAGAAATCTCCGAATCCGCCGGTCAAATCTCGCAGCTGGCCACTGAGAACACCCAAGGCGCCGAGGAAGCTGTAGAGGCATTAAAGAACCTCAACTCCCTGGCCAAACGACCTGGACGGAATGATTGGTCAGTTCCAACTGGAAGGCTCTGTGCAACAGGGCGGAAACTTCCGCGGAGAGAGCAAACCTTCGGCCCGTTCTGCAACCCGTTCGGTCGCAGCTCGACGTTCAGCCGCCGCGTAGTACGAATCGGTTCCGTTGCATCCAATCCTCCGGACGCCGGCGATCCTGGAGATCGCCGGCATTCTTTACCGAAGTTGTGCCAGACTCTGTCCTGACCCCGCCCGAGTCCGTCATTTTCACGAAGCGCTGCTGTCCGCGTTCCACCGCGGTATGGTAGCCTCCGGTTGTGGCCCACGCCGGCGGCATCAGCGTACCACTCGCCCCAGCCTTCGATTAGTTCCCGGGAGACAATTGCATGAGCGCCGTCCAGTATGACCTGATCGTTGTCGGCTCCGGGCCCTCAGGCCAGCGCGCTGCCGTAGCGGCTTCCAAGATGAAGAAGCGTGTCGCGGTCGTCGAAGCACGCGCGGTCGTTGGCGGCGTCTGCATCAATACCGGCACCATTCCGTCCAAGACCATGCGTGAAGCCGTATTGCACCTTTCCGGGTACGCCTATCGCTCCGTCTATGGCATGAATTACCGGGTCAAAGAAAAGATCACCATGGCCGATCTCGCTTTCCGTGTGCAGGCGGTCATCAAGACTGAAGTGGACGTAACCGAGGCCCAGCTCTCGCGCAACGGGATCGACGTGATCCAGGGAATTGGGCATTTTATCGATCCGCACGTACTGCGCGTGGAAGGTCCGCATGGGGATACGACCCTCGAAGGCAGCCGCATCATTCTTGCCGTGGGGACCAAGCCTGCCTCTTCGCCCAAGGTTCCCATTAATGGCCGCACTATTATCAACAGTGACCAGGTCCTCGACCTTCCCAACTTGCCCCGCACCTTGATCGTCGTAGGTGGCGGCGTGGTCGGAGTCGAATACGCATGCATGTTCGCCATTCTCGGCATGCGCGTCACTCTTATTGAAAAACGTAACAAGCTTCTCGAGTTTGCCGACCAGGAAATTGTCGAATCTCTCAGCTACCACCTGCGGGACAGCCGCGTGACCATGCGGCTCGGCGAGGAGGTGGAGAGTGTGGAAGAGCTCTCTGACGGCGGCGTTGTGGCCAACCTCGAAAGTAAGAAAAAAGTCTCCGGCGATGCATTGCTCTATGCGGTAGGCCGCCAAGGCAACGTGGACGAGCTGAATCTAGCCGCAGCCGGTCTTGAGGCCGACAGCCGCGGACGCATCCCGGTTGACGAGAATTTCAGGACCAATGTAGAGCACATTTTTGCGGTGGGCGATGTGGTTGGTTTTCCGGCTCTAGCTTCTGTGTCAATGGAACAGGGACGCATTGCCGCCGCCCGCGCCTTCAACGATCACGCCACCTCCTCAAATCCCAGCTTCTACCCTTATGGGATTTACACCATTCCCGAGATAAGCTTTATCGGCAAAACGGAAGAGCAGTTGACCGATGAGGATGTGCCTTACGAGGTCGGCATGGCGTATTATCGCGAGGTTGCGCGTGGACAGATCCGAGGCGACACAACCGGGCGCCTGAAGCTGATCTTCCATCGCGACACCCGCAAGGTCCTGGGGGTGCATATCATCGGCGAAGGTGCAAGCGAACTGGTCCACATCGGCCAAGCGGTCATGACGCTGGGAGGCACCGTGGATTACTTCGTCGAAACTGTTTTTAACTACCCGACCCTCGCCGAGTGCTACAAGACCGCAGCCTTCAATGGCCTGGGCCGCCTGAATCGCTATCAGGCGTGATGAGAGGAACTGTTCATGAGCACCGCAATCGGCGTTGTGATGACCGAGCACATTGTGGCAGGCGCGCTTGAAGATCAGCGGTTGACTGGAAAGCCGCTGCGCTTTCCTGAAAGTACCGACGAGCATGAGGCGCTCGCGGCTCTCCCTGGCGGAGAGCTGATTGAGGTTCTAGTCGACAAGATCGCCGCGCTGGTTGGCACATTCAAAGTTCCCGTCGACGCGATAGGCGTCGCGGTTCCCGGTGTGGTTCGTCACGGCGTCATCGAGGATTCACCGAATCTTCCTCAGATTAAAGGTATGCGGCTCGCAGACGAGCTCACAAAAGTTCTCAATGAGAGAGGCGTTTCAGCTCCGGTTTACATTGCCAACGATGCGGACTCGATCGCCGCTGGGGTGGCTTCGACGCGCGGCCAGCTTAACAAACTAACCCGTGTCTGGACGATCGGCAACGGGATTGGGTATGGTCGCTGGCCCTATGTCGAGGGCGTCTGGGAAGGTGGACATGTCACCGTTACACTCGACCCGAAAGAGAGATTCTGCGGCTGCGGCGGGGTGGGGCACCTCGAAGGCATCATGGGGTATCGTGCAATGCGGATGCGCTTTCTCGACCTCGAACCTGAAGAGGTATTCGCGCAGGCAAAACAGGGCGACACCCGTTGCCGCGATTTCGTCGATCTATGGCATCGCGCACTGGCCGCGGGTACTGCGTCGTTCATCCACCTGGCCGGACCTGGACGCTTCTACTTCACTGGCCACAATGTGGGCTTCCTCGAGCTACCCGTGTTGCGATCCCATCTCGAAACGATGGTGAAGATGAGCCCGCTTTTGAGCTATTCCCTTGAAATCCTGCCTCCCGATGACGAGACGGCTCTGATTGGGGCTGGGGTGAGTGCGTTACGCGCCCTGACCTGGTAGCGTCTTCTGCTGGCGAGCATAGAAAAAGGCGCGGGATTTACCCGCGCCTCAAGTTTTTGCAAATCCTGCATCAGCGCCTCAGCACTTCCGCTGGTACGTCCGCGAAATCCGATCGTGCCAACTCAGATGATCCTCGTCAAAGATCGCCCACGCGAAACCTAGTCCCACAGGAAACAACGAAATGAGCAGTGCGACCAGCCGATCGCGCAATTGCTTGCGCGTGGGGTTCTCGTCATCGAATGTGCAAAGCGAAATGCCGGCGTACATCATTCCCGGCGTAGACATCGTAGTCATGAGGAAAAATGCCTGGTAGAGCATTCCGATCAGTATCAGCGCACCGAATGCACCGATCTCTGCGGCCTTGACGGCTGGCGAATGCGCCATATGCCCTGCAATTCCCACCGCCCCTGCGCAAACAAATCCCACGGTCAACGCGAAGTCGATCGTCGCCGCCATCAATCGCAATTCGAGAGGCGCCAACTCGATTCGGAATGGAGTCGACGGAGGATTTCCACGATATTCCTCGACATCTTCCGACCGCATCTCGAGTTCAATATTTGACCATTCCGGCCCGCTCCACGACGGAGCCGGCGCGGCAGTCTCAACCGTGGACGCGGACGCCATTGGCGCAATGGAGATGGAGTTGGGGTCAACTTCAAAAATGCTCAATTGACCCGCCTGTTCCGGCGAAGTCTCCTCTGTCACACCCGCTGATCGCGGTCGAACTCGACGCGTCGCAACGATCTCGCGCGGGAAGTGAATCAAGTTTGCGTGGATGGGTTGCGCTTCGACGAAGTGGGCGGCCGGAAAATCATCTGGGCGTGCACCATTGAAGTGCCGGTCATCCACGCGCGCACTCTGCGGCACGTCATCTGCCGCCGTTGGCGCACCCAGGTCACTACGAGCTCGTGCGGATTCATTTGAGACTTCCCAGGTCCGCTCAACGGGAGAAGCCTGTTCCCACGGCTCCTCTTCGTACTCGATTTGATCCTCGTGCGCTCGCTCGAGGTTCGCCAGCGCAACCTGTGCGGCGGCCTGTGCCTCAAGGGCGACACGAGTCGCGGCTTCCGCGTCGCGCAGGGCCGCACGCGCCTCTGCCGCCTGCATATCGCTGTAGCTTGGCGCCTTGGAAAAACGGGCCGCCACGCGTGCGGCCGCTTTTGCCGCACGATCGCTAACGCCGGTATGCTCCCCATCCGGCGCGTGCTCGTCCACAACGGATAAACCTTTGCGGCTTTTGTGCGCTTCAAGCCGCCGATTGACTTCCTGTTTCCACGATGGCCTTGGGACAGGCTGGCTCGACTGTGTACTCAATTCTCCAGAACCCTTCTGATGTATTTCTTGCGTCAGTATCTGACCCAGAAATACTTTTCAGGTTCGCTTCGCGGCCACATTGGCCCGGTGCGAACGTTGCTCAAAAAAACGAGCCAGGAAGTAACGCGAGAGTAAATCTGCAATCTGGACCGAAAAATCCTTTTCCAAATTGCGTCCGGGTGTTTGTTGCTGCCAGATAGATGGTGCGTAACGTCCTTAGTAAGAGCCCCGCATTTGCTATGCTGGCCTTGGCCCCGGATGCATCCTCGCAATTTTGTGTTTATCACGCTGCTGGCCCTCTGTCATCCGCAACTTAGCGGGCAGATGTTGACCAATGCGTTACCTCCCTCGGCTCAGCAACCAAATCCCTCCGAGAATCCCGGTCCCGAAACACAGAATGCGTCGCTCCCCGAAGATCCCGGCCAGGAGATTCTTCCTCTGGCACAACCCGAGCCCGCCCCACCCGACGGGGTTCCGGTGCGGTGGGAAGCACAGCATCAGAGCCGAGTCGGCGATGTCTGGACCTTGGATGGCCAGGTCGTGGTTCATTATCGCGACTACATTCTGCGCGCCGACAAAGTGGTCTACCACCAGTCCACTTCGGAGTTGGATGCCGATGGCCACCTTCAGGTCACCGGTGGGCCCGAAGATGTCGATATCGAGGCCTCACATGGCGATATGCGGCTCGATATGCATACGGCACGGTTTTTCAATGTCACTGGTTCGATCGGCGTACGGCGAGCCGGCCCCGCCATCGTCTATTCCACAACCAATCCTTTTCTCTTTTCCGGGAGGGTTCTGCTCCAAACCGGCGAGGGCATGTATCGCATCGTGGATGGCACCATGACGAATTGCCGCTTACCCCGGCCGGACTGGCAGTTGATTTCGCGCGCAATCAAGATGGAAAACGGCGAGGCTTCCACTGCAAACACCTTCTTTAAGCTCTTCGGCGTCCCGATTTTTTACCTGCCTTATCTGCGTCATCCGGTGAGCGAAACGGGGCGTGAGAGCGGTTTGCTGATTCCAGTCGTCAGCAATGGCTCTTCGATTCGAGGCTACACATTTGGCGAACAAGTGTACTGGGCGATCAACCGCAGCATGGATATGGTGATCGGCTCCGAATACTTCTCGAAGCGCGGCTTTGCGCCCAACGGCGACTTTCGCTACAAAGGTCCCGGGTTCGACCATTTGCTGGTGCGCTGGAATGCCCTGCTGGATCGCGGCGTTGCGGCGACTCCGCCGGCAACCGGACTCATCAATCAAGGCGGCGTCGACATTTCGGCCGATGGACGCAAGGATCTGTCGCCCGGCACACGTGTTGCTGGAACCGTCGAATACCTGTCGAGCTATGTGTACCGGCTGGTCTTTGACGACAATTACACCCAGGCCGTGAACTCCGAGGTGCTCAGTACCCTTGCGCTCACGCATGAACACAATGGATATATCCCTTCCGGCTCCTTCAGTCGTCTGCAAACCTTTGCGAGTACCACTGTGGGAGACGAGGCAAGAATCCTGCACCTTCCGACCTTGCGCTTCGACACGCTCGATCGGCCTTTGGCGAATTCGATGCTCTATTGGGGTCTGAACTCGTCCATCGGTCACCTGAGTCGCGCGGAGCCCAATTTTCACGCGCGAAATGTGGGCCGTATCGACCTCTATCCTCATCTATCCATGCCAATGTTTGCGGGCGGTTGGAGCGTGGTTCCCGAGGTTGGGTTCCGGGAGACCTTCTACTCTGGAAGCGAGACGCCCGATCTGACTGGCGCCAATGGAGGAACTCCCACTGTAAGCCACGATCCACTGGATCGCGCCGACCTCGAAGCTTCGGTCGATCTGCGCCCGCCGGCACTTGAGCGCGATTTCACGATCGGGAACTGGAATCGTGAGTTGCGGCACGTAATCGAACCAGAATTGACCTACCACTTTGTCGGCGGTATTGGGGCGGATGCCCGCAACGTGCTCCTGATCGACACGAATGACATAGCCACGGACACCAACGAGGTCGGCTACTCCTTGACGCAGCGCTTTTATCTTCGCCCGCTGCACGCGTCGCCGTGCTCCGAAACCGAAATGGAGAATTCACCCGCTAAATGCTCCGCCTCTCCACGCGAATGGGCCAGTTGGCAAATTGCGCAGAAGTTCTTCATCGATCCGAATTTTGGCGGCGCGCTCATTCCCGGTCGCCGCAATGTCTTCGATTCCACGCTGGACATGAGCGGCGTTGCCTTTCTCACTGAACCGCGCAACATTTCGCCGGTTGTTTCCCGTCTGCGCTTCGAGGCCATCGACAACCTTCGCCTTGAATGGGACATGGATTATGACCCGCGTCTCGGCCACCTGGGCGCCGACAACTTGTATGCAGGTTACAGTTGGGGACGCACTACCGTCGGCCTTGGCCACGCAATGTTAAATGCGGTGGACGAGCAGGGCAGCGCTGCGACAACCATTCAGAGCCAGCAACTCCAACCCTTCTTGCAATTTGGCAAGGCCAATGCCACAGGCTTCAATCTGGCGGCCAATGGCGGCTATGACTTCGTCCATGGGGCTCTGCAATACGGGGGGATTCAGGCGGTCTATAACTGGGGCTGCTGCGGCCTGATGCTGGGATACAGGCGCTTTGAACTTGGCACCATTGGGTCCGTCAGCCGCGATGAGACGGAATGGCTCTACAGCTTTACCCTCGCCAATTTCGGGTCGGTCGGGGATATCCGCCACTCAAACGCAATCTTTCGCGATCCAAATCAGCCGCCGACTTATTGATGAGACTGGTGGAATTGCGTCTTTCCGTGCGCGTCCATTGAAAGAAGCGCCCTGGATTGAATGGCTCGTGGATTGCCTTAGCCGTCCCGCGATCCAAGGCGTGTCTGGTTTATCCTTTCTTTAGAGGTTGTCCATTTTGTTGCGTTTTCAATTCTTCGCTGGCCTGCTCGCACTAGGTCTCGCTGTCGGCTGCAAGGCTCAGCCCGCACAACCGAACCCGCCCGACGCGGAAACTAACCGTCGCATCGAGGTCCTGGTCCGGTCGCAATTCAACGTACCGCAGGACTACACAGTAACTATTGGCGCACGGGAGCCCAGCCAGTTTCCTGGCTATGAAACCCTGCCCGTCACCTTCAAGCGCGGATCAAAGATCACACCTTACGACTTCCTGCTTTCCACCGACGGGAAAACGCTGGCGCGTCTTGAAACATTCGACCTGGCCAAGGACCCGGCGTTCAATATCGATACTGCTGGGCGGCCCGTCCGCGGCAATCCCGCGGCCAAAGTCACCGTGGTCAACTTCGATGACCTTGAGTGTCCTTACTGCGCTCGCATGCATCAGTCGCTCTTTCCATCGACGCTTGAACGATACAAGGACAAAGTCCGCTTCATTTACAAGGATTATCCGCTGTCAGATATGCATCCCTGGGCGATGCACGCCGCGGTTGACGCCAATTGCCTGGCAGCGCAGAGTTCCGACGTCTACTGGACCTACGTGGACTACCTGCACGCTCATGGACAGGAAGTGAATGGTGAGGATCGCGATATCAACAAAAGTTTTGCGGCATTGGATCGCATCGCCCGGCAGGAAGGCACGTTGGCAAAACTGGATTCCACCAAACTCGACGCCTGCCTGGCGAAGCAGGATGAGACCCAGGTCCGAGCGTCAATGAAAGAGGGGGATAAGCTCGGGTTAGATTCGACGCCCTCGCTCTTTGTCGATGGCGAACGCATCATAGGCGCCATTCCTGAAGATCAGGTATGGATGGTCATCGATCGAGCACTACGCGCCGCCGGCGAACAGCCCCCCGCACCGCCGGCGCCGGCCCCAGCCCCTGGTGCGAAGGGTGCTGGAAAGTAAAGCGAAGCGGCGACGTTCCGCGTCTCAAGGGTCCATGCAATCGCCGGTGGTTCCTGAAGGATTCGTCTCCTGTATCCGGGCGCGGGGATTTATCCTGTAAAGCTGGGAGTGTATCCGGCCCTCAGGAGTGTCCAGGTTGCAAGTCGAAGCACGTTTTCTTCAGCATCGTTTTGCTGTCCCTATTCTCGCTTTTGGGCTTGTCGCTGCTGCCTTGGCCGGTTGTCACAGGCCCCCCTCTCCCGACGTCATGGCTACCGTGAATGGCAAAGACATCCTGCGTGCTGACGTCGAGAAATACTACAAGGCCAGTCTCGGAGACAACCCTCAGGAACCCAGCGTCGAACAGGCGAATATCGTTCGGCTAAATATCCTGCACCAGCTGATTGAAGATGAAATCCTGCAGCAACGCGCCGCCAAACTGAATCTCGCCGCTTCTGACGAAGATGTGAATGCCAAACTCACCGAGATGAAGGCGCCCTATACCCAAGAAGAGTTCGATAAGCAGCTCAAGCAACGCAACATTACACTCGACGACCTGAAGCGGGACCTCCGTCGCTCGCTGACCAAAGAAAAGCTGCTGAACAAGGAGATCGAATCCAAAATCAACATCACCGATTCCGATATCAGCAGCTACTATCTGGCGCACAAGTCCGAATTCAATCTGATTGAGCCTCAATATCACTTGGCGCAGATTGTTGCCAGCGCCGTACCCACGCAACAGGCTCCGAATTTGCAGAGCACCAAACCGCCGAGCGAAGCCGATGCGAAAAAGAAGATTGAAACCCTCTACAACCGCTTGAGAAGCGGGGAGGATTTTGGCGTCGTAGCCATGCAAAGTTCAGACAACGCCAACAATGCGGCGAACGGCGGCGACATGGGCTTTGTTTATGAGTCGGCGCTCCACAGCGAACCGGACGCCTACAACGCCATCAGCAAGCTCAAAACCGGCGAGATCACCGATCCGATTCCGATCTATGACGGAGGCGGCCCAGGCCATCGGACCGTAGGATACGCGGTTTACAAGCTGCTGTCACGCGAGCCCGCGGGTCAACGCGAGATCAACGATCCACGCGTGCAGCAGACGATCCGGCAGTTCTTGCGCGAGAGTCATGCGCAGCTACTCAAAAATGCTTACTTCGAAATGCTCCACGACCAAGCCGTCGTTCGCAATTATTATGCTGAGCAGATTTTGAAGAATGGCCAGTAGCCTGGCGCGCGCGCGATCGTAGTTGGTCATCCTTAAACGTGGCACAATGCCAACCGCATCTGCATTCGTCTGGCCTTTGCTTCACCGGACCTAGCGCCTAAAGCGGATGATCACAGCGTTCCGACTCTACCCGCAATTTCGCTTATCTCCGATTCCCTTATCCAATGATTCCATTCCGGGAACGCCTATTCCTGGGTCGAAGACATACCCATGGGGTCGGCCATTTCCGCGCAAGAAAAGGCCTCCGCGATCAGCGGAGGCCTTTTCATTTTCAACTTGGCAGCCGGAAGGCTACTTCAAATTGCCGCTCGAATCCATGGTGATTCCGCCCGGGCCCTTGTCCTTCTTTTCCTCATTGGCCTTGCGGGTTCCCATTGCCTTTGTGCGCCACTCTTCGGCCTGCGCTATATCGGCTTTGCGGGCAGCGTCGTTGCCAAAATCCAAATCCGCTTTCCGCCGGTATACGAGGTTCAAATACGCCATCGCATCGTCGTAGTTGGCTCGATTGGCGACAGCTTGATTCAAATACTGAAGCGCTTCTTCGACCAACGGTGCGTTTTCATCCTTGATCGTGTCCATTACCTTCTTCGGCGCCTTCGCATTGCCCTCGCCGTCGTCGTTAACCCCGGCCGGAACGAGAGCCTTCAGAACATTCTCGTGCGCCTGGGTCCAGTCAATTACGCCGACCGTGTACGCTGCTTCCGGATCCTTGGGATCGACCGCCAGAACCTTCTTTTGCCAGGTCTTTGCGTCATCCAGTTTCTTGATGTTGAAATAAATGCCCGCGATCTGCTTCAGGCTGTTTACGTCGTTCGGGTCTTTCGCCAGCACTTCCTGAAAAATGCTGATCGCCTGATCCGCTGTTTTCAGATTCTCGGGAGTGTCCAGACCGGGAACGATATTTTGTGAAAGAGCCGTGGCCAGGTAGCTCTTGGCCATGGGAAGCGTCGGATCCAGTTCCGTTGCCTTCTGGAAATGCCCGATTGCTTCCTCGTACTTTCCACTCTTGTACGCGTCCACGCCCTTGTTCAATTGATCCCGTGCTGCCAGGCGGTTACACCCGCTCATGGAAAGCACCATGCCGGCCAGAACAACCGCGAGCGCCGAAATTCGTGCGGGTCCATTCATGTTCTTCTTCTTCTCCTTCAGGACGTGCCATCACGATGCGCGCCTGGAATTTCAACTTGGCTGGCCGCGGCAGGGGCATCCGAAACCAGGATGGAAAAATTCTACTCCTAACAACTTCGGAAAAGTCACGCCGTAACCAGCGCCAAATCAATCAAGACCGGCAGGCGGCTTCGTTTTTCCAACCCGCCTATTGTCCGGCCAGAATCTTTGGCGTCATCAGGCCAATATGATCGACGTTAGCTGAACGCCCTATGTCGATGACATCGGCAATATAACGGAAATCCAGGTTGTCGTCGCCCTTGACGAACATGACCCGTTCAGCGCGGTTGGAATAGATATCGGTAAGCCTCGCCAGCAGGTCCGTCTTCGCGACCTCAGTCTCGTTGATCTTGTAAAGCGGCGATGCGCCAGGCCGATAGATCACCTGAACCACAATCGTGCGGTCATTGGGCTGCTGTTGTTGCTTCTGGTCCTTGGGCGGCTGCGGCACCAATGCGTCCAGCCCGTGCGGCACCGTCGGCACAATGACCATGAAAATGATCAAGAGCACCAGAAGAATATCGATCATAGGCGTGACGTTGATCTCGCCCATTGCGCCGCCGCCACCACCAGTTGAAAATGCCATGGCTTCAAACTCCTCGATTCCTGCAAATCGTTAAAGAGACTTCGCTCGGACTAAACCTCACTGACCGCCCGAGAGATTGCCTTCTTTCTTTTGCGTCAACAATCCAACTTCATCGACACCCGCCGTACGAACAGCGTCGATCGCGTCTTCCACGGCCCGATACTGCGCGCGCGAATCCGCGCGAACGAAAATCGTCTTGCCGGGTGTGTCGGCCAGTTTGTCGCGGACTTTGGCGCCAAGCTCGCTGGTTGCTATATGGTCTTGTCCCAGAAACACCCCGCCGTCACGAGTCACCGCGACAACAATCGCGTCTTCTTTGTCGGCATCCGGCATCGCCGTGGCGTTATCCACCTTGGCCATATCCACCTGGACCTTGTTCTGGAGCATGGGAGTGATGACCATGAAGATGATCAGCAACACCAGCATCACGTCCACCATGGGTGTCACGTTGATGTTGGAATTGACTTTTTTGCCTTCGTCTCGAACTGCAACTGCCATTGGATTGGCTCCGTGCCTTTAGATTTTGCTCCGGATGGGTCCGGCAATGTCACTAAAACCCGTCTCGCACTGAATTTAAAATCGGTAGACAGAAGAGATTCGCCGCTCTCCTGTCCCCGCAAATTCCCGCTCGAGCCGAATCGACGCGTTTAGCGCTTGCTCTGCTTGATGAAGTAGTCGATCAACTCGCTCGACGAGTTGTCCATCTCCACATCGAAAGCTTCAACGCGCCCGGTAAAGTAGTTGAACGCCATAACCGCAGGGATGGCGACCAGAAGACCGAAGGCCGTCGTCACCAACGCTTCAGAAATACCGCCGGCCACTGCACCGATACCGGAAGTCTTCTGCGTTGCGATCTGTTGGAATGCGTTCAGGATGCCAACGACCGTTCCGAACAGCCCGACGAACGGGGCGGTCGATCCGATGGTGGCGAGAACGCTGAGACCTCTCTTCAGCTTGGCATGAACAATGGCTTCTGCCCGGTCCAGTGCGCGCTGCGAGCTCTCGATGTTGGCCTCGGTGGAGGCTCCGCCAGAAGCGCGGAACTCCTGCAGGCCGGCCGTGACCACTTCGGCGAGATGTGACTTCTTGTTACGATCGGCGATCTTGATCGCCTCTTCGAGCTTGCTGTCCTTCAGAGCCCCGGCAACTTTGGGCGCGAATTCACGCGACTGTTTGCGCGCGGCGGAGAAGTACAGGTAACGGTCGATCATGACGGCCAAGGACCAAATCGACTCGATGAAAAGAAGGATAGCCACAGCGCGGGCCAACCATCCCATATGTTCCCAAAGCCCCATCGGGCTGAAGCTGACGGTCTGTTCCCCTTCCTGGAAGAGAAAGGCCAGACTGCTGACCGTGTGCGAAGCGAAATGTGCGAGCTGAGCGAGAATCACTGAATCGTTCCTCCTAAGGAGTTTCTTGTGACTGCGACTGCGTTACGGTTGCTGGGAATGCGGCTCTATTCGGATTCGCATTCGGGTCAAAAGCAAGGCCCTTTCCCATTCATTGGAAAAGGGCCAGAAGGCGTATCAGCCTCCGAGGCTGAAGATCACGTTGATCGTCGTCTCCACCTCGACTGGATCATTGTTGAGGAGATACGGCCGATAGCGCCATGATCTGACTGCATCCAACGCAGCCTGTTGCAACATCGCCGGTCCGCTGATAACGCGAAGATTCTCGATCGTCCCGGACTTGGAAATGGTGGCCTGCAGAATCACAGTCCCGGAAACACGCGCCGCCTTGGCAATCGGCGGGTAGACTGGTTGCGTTTTCTGGAGCAACATACCGACCGCAACACCAGCCGAAATATTGACCTTCTTGGGAGCGGCAGCCTGCACCTTTGGCCCGCCGCTTCCGAATACACTGCCCATCACGCCGTTTGCGCTTCCCCCGAGCCCTTCCATACCGGCCACGCCGAAGCTCGACGGGGGTGCTTCCTTTTCAGCGACGTTCTTAATGCTGTTCGGGATCTTCGTCGGCGCGATCAGCTGATTGTTCATCATCTCCGACTGGACATGCACGACGTGCACTTCAGGCGGCGGTGGCGGTGGGGGGGGTGGAGGTGGTGGCGGCGGTGCAACCAAGAGCGTCTGCATCGCAGCCTTCGGCAACGCCTCAGGGTAGATCAGGGGAATAAGGATGAGCAGAAGCAAAATTGAACCGTTGGTGATAAACGTCACCATCATCCAATATTTGCTCTTGCTCTTGATTCTTCCTCCGGATTCAAATGTGGAATCTTCAAACATGGCCAGCCTCGAATCGGGTGTTGGTTACCTCAATTTAGACACCGCTCCCATCTGAAATGTTCCCGGCGTCAAAAACGGTACCACAGCAGTGTGCTACACCTATACCAGAACTACGCAACACTTGCAAAACTTGCCCCAAAAATGGTGCATGCCCTGACGGCCTTTTACACCTTTGTACGTTTCGCCGCGGGCAAAACCGCGGTCTTTCCTCGCTTCAAGCGCCATTCCTGCCATGCCACGAGCATGGGAGCAGCGACCGCAATCGACGAATATGTGCCAATCAAAATTCCAATGACAAGCGCGAAGGAGAAGCCTCTCAGCACCTGGCCGCCGAAGACGTACAGCGAAAGAACCGTCACGAACGTCAGCCCGGAAGTCAGGACCGTCCGGCTCAGGGTTTGATTGATGCTTCGGTTCACTACGTCAGGGAGCGATTCGCGACGGCTCAGCCGGAGGTTTTCCCGGATTCGATCGAACACGACGATGGTGTCGTTCATCGAGTAACCGATCAGCGTCAGGATTGCAGCGATCACCGTCAGGCTGATCTCCTGTTTGGTCAAGGCAAATGCGCCCAGCGTAATCAATGTGTCGTGGAAGCAAGCCACCACTGCCGCGACTCCGTAAATCAGCTGGAAGCGGAACCAGAGATAGACCAGCATCCCCGCCATCGAATAGAGCGTCGCCAATCCCGCTTGCTTCTCAAGCTGCTTGCCAACCGTCGGTCCCACTACCTGCACATTCCGCACCGTGAAGGAATTGTTGTAGTGGGTGCGCAATGCATCGACGATCTGCTGGCGTCCTGTATCGAGAGCGGATTCATTGGTCTGTTCCGGAAGGCTGATCAGCACGTCGTTGCTCGTCGGTTGATCCACATTTCGAATTGGTTGGATGCTTGAATCGCGAATTCCGGACGCATCCATCGCCTGCCGAATCTTATTCAGCTCAGGAGTTTGAGCAAACTGTACCTGGACCTGCGTGCCGCCCTGGAAGTCGACACCGAGTGGAACCGGGCTGCCGCTACGCGCCCAGTGCGCACCCATCGAAATCAAACCGGCCACGCTGAAGATCAAGGAAAAGCCGAGAAAAAACCACTTCTTTCCCAGCCAATCCACATTCACGTTGCGAAACAATTCCACTGGTTTTCTGCCTTCCGTTTTAGCCTCTAGCTTCTAGCTCCTGGCTTCCAGCCTTTTGCCCGGATGGGCCGCGATCTCATTCGCGGATTGGCTGAGAACTCGAGTCTAGGAGTTAGAAGCTGATTTCTAAATCGAGACCATCTCTCCCGGCTTCAACTTATTCAGGTGGGCCTCAAAAATCACGCGTGAGACATATACCGCTGTAAACAGGTTGGCAGCCAAGCCGAAGGTGAGGGTTACCGCAAATCCCTTCACGGGCCCGGTTCCAAACAGAAACAAAATACCCGCCGAGACGATCGTCGTCACGTGGGTGTCGAAAATCGTAGTCCACGCATGAGCAAAACCCTGGTCAACTGCCGCCGATGGCGCCTTCCCCGCACGCATTTCTTCACGGATACTCTCGAAGATCAGCACGTTGGAATCCACGCCCATACCGATAGTCAGAATGACTCCGGCAATTCCAGGCAAAGTCAGCGTGGCTCCGGAAAAGCCCATGAAGCCTAGCAGAATCACCAGGTTCAGAAACAGCGCGAGGTCAGCATTGATTCCCGAGCCACGGTAATAGAACAGCATGAAAGCCATCACCAACAGCACGCCCACGATTGCGGCCGTCACGCCTTCCTTCACGGAGTCCGCTCCCAGCGACGCACCCACCGTCCGGTCTTCGAGATAATTCAGCGAGGCCGGCAAAGCGCCGGTGCGCAGCATCTTCGAGAGGACATCGACCTCGTCCTGCGAGAAGCTGCCTTCGATCTCGCCAGAGTCGCGAATCGCGCTCTTGATATTGGCGACTTCGCGTACGCGGCCACCGAGCACCACAGCCATGGCGTGGCCAACGTTCGCGCTGGTGTACTCCCAGAAGCGGTCACCTGCTTCGTTGGTCAGGGTAAAGCGAACATCGCGCAGCCCGTTCTCGCTGGTTCCCGGGTCAGCCGAGCGAAAGTCGCTTCCCGCCACCACGGGGATCCTTTGGAGCACATACACGCTGTCCGCATCGGAGCCGTTTGCCAACGCGCCCGAGCCATGCACGATCTCCTGATCGGGCGGAAGGTTGCCACCCACGCTGCTCAATGCTGCCTGCTCATCCTGGTAAGGACCACCGATCACTGGATGAATCTCCAGCCGCGCCGTGGACTGAATGATGCTCTTCACACGATCCAGATCGTCGATGCCCGGCAACTCCACCAGGATCTGGTTATCGCCAAGGCCGTACTCCTGGATCACCGGCTCGCTCACGCCCAGCGAATCCACGCGATCGCGGATGGTCTCGATTGCCTGCTGAACCGTTTTTTTCTCGAGCGCCTGCTCCACGGACGGCTTCATGGTCACGGTCAACGTGTTGTCCGAGCCGCCAGTAATGTCGTACTCGTTGGAATATTTTGAGTCCAGGAGTGACCGGGCGTCGCTTACTTTGGCAGGCGCGATGCCTTCGATCCGGATGACTGTGGGCTTGGTGGGGTCCGGCTTGATCACCTGCGAGTAGGGTATGTTAGCAGCCTTGAGACTTTGTTGGATGCGCCCCAAGGCGCTGTCCGTCTCTGCGCTGACTGCCTCTGACACCACAACCTGCAGGATCAGGTGGGCGCCGCCCTGAAGGTCAAGACCAAGATGAATGCGCTTGGTGATGCTTGCCAACAGCGCTTTTCCCGTGAGGCCGTCCGGCAGCCCAAAGATGCCGTAAATGAAGATCACCAGGACCGCAACAATCAGGGCAATTCTGCCATTGAGATTCTTTTTCATTGTCCAATTCTCTGTTCGGGAGTCGAGTTCCGGCGGCTCTTAAGAGTCAGAAGAACTCTCCTGTGTAGTCACCGACGCGATTGCGTTTTTGGCAATTTCCAGTTTCAGACTGTCGGGAGCCACCCGGATGATAATCACATCGTCCTTGATGGAAAGGATAATGCCACGAATTCCGCCCGACGTAGTGACCCGATCACCAGCCTTCAGGCTCTTCAGCATTTCCTGCCATTGCTTTTGCCGCTTCTGCTGCGGGCGGATCATCACCAGGTAAAGCACCGGGATCAACAGCAGGGGCAGGAGCATTGGAATGCTGCTGCCGCCTCCCACGGGTGCTGCGAACAACCAAGCCAAACTCGTTGCCACACTCATCCTTTGCTCGCCCTGGCCAAATGCATGCTAGCGCTCAAGGCACAGGCAGACCCGGCCCAGGGCCGGTCGCCTGATAAAAATTTGTCTCCGGGAACGTTCCTGGCACTGAGTTAGTTCAGCTCAGGATCTGGAAGGAGGGTTAGAGTTACCGCGCCGGCAAAGAATCTCAAGCTCCGCGCCTGTTTGCATCCCCGAACCCAGCTACCGTCTGCTTCCTGTTCGACATAGTCTTCTTTGGGATTCGGCACGGCCAGTTTACCGTTTCTTGCGCCCCATTCCGCGCGAAATCCGAAGGAAGTCCTCTACAGATAAGAAACGGGTAGCCGTTGATGTGTCAAGGCTGCCGCGCACGTCCTCGCGCCAGTCCGCGCAGTCAATGCGCCGGTTTCTTCGGCGTTCAGCGAGCCTGCTCCGCTCCCTTACAAAGCTCTTACGGATTCTCTTCCCCCTCCTTACCGTCAGCGATTTCTCCTTAAGTTGAGAGCCCGTGGCTCCCCACAATGTGCGAGAGGCGCCATTGGGCGAGGCGGTGAGTTGAAATGATTCGTAATTCCGGTTTGGATTACCTATTGGTGTTACCGGTAGGCTTCGCGGTTGCCTTCATGTTGTGGGCCTTCTGGAACCTGTCGAAGCAGATCAATAAGCGGTAAGTTTTTCCGGTTATTGGAGCGGGGTCCAATAGCGTACTTCCGGCTGAGCGCAAGTGAGACAGAGCCTTTCACCGTCAACTTCCTGGAAGCGGCCAAAGTTTACGCCTTCTCCGCACCATGGGCAAATGAAACGCTCGCTCTTATATCCGGGTAACTCTCGTGGTTCGACGGCCACCTGTACCCATTGCTCGCGGAAAACCTGCCCGTCCTCAAGCTCGCGGTAAGCCGCCATTTGTTGTGCGCTCTTGCTCTCGATGTGCGGATAGAGTTTCTGTGCTAACTCCCGTGAATCCTCAAGCGCGACAATCCGCACCCCGCGCCCTGTCGTCAGATCGACAAATGTGGATGCCATCTTGCCCCAGTCTCGGAATTTCAGGGAGCGTTTTCCAAGCCGGCAGCCCGTCACCATGCTGATCGCGTCGGTGGCGCAGCGGTCAATTTCTATGTAAGTGACAAGCCTTTTCCGGTCCACGCCGCGCGGATCTTCGATGCCGAGCCGCTTCAGCCCGAGCAACGCCATGCGCACGCCGAGGATCTGGCCCGCGCACATGTGTCCATGCGCGACCTCGGCACTCAGCAATAATTCGTCGAAAGATTCCATGTCTGGCCCCCGGGACAGCGATTGCTAACTAATTCGTCTTGGGCACAGCGATCTCCGGTTCGTCGTCCGACTCTTCTACCAGCACTGCCGAACCGGGGACGACATCGAGACTCACCAGGTCCCTTCCGGTTGGATGAAAGGTGACCCGCAACGGTTCTCGCTGCCATTCGGCCGCCGTGCAAATGGGTTCGGGATGATTCTCCGCTTCAAAGGCCGTCAGCCTTTTTGAGATCACAGGCTTGCGCGCAGCCAATTGCGCTACGACAGCGTAAAGGCTCTTGCCGCTTGCCGTCACCCCGCAATAGGCGCCGTAGTCGCGGAACCAGCTCACCTGGCTCACACCCGGATCGTAGTCCGGCAGCTTCAGAGCAGCCACGTGGCCCGTGACTCGATCAATCATCAGCCATGGCCCACGCTGCCACACCCAGTGCTCCTTCGCGGAGGTATCACCGGGCAGTGCATCGTTGATCCGAAGAACGCGCCTAACGACGAAGCTGCGGTCCGTCACGTCGTGGGATTCGCCCGTGGTCCACTCCTTCACCGAGCCGTCCACAATCAGCGCGCGAATCTTCAACTCATTCTCGCCAGTCGCCGCTCCTGCTGGATCGCCAGCCTTCGAGTAGGGCACGTGTTTCACACCACCCAGAAAGACCGTGTGCACCTTGTGGCCCGTGGCCGAGGCATGCGAAACACAAATCAC
>Ga0187863_10001184_pt1 | contig 21285 bp, 20 predicted proteins | sample June2016WEW_11_1_FD_132975 | JGI IMG/M metagenome (GOLD analysis project Ga0187863, IMG submission 132975) | Peatland microbial communities from SPRUCE experiment site at the Marcell Experimental Forest, Minnesota, USA - June2016WEW_11_10 | ecosystem: Environmental > Terrestrial > Soil >...
ATCATGCCGGGAGTGCTGATTGTGGAAGCGATCGCCCAGGCCGGAGGAGCACTGTTGCTGACCGAAGTGGAGGACCGCGCCGATAAGGTGATGGTGTTTACCGGGATCGAGCGCGCCAAATTTCGGAGTCCGGTAAGCCCCGGAGACCAGTTGCGCCTGGAGGTAGAAGTGAAAGGCTGGCGAGTGGTGCCGGGAATGACGGCGGCCAAAATGCAGGGCACGGCTTATGTTGGCAGCAGGCGCGTGGCGGAGGCCACGGTATCGTGCCAACTGATCGACAGTTCGCGCGGTCGAGGATCGGGCGCGGGTGACGCCGATAGTGACGAGGCTGCGGGATAGAGTCTCTTCGCTGCGTCTTTGGCGTGTGTTCTTTGCGACCTTTGCGGTTTGGAGCTTTTTCTTCGGCGTCTTATTCGGCGACTTATTCGGCATCCGGAAAAAGCCTTTAACCGCAGAGGTCGCGAAGAACATCCGCAGAGATCGCAGAGAAACGCCAGTGGCGAACTGATGACGCTTGCCGGAATTTTGCGATTCGACCTTCCAATGAATATTCTTCGATGATTTTCGATGAGCATCCCTAGATGAATATTAGATGAACATTAGATGAACATTCATCCCACGGCCATCATCGATCCTCACGTCAAGATTCCTGCATCATGCCAGGTTGGTCCCTACTGCGTGATTGGTCCTGACGTTCAATTGGGGGAGGACTGCCGATTGATTTCACACGTCGCCATCGAGGGGCCCACGAAGATCGGCGCGCGTAACAGCTTTTTTCCCTTTTGTGCGATCGGGATGGCACCGCAGGACGTGACCTATAAAGGTGAGCCCACGCGGCTGGAGATTGGCGAGCAGAATGAGATCCGCGAGTGTGTGACCATTAATCGCGGTACGGTCAAGGGTGGAGGGTTGACGAGAATCGGCAGCCACACTCTGATCATGGCTTATAGCCACGTTGGGCACGACAGCGTGATTGGCGATCATGCCATGCTGGTGAATGGGGCCACGCTCGGCGGCCACGTCACAGTCGAGGAATGGGCCGTGGTGGGCGCTTTGTGCCCGGTGCATCAGTTCGTCCGCATCGGCGCGCATTCCTACATCGGCGGCGGTACCACCATCACGCAGGATGTGCTGCCGTTCTCCGTAACTTCCGCCGCGCGCGGGACGCACGCCTACGGACTGAACAAAGTTGGCCTCGAACGTCGCGGGTTTTCGAAGGAGCGGATCGGGAAAATCCACCACGCCTATAAGACTTTGCTGGCTTCGAAAATGAATACGTCGCAGGCGCTGGAAAAGCTGAAGGCGGAGGCGGATCGCGGGGCGGATGTGGATATGCTGATCCGGTTTATCGAATCCTCGGAACGGGGAGTGATTAAGTAGTGGCTAGTGGCAAGGGATCAGTGGCCAGTAAAACTGGCACTGACCTACTTGCTACTCACTACTCGCCACTGATATGCAGCGTCTTGGACTTATTGCGGGCAACGGCAAGTTTCCATTTCTCGTGCTTGATGCGGCGCGCGCGCAGGGGTACGAAGTGGTGGTGGCTGCGATTAAGGAAGAGACTTTCCCGGAGATTGAATCGCGCGGGGCGGCGGCGGTTCACTGGTTTTCGCTGGGGGAGCTCTCGAAACTGATTGAAATTTTTCAGCGCGAGGGCGTGCAGCGGGCCATTATGGCGGGACAGGTCCGGCACAAGCAGATTTTTTCCAGCATTCGTCCCGACTGGCGGCTGGCCAAGCTGTTGCTGTCGTTGACCACGCGCAATACTGATTCTTTACTCGGCGCCGTGGCGAAGGTTTTGGCCGACGAGGGCATAGGGCTCGAGAGTTCCACCTGGCTGCTGGAGCCGCTGCTGGTCAAACCTGGCGTGCTGAGCCGGCGCGCTCCCACAGATCAGGAGCGGAAGAATATTGATTACGGACGCGGTGTGGCTCGGGACCTGGCGCGGCACGATATTGGGCAGACGGTGGTGATCGCTGACGCGGCGTGCGTAGCGGTCGAGGCCATGGAGGGCACCGATGCCGCCATTGAACGCGCTGGGCAGATCATGCGATCGCTGGAGGGCGAAGCGTCTACGCTCAGCCGCGCGCTGACCGTGGTGAAGATCGCAAAACCGAATCAGGATATGCGCTTCGACGTCCCCGTGATTGGAGTGAGGACGATTGAAGTGATGCGGGAAGCCGGCGCGACGTGCCTGGCGCTGGATGCGGGCAGGTGTCTGCTGCTGGATGGGGAGACGATTCTCGAGGCGGCGAACGCGGGGGAGATTGCGGTGGTTGCCGATTCAGCTCAGGGAGATTGCCTGAAATGAAGAAGAATCCTGTGGCCGGTTTGGCTGAACCGGCCCGAATCGCCGACCAGCTTCGCCGCGCGTTTGATGGCGAGGCCTGGCATGGACCGTCTTTACTAGAACTACTTGCGGATATCGACGCGACCACGGCTGCGGCCAGGCCTCTGACTGACGCACACAGTATCTGGGAATTGGTGCTGCACGTTGCGGCCTGGGACGGGGCGGCTCTGGTCCGCTTGAGTGGAAAGAAATGCCAGCCTAGGGGCGCGGAGAATTTTCCGCCGGTCATAAATCCCACGCCCGCGGCCTGGCGCAAAGCGGTGGCCGAAATGACGGGCACTCATCGGGCACTGGTTAAAACTGTTGCGGCTTTGCCCGAGTCGCGCCTTCGCGATCGCGTGCCGGGGAAACGCTACGATTTCTATCATATGCTGCATGGCATGGCGCAGCACGAGCTGTACCACGCGGGGCAGATTGCGATTTTGAAGAAGGCGGAGGCTCCGGCGAAGTGAAGGGTTGAACAGCAGGGGCCAGGGGCCAGTGATCCGGGGCCAGCAAAACTGGACCAGCCAACATCGTGTCTTACCTAGCCGCTTTTAGCCACCGATCGTGCCTGTCAGTTCGACGAACCGAAGAAAAATCTTCGACCACAAAGTATCACGAAGGGTTTTGCTGGCAAGTGTTTACCCACAGCCGATCCCGTTATCCAGATGCTCTTTCCTGGCTTTGCGTTTACAATCTTTTGCGGCAACTGGCCGCTGGGGGATTCTTCTGTCATCGCCGAGTTCGATTCCGGTCGCTGTGGTTGGGGTCGGCGTGTTTGGGCGCAACCACGCCCGGGTTTATAAGGAACTCGAGCAACAGGGGGAAGCGGTTCGGCTGGTGGGAGTGGTCGATCCCGATGTGAACCGGGCGGATGCGGTTGCCCGCGAATTCGGATGCAGGTCTTTCGGCTCGGTGAGTCAGATGCTCACGACGCACAGTGAGATTCAGGCTGCGTCGGTGGCTGCCCCTACGGCGCAGCATCTTGTCGCTGCGCGCGAGTTGATGGAAAAAGGCGTCGACGTCCTGATCGAGAAGCCGGTGGCTGCGTCGCTTGTCGAAGCAGATGAGTTGTTGACGGTGGCGACCACTCACAAGCGTATTGCCCAGGTTGGCCACCTGGAGCGCTTCAATCCCGCGGTGCGCGCGACTCTACCATTATTGACCCGGCCCATGTTTTTTGAGGTGCACCGGCTCAGCGTTTTTACGCCACGTTCGCTCGATGTGGATGTGGTGCTCGACCTGATGATCCACGATCTTGATATTGTGCTGGCCTTTGCAAAATCTCCAGTGAAAGAAGTTCGCGCCGTTGGCCTGCCGATTCTTTCCGGCAAAGTGGATATCGCAAACGTTCGGCTGGAATTTGAATCTGGATGCGTCGCGAATCTCACCGCAAGCCGGGTTTCGACCGAGCGGGTGCGCAAGCTGCGTTTTTTCCAGCCGCGGCAATACATCTCGCTGGATTATGGCCGACAGGAAGTGTTGGTTTTCACGGTGGGACAGAACGACGCCGGACAGAAGAGCGCTGGGCAAAGCGCGGCAGGAACGCCTTCCGTCAACCCGCAGATTGCGGTCAGCAAACCGCCGGTTGCTTCGGAGGAGCCGCTGCACGCGGAGCTGAAGTCGTTTCTGCACGCGGTGCAAACGCGTTCCACGCCGGCCGTGCCCCTGGAGGACGGCCACCGCGCGCTCGCCCTGGCCCTCGACATTGTCGACGCGATCCGCCGGCACGGACAAAGCGTGAATCTCCCGGTCACGGCGAAGTCTTCCTGATGCGCGGCCATCGTCCGCGTAAGTGGCTGATCCGGCTGCTCTTTTTACAAATGTTTACACGGCGAAGCCGCATCCCATTTGCTGGTGGGAGAATCCTGCGAAAGGTGCGAAAATAAGAGATAACTTGGCCCTAAGACTTCGTTTGCCCATGCCTCGAAGGCCGGATGCAACGCTGAGGGGGGTATCGCAGTCTAACGAGCAGACGAGCTAATCCCAGCGCATGCCGATCACGCAAATTCCATTCCAGGATCCAGTCGCCCCGCCGGAAAGGCCGGAGCCGGAGCAGCTTGGGCTCTACGACGGGCGTGACTGGGAGACTGCGTATACGGACCCCAATGCGAACGTCCCCCATCTGCTGATTCAGTTGCAGGACGACCTGTCGCGATCGCGGCGTCGCGAAGCGGCCTGGATTTCGATCATTGTTCACCTGCTGCTCTTCATCGTGGCCTGGAATTTCAAGCTGATTGAGAAATACCTTCCTTGGCATCCGCTGGTGGTGGTGTCGCAAAAAGATTTGACCAATGGCAAGGATGTAACCTTTCTCGCGCTGCCGTCGGACTTGCAGAAGGCGCCCAGACCCAAGACCAACGTGATGTCTGATAAGGATCGGATCGCGATGTCGCGGCATCTCGATCCCAAGGAACTGCGCAAGATTCTGGCGACTCCTCCGCCGGGAGCGCCGGGGTTGACTGGTCCGCGAGCACCGCAGCCGGCCGCGCCGCAGCCGCCGGCGGTGGCGCAGAATCAGCCACCGCAACCGCAGCCAAACGCGCAAGCGACGCATCCGCCCAGCGATCCCAATCAGCTCGCCCGATTGCAAATTCCCGCCCGGCCCAACAGCCAGGTAAACGAATTTGCGAAATATGCGAGCCCCATGACCGCAGGTTCGGCAGTGCAACAGGCAACCGAGGACGCCGCGGCTTCAAGGGCAGCGGGACAAGGCGGGCAGGAAGGCGATTTCGGCCTCGGCACGCATGCCCGCGGCCGGCCCATGGGCGCGCTCGATATTCTCAGCGACACCCAGGGTGTCGATTTTGGCCCTTACATCCAACGCATTCTTCAGGATGTGCGACAGAACTGGTATCTCCTGATTCCCCCGTCCGCCGAGATGAAAAAGGGGAAGTTGGCAATTGAGTTCGCGATCACCAAGGACGGACAAGTCGCAGGAATGAAGCTGGTGGCCACTTCCGGCGATACTGCCCTCGACCGCGCAGCGTGGGGCGGAATCACCGCATCGGATCCGTTCCCGCCCTTACCCACCAATTTCGGGGGGCAATATCTCGCTCTGCGCTTCCGCTTTTACTATAATCCGGACAAAGGCGAGATGGAGCAGCAGTAGGTGCTCGGGTGGTGGCTCAATTTGAATTTCTCTGCATACTTTCCGGGCTCACTTCGCGCACTCAGCGGTTAAAGTCTTCTGATTCGCACAAGAACAAAGCCTTTTAACCGCAGAGTTCGCAAAGGTAAAGCCGCAAAGTACGCAGAGAAATTCAAATTGATCCCCTACCGGTTCTCGCAGTGCAATTCCCGCCGCGAATTCCTTCTGCAGGCGATCATGAGATGCCGACTCTTTTAGAAATCTGGCAGGGTTTGTTTTCGTAAAGAAAACGGATAGAGGATGCGCTTTTGAAGATGCCGGTCTTGTTCGTCGGCCACGGATCGCCGATGAACGCCATTGAACACAACGCGTACACGCGGACGCTGGAGCGCTTGGCGGGACGCTTGCCCCGGCCGAAGGCGGTTTGCGTGGTATCGGCGCACTGGGTCACTTCGGGCGCGCAGGTGGTGACTTCGGCACGTCCCAGGACCATTCACGATTTCTACGGGTTCCCCGAGCCGCTGTACGAAGTGCAATATCCCGCGCCGGGCGCGCCGCAAGAGGCCGAGAAGCTCGCCGCTAACCCTGAGATATTGCCTGACAACAAATGGGGACTCGATCACGGCGCCTGGAGCGTTTTGCGGCATGTGTATCCGAAAGCTGATGTTCCCGCATTCCAGCTCAGTCTCGACCAGCGCCGTAGTTTCAAAGAGCATCTCGAGCTTGGGCGTGAGATTGCGCGGTTGCGCGAGCGTGGTGTGCTGATTCTGGGAAGCGGCAACATCGTGCACAATCTTCGACGCGTCGACTGGGAGAATCCTCACGGCGCTTATGATTGGGCGGTGGAGTTCGATGGCAGGGTGAAGAACGCGGTCGAAGCCCGAGATACCGACGCGCTGGCCGACCCGGAAAAGTGGGGGGAAGCTCTGCTGGCGACTGCGCATCCTACGGTGGAGCATTATCTGCCGCTGCTTTACTGCATGGGCGGCACGGACGAGAACGATGCGGTGAGTTATCCTTATGAAGGCTTTGATTTCGGCAGCGTCTCGATGCGGATGATTCTGTTTGGCGAAGCGAGGGACAGCAAGCAATAGTCTGGACATGAGCCAAAGCCTCAGGGGCTCAAGCCCGCGTCAGTGATGGCGGTTTACGGCACGGCTGGAGCCGTGCCCAGCCGTCGCGAAAATCGGACGCGACGGACCAACCACGAAAGACTAAGGGCCGACGACGTTGCTTTCCTACCAGACTCGGCAACGGTTTGGGTTGACCATCGGCGATCCGGCTTTGCAGTGAAACGCCTGCTGGAACGCCGGCATGTTTGAGACGACGCCGTTGGTGCGGTATTTCTCCGGCGAATGCGGATCGACCGTCGCGCGCATGCGCATGGTTTCGGGCCGGGTTGCGCCGCACCAGCTCTGGCCATAGCCCACGAAAAAGCGCTGATCGGGTGAGAGTCCGTCGATGGGCTGCAGGCTCTGCGCTTTCGTATCTTCCTTCCACGCCATGTACGCCAGAATCAGGCCGCCGAGGTCGGCGATGTCTTCGCCGAGGGTGAGCTTTCCGTTGATCTTGATGTCGTCGACGATCGTGTAAGTTGAATACTGGTCGGAGATGCAGGAAGCGCGCTTGACGAATTCTTTCTCGTCGTCGGGAGTCCACCACTCGCGCAGATTTCCCTGGGCGTCGAACTGGCGGCCTTCGTCGTCGAAGCCATGAGTCAGTTCGTGGCCGATGGTGCCGCCGGTGTCTCCGTAGTTGGGCGCGGCGTCAGAAGTGAGATCGAACGCCGGAGGCTGCAGCACGCCCGCGGGGAAGTTGATGTCGTTCAGCTGCGGGTCATATTCGGCATTCACCGTGGGCGGAGTCATGCCCCACTCGCCGCGATCGACGGGCTTGCCGATTTTCGCCAGCTCACGATTGAATTCGAATTGATCGGCGCGCAGGACGTTGCCCATGGCATCACCGCGGACGATTTCCAGTTTGCTGTAATCGCGCCACTTGTCGGGATAGCCGATTTTATTGGCTACGGCGTGCAGTTTTTCGAGCGCGCGCGGTTTGGTGGCAGCGCTCATCCAGGGAAGCGAGTTGATGTCCTGCTCCATGGCGGCTTCGATTTCCTTCACCATCTTGAGCGCCGCCTGCTTGGCCTCGGGACCGAAATACTTGGCGACGTAAGCCTGTCCCAACGCTTCTCCCAACTGGTTGTCGACGTTTTTCGAGCAGCGCTTCCAGAGTGGCTCGATCTGCTGCAGGCCTTGCAGGGTTTTCCCGTAGTACTCGAAATCCGTGTTCACAAAGTCGGACGAAAGATGCGGAGCGGCGGCGTGCACCAGGTGCCAGCGCAGGTAAGTCTTCCAGTTCGCCAGGTCTTCTTTGTCGATTTCTTCACTCAAGGCTTTGAAGAAATCTGGCGTGGCAACGTTGAGGCTGGCCAGCGCAGGCAATCCGGCCTTGGTGAAATATGTGCTCCACTGAAAATTCGGCGCCAGAGTCTGAAGTTCGGCCGCAGTCATTTTGTGGTAGAGCTTTTGCGGATCGCGCATGTCGACCCGCGTCATGGAGCCCTTGGCCAGCGCGGTTTCGATCCGCATCACGGTCTGCGATTCCGCAGCGGCGGTTTCCGGTTTGTCGCCCAGCAACTCGAACATCTTCTGCACGTGCGCCACGTATTGCTTGCGGAGTTGCTGCGATTTCGCGTCGTCTTTGAAATAGTAGTCTCGGTCGGGAAGGCCCAACCCTCCCTGGAACGCCTGCGCAATCACCTGGGTAGAATCTTTCGCGTCCTGGGTCGAGCTTAAGAAAAATAATGTGCTGCGCCGGTAGTGCGAGGTGTAGGCGGCGTCTGCCGCAACCTGAGCCAGATCCGCCTTAGTGCGCATGCCGGCAATCGCATCCAGATACGGCTGCAGCGGCTTGATGCCGGCTACGTCTACGGCTTTTTCGTCCATGCACGAAGCGTAGTAGTCGCCGATTTTTTGCGTGACGGCATCGCGTCCGGGATTGGCGGCGGACGCTTCTTCCAGGATGCCGCGCAAGCGCGCCGTATTTTCATCCTGCATTTTGGAATAGGTGTCCCAGCTCGACTGATCGGCGGGAATCGGATTCTTCTTGATCCAGCCGCCGCAGGAATACTGGAAGAAATCCACGCACGGGTCCGCGGTCTGATCCATGGATGAAACGTCGAGCACAGGCTCGGACTTGGCGGCAGCGGGTTGCTGTGCGCGAGCGAGAGAAAGGAGCGAAGCGACTACGACGACGAAACCGATGCGTAGCTTTGCCACGAAATGTCCTCCTACTGTTGGGAGATCAGTTTAGCTCCGAGTGCTTCGCCGCGTCTCGATCTCAGGGATTATGCGAAAGGCTCGCTTGCGGCCAGTGCGATAGATTGAGAAATCGCGCTGGTCCAGTGTGAAGATTGTCTCGATGCGTTCACGCATAGCCAGATAGACCAGAGCCGCATCGGCGAACTGGGGCCGGATGTCCTCATACTGCTCCATCACTGCGGCGACTCCATCCGCCTCCGCTCCGGCCAGCGGCAGAAGTTCCAGAAAGCTTCCGTCGATACTCCGCAACAGCTGCCGTACCGCGCGCGGAGAAGTTCTTAGCAACCACGCCGCTTCAGTCACCACCGGCCAACAGGAAAGCAGCGGCCCCGGCATTTGGCGAAGCGTATTCACGCAGATTTCGTGGTGCTCATCCGGGGTGGAGAGAATAGCTACCAGCGGACCTGTATCCACCAAAATCTGCCTCACTTGCCTTTTCCGAAGCCTTCAAAATGACGGGGGTTGGTGCTCAAGTCCTTTGGAGCTCGGCGAGCGCACCCAATCACGCCGGCCTCCTCGGCCAGGTCGTAGGCTGACCGTTGGCCGCGAGCCGTGCCAAGGTAGTTCTCCAGCGCGGTACGGACCAGCTCAGATGGGGTTTGCCCTTTGGCGCGGGAACGGTCCCGAAGTCGGGCTCCAAGCGTTTCGGAAACACGGATTGTGATGCGCTGCGAGGCCATGGTGTCTGACAGTATAACACATCTGTCAGACAGTCGCCAGCCATCGAGTATGGGATAAAAGCCGAGCGTCGGGAGGCCGCTTCAACCCTTGCGCAAATGAATCGAACCGTCTCCGGTGCGGATGGTCATTAGATTCCCGCCGCCGTTCAGTTTTCCGCGAACTTCGTTCTCGCGGATTTGGCCTTCGGTGGTGACCGGCATGTCGAGGTCGATGTGGCCGTCGCCGGTGTGCAGGTCGACATCCGCGGCCATGTTCGCTGGAATTTCCAGCGTGACGTTGCCGTCGCCGGTTTCGAGCCTCCAGCTTGTGTTGAGCGACGAACCCGCTGCCGCGCGCACTTCCACGTGTCCATCCCCGGTCTTCAGGTCAAGCTCATCGAAGCGGCCGTTCGCGCGGATGTGGCCGTCTCCAGTGGTGGCGCGCAATTTGCCGTCGACCGCATCGAGGGTTTCGGATCCGTCTCCGCTATGCAGGTCCATCTCGCCCTTGAAACCGGCGATTTCGATTTTGCCATCTTCGGTGCGCAGGTTGACCTTGCCCTCGCGCGGCAGATGGATGACGATGTCGACGCGGCGCTGGCCCCAGTCGAAGGTAAGACCGTGAGTGTGCGGGTAGTGCACGTTGAGCTCGACCACGTCGCCGGTCTGGTGCTCTTGGATCTTAATGCCGTCGTCGCCGATCTCGTAGCGGACGGTGGTGACCGTGGCCTGGATTGTGTTCTGGTCCCAGGTGCTGACGCGGATATTGGCGTCAGACGTTTCCACTCGCAGGTCGGGCTTGCCGGCGAGGTTGAAAGTTTTCGACCATTCGTCCGCGCGCGCCGGCAGGGTAGCCGCGAGCGCGAGGATCAGAATCGCAAACGAGACATGACTTACCGCGATGCGTTTCATAATTAAGTTTCTCCAGCTCCAGTTGCTCCGGCCGGGCGTGGGCACACTGCTGCTTCGGCGTGTTAAACCGTGTTAGACGAAGATACGAGGGATTCGTGAGATCGGTTCCACGAATCATTCGACCGGAAATTGCGCCCGGTAAGATCGCTTGAAACACTAGCCGCGCACACGCGTACCAACATACGCCATCCGGATGAGGGTGCGCTCGGAAAATGGCAGGTAGAGCAGAGCCGCGCAGGCTGCGAAGGCTGCGCCGATCCCGATCTTTGAGGTCAGCAGGAACGGAGATACAGCCCATAGCTGGTCGAGCGCGAGCACGAACGGGAACATCTGGCGGAATTTTTCGGCAAGTTGCTGATGGTCGAAGCCGACCGCCGAGAGAAGATAGCAGCGGAGAGGGATGCCCACGCCCGCGGTGATCATCACGACGCCGGTCAGCACCGTCGCACCCCATGCTGGAAGAAAAGAGTCCGCGATGTTTTGCACGATGTGCAAGCGAAAGAGCGCGGAGAGATAGAAGCTTAAGTACATTATCTGAACCAGCGCAAACAGGCCGCGCGTCAGGCCGCGCCGCGGGATGGGGACGTCGAGTTCGGGATGCAGAGCAGCCCCATCAACTTCCTGCTGCATTTCTTGTGTCGTTTCCTGTTTCGCAGGCACGGGGGGTTGGAGGGCTGGCTGCGCTCCGGTCTGCGCGTCTTTTCGCACCGGCGCGATGAAGCGGTAGCCGCGCCGGGCCAGCGTTTCGATGAATCGCGGACTGGATGCCGAGTCTCCCAGCACCTCGCGCAGCTTGTTTACCGCAGTGTTCAGTCCGTGGTCGAAATCTACGAATGTGTCAGCGGCCCAAAGTTTCTGGCGTAGTTCCTCGCGCGTGACCACATCGCCGGCGCGCTCGAGCAGGAGCGCGAGAATCTGGAAGGGCTGTTCCTGCAGACGAAGCTTGCGGCCGTTTTTGCGCAGTTCGCCGGCGGTCAGGTCGAGCTCGAACACTCCAAAGCGGGCGATTTTGCTGTTGTTTTGGGGCACGGGGATGGGCGAGGCCGTAGTGTAGCACCGGCCGCACGAACAGCGAGCGGGGTCAAAGGAGCTGTACAGGAAAGCTGCCGAGCTGCGCTCGGCGGACGGGCAAGAGTGCCCGTCCCCACACGGACCCGCCGTCCCCACACGAAACATGCCGTCGCCACATGAGCAGGGCTACAATGTTGGCGTGTCCGTCGAGCCTCACGATTCTGAGCAGGGGAACGATTCCGATCGCAGGCACCAGCGCCACGCGATTTATGCGACCGAGACTGCGGGGCTGCTGCTGATTGCATTTCTGTTGCTGGCGATTACGATCATCCGCTACTGGCACGCGATTCACTGGAGCTTGCGCTGAGCGTGGAGCGGACGGTGGCGCAGACAGGGGATCACGTGAGTTCCGAAGCAGCACGGGCTGAGCCGCTGCTTCTGGTGCTGCTCGGCCCAACGGGTAGCGGGAAGACAGCTCTGTCGCTGGCCCTGGCGGAGCGCTTTGGCGGCGAGATCGTAAATTGCGATTCGGTCGCGATGTATCGCGAGTTTGAAATCGGCACGGCCAAGCCTACGCTTGAGGAGCGCGACCGCGCCCCTCACCATCTGTTCGACGTGGTCGATGCGACTGGGTACATCACGGCGGGGGAGTATGCGCGGCGGGCGCGGCAGGTGGTGTGGGAAATAAGTTCGCGAGGGCGCTTGCCGATCGTGGTTGGTGGCACGGGACTCTACCTGCGCGCCTTGCTCGACGGCCTCTTCGCCGGTCCCGAACGTTCGGAAGCGTTGCGGGAGCGGTTGCGCGAACGGGCTGCCGGTCGCGGGTCGAACTATCTTCACCGGATTCTCGTCCGGCTTGATCGCGTGGTGGCGGAAAAGATTCACGCCAACGATGCGCCTAAGCTGATCCGCGCGATCGAGGTTTGCCTGACCTCGCGGGAAAAAGGATCGCGGCAGAAGATGTCTGAACTCTTGCGGCAGCAGGGGCGCGACCCGCTGCGCGGCTTCCGTATTCTGCGGCTCGGGCTCGAGCCTGAACGCACGGCGCTTTACGAACGCATCAACCGGCGCGCACGGCGGATGTTTGATGCGGGGTTGGTGGAAGAGACGCAGGCCTTGGTGCAGAAATATGGCGCGGAGGCGCGTCCGCTGGCTTCGCTCGGCTACAAGCAGGCGGCGCAGTTTCTGCGCGGGGAACTAGGGCGCGAGCAGGCGATCGTGGCGGCGCAGCAGGCTCATCGCAATTACGCGAAGCGGCAGACGACGTGGTTCCGGAGCGAGCCGGAGGTGAAGTGGTTGCCTGGGTTCGGGGACGATCGGGAGATTCAACAGAAGGCTATCGCCGCGATTGACCCCGGCGGCTAAAGCCGCAAATCTCCGGGGCCGGCTATCGCAGCGCTGGAAGCGCTGCGCCACCCGGGACCCCCAACCCCAAAATTGAAAGCCTCCCGAGATCGAAAATCACCTGAGATTGAAAACTATCCGAGATCGAAAACTACATGAGATTGAAGACCGGGGGCGGAGGTATTCGGCGTGGGCCGCGAGAAGGAGCGGCCCGATACACCTGGGCCGCCGGACAGCCGAGGGCGGCTGTCCCCACATGTGTTGTGGCGGAGGGATATCGGCGGGGCGACGCATACGACAACCTGACACTGGCTTCTCGCTCTGCTATCGTTCTTGGCATGTCCCGAAATATCTCTCGAGTTGGCGCCCGAACTATGTTCCGAGGCTTGTCTCTTCTTTTCTTCTTTCTTCTCGCAGTGGGCGCCACAGTTCCGGCTTCTGCCAAGGACAAGCCGCCGGCGCAGAGTGCCGCTCGGATTCATTTGACGCGGGACGGCGAGCGGTGGGCCGAGCGGACGCTGCACAGGCTTACGCTGGAAGAAAAAGTTGGGCAGGTGTTCATGATCTGGTGCCGGGCCAGCTTTCTGAATGTGGAGAGCCCAGAATACCTGCAGTGGCGCGACACGATGCAGAAATATCACATCGGGTCGTTCGCAATGACCGTACACGTGGATGGGCCGTTCTTGCTGCGCAGCGAGCCTTATGAGGCGGCGGAACTGCTCAACCGTTTGCAACGAGAATCTAAACTGCCGCTACTTTTTGCCGCCGATTTTGAACGCGGCGTGTCGATGCGGCTGCTCGGGACGACCGTTTTTCCCCACGCCATGGCGTTCGGTGGCGACGGCAAGATGGAAGACGCGGAGAAATTTGGGCGCATTACGGGCGAGGAATCGCGGGCGATCGGCATTCACTGGAATTTTTTTCCTGATGCGGATGTGAACTCAAACCCGGCCAATCCCATCATCAACACGCGGTCGTTCGGTGAAGATCCGCAACAGGTCGGCGATCTGGTTACGGCCTACATCAAAGGCGCGCACGAGGCCGGGATGCTGACCACGGTGAAACATTTTCCGGGACATGGAGACACAGCCACGGATTCGCATCTCGGCGTGGCGTCGGTGAATGGCGACCGGGCGCATCTTGATTCGATTGAACTGCCGCCGTTTCGGCAGGCGATTGCCGCGGGAGTGGATTCGGTGATGGTGGCGCATGTTACGGTTCCGGCGCTCGATCCCGATCCGAATCATGTGGCTACGATTTCGTCGAGCGTGGTGACCGATCTGCTCGAAAAGCAAATGGGATTCAAGGGTTTGATCGTGACCGACGCGCTCGACATGGCCGGGCTTACTCATCTTTTTGCTAACAATATTGGCCGCGCGGCCGTGGAGGCGTTCAAGGCGGGGAACGATTTGTTGCTTATCCCGGCTGACCTGGGCGCGTCGTATGAAGCCATGGTCAAGGCGGTGCGGTCGGGGGAAATCTCCCGCGAACGGCTCGATCACTCCGTGCTTAAGATCCTGAAAATAAAGGCGTCGCTGGGTCTGCAACTTTCGCGTACGGTGGATGTGAGCGCGCTGGCCACGGCGGTCGGCAAGCCGGAGAACATCGCGTTCGGGCAGCAGGTGGCCGAATCTGCGGTGACGCTGGTTCGCGACAATGGCAAGGTGCTGCCGCTGAAAACAAAGGGAACTATTAAGGCGGGACTTCCGTATACCACAGTGGAAGAGACTCATAACCAAGTGGTGGGGGTGATCTTTTCTGACGATGTGCGCACGGATTCGGGACGCGTGTTTGGACGCGAATTCCGTGCGCGAATTCCGGACGCGCGCGTGATTTATGTGGACCCGCGCATTGCGGCCGGCGAGAGCGACGACGTGCTCAAGGCTGTGGACGAGGCGCAAACGGTGGTTACGGCGGTCTATGTGATTCCGAGCGCGGGCAAGATCGGCAACTCGATGGCAATGGCTGACGCGACCGGAACTCTGTTGCAACAGGTGCTGGACCGGGCTGCGGCAAAGACGGTGGTGGTGGCGATGGGGAATCCGTACCTGGCGTCGGATTTTCCGAAGATCGAGAACTACGTTTGTACTTTCTCAAACGCGCCAGTTTCAGAACTGGGTGCGATCAAAGCGCTGTTCGGGGAGATTGCGATTCGCGGACATTTGCCGGTGACGATTCCGAACGTGGCGCAGCGCGGCGCTGGAATTGAACGGCCGGCGCAAGTGGCGAGCGGAGGGACTCCGAATGCACAGCAATAAATTTCATTGGGCCCGCGGTGCGAGTTTAGCAGCGGCGGTTTTGGCTGGCTTGCTGCTTTATGGTTGCAGCGTGAATGTGAAGAAAGAATCGAATGGGCAGGACAAGCAGGTGGATATCAAGACTCCGATGGGCGGGATTCACGTCAGCAAAGATGCCGATGTCGCCGACACCGGCCTGTCGGTTTATCCCGGGGCGCGGCTGAAGCCGGAAGATTCCGGGCACGACGACAAGAGCGCCAACGTGAGCATCTCGGGATTCGGATATGGGCTGAAGGTGGTCGCGCTGGAATATGAGTCGGACGACACGCCGGAGAAGATCGTCACGTTCTACAAAGAGCAACTGAAGAAATACGGCTCCGTGCTGGAGTGCCACACGCCGGGCCACTTCAACATGAATATGAAATATTCGGACAAGTCGAGCGGTTCGCACGCGTTGACTTGCGACATGGACAGCGGCAAGAACGTTGAACTCAAGGCCGGCACCGAAGAGAACCAGCACATCGTCGCAGTGCAACCCGAAGGTAAGGGATCGAGTTTTTCTCTGGTCTACGTGCGGACACACGGCAAGGAAGCGGATATTTAGCTTCGGGCTTGTCAGGTCCGTATAACAGGCCGCTTATTGCTTTAGGAGGACCAAATGTTTTGTCGTCTGACAGTCTCACTCTCAATCGCGGCGATGTTGACGCTGCCGGTGTTGGCACAGCAATCCGACACAAAGGACAAGTCCTTAGACGTTCGCAGCTCGATGGGCGATCTGCATGTGGGCAAGGACGCTGACGCGCACAATGCTGGACTGCCGTTGTATCCGGGCGCGCGCCCCAAACACGAAACAGATAATGAGCCCTTGAATTTCGGTGTCGCGGCGGAAGGCTTCGGCTTGAAGCTTGTCGTTGCAAAATACGAATCTGACGATGCGCCGGCTAAGGTGGTCGGCTTCTACCGCGAGAAACTGAAAAAGTACGGCAAGGTGCTGGAATGCCACTCCCAAAAGCACGGCGACGCCGTCGACGTGTACAGCGACGATAAGGATTCTCCGGGGTCCGAATCCCAGGGGTCCGGATCCAAAGACAAAGGCCAGGAATCAAAGCAGCTGAAATGCGACAGCGATGGCGGTCCGGTCACGGAACTGAAAGTTGGCACGGAAGACAATCAGCACGTGGTCGCGATCGAACCCAGCGATTCCGGCAAGGGAGCAACATTCGCGCTGGTTTATCTTCGCGCCCGCGGGAAACAGGGAGATATTTAAGAGGCACCGGAATTCCGAGTCAGACCGTTTCTTTGCCTCCTCGAGCAAGTGATTCCTGGAGCAGTCCCTGTCTTTAATCCTGCCCGTCCTTGCCTCAGCGAGGGCGCTGCGGTACTTTCAAACAAGCCCTTCTTGCACCCGGATGGATCATCCCTGTCACAAATGCGGGCAGTCAGTGGAGGACGGCGTGCCTTTCTGTTCGCACTGCGGGGCGCCCCAGATTCGCGTCACCCTGCCCGAACCCGTGCCAGTCGAGCATTCCCAGGAGGAGGTCGGCCCCGCGCTGCTCGTCAGGGCGCTTGGCGCACCATCCCATGCGAGCGTGAGCGCGGGTGGACTTCGCCTGGCGGTGCAGTGGTCGCGGGCCCTGCAACCGTGCGCGCTGGCTGCGCTGATCGCAGCTGTGGTCATGAGCACAGGTCTGGTGGCTCTTCCGCTGGCCGTGCTGGGTGCGGGATTTCTAGCCGTGTCGTTTTATCTGCGGCGCACTCCAGGGACGGTGGTGAGCGCAAAGGAGGGTGCGCGGCTGGGCGGGATCAGCGGCCTGCTCTGCTTTGGAATGTGGGCCATCCTCGAAGCGCTGGCCGTGGCGGTGCTTCACAAAGGCCCGGAAATCCGGAAGGCAATGCTGGCTGCGGTGGAGCAGACGGCCTCGCGCTACTCCGATCCGCAGGTGCAGGCAAGCATCGACTTCATGCGTTCTCCCGCAGGCCTCACCGTAATGATGATTGCCAGCCTGATCGTGGCTTTTCTGGCGTGCGTGATCCTGGCCAGCATTGGAGGCGCGCTGGCCGGGGCATTTTTCGGCCGTCGCGGCCGCTCGTAAGTTGGTGAGAGGAGATTCCGGCCCTGCTCCTTGTTCATCGCCGTGCCCGTCGCCATAAGCCCGTCGCCCTGCGCCCCGTCGCCCATAGCTCTTGCCGCGGCCCCGCTCGCCGCGTATGATGCAGCGTTTATCTTTTTGTGCGTTGATCTGTTTGTTCGTTGATCTTTTTGTTCGTTGATCTGGCACGCGATGAATAAGCCCGCACGCGGTTCGCTGCTCGGGATTGAACACCTGGACGCGAAGGAAATCCTGGGCCTGCTTAAGCTGGCCCGCCGCATGAATCCGCTGAAGGCCCGGCCGCTGCTGCGCGGCCAGCGCATCGCTCTTTTGTTCTACGAGGCTTCCACCCGCACGCGCTCGTCTTTTGAGTTTGCCGCAAAGTCGCTGGGGGCGATGACTACGCTGGTGCAGTCCTCAGGATCGAGTATTGAAAAGGGTGAGTCGCTGCTCGACACCGGTTATACCTTGTGCGCGGTGGGGGCCGACGCAATCGTCATCCGCCATCCGTCCGCGGGCGCGCCGCACCTTATGGCGCAGCATCTCGATATTCCCATCATCAACGCCGGCGACGGCATGCACGAGCATCCTTCGCAGGCGTTGCTCGATGCTTTCACGATCCTGAAGCACAAGAAATCGTTGAAAGGGTTGCAGGCCACGATCATTGGCGACATTCTGCACAGCCGCGTGGCTCGCTCGGCGTGTCACTTGCTGACCAAGCTCGGCGTGAAGATTACACTCTGCGGACCGCCCGAGTTTGTGCCCGAAGTCGCGGCCACGCTCGCACCCGGGCTGCGCATCACGCGCCAGATCGAAGAAGCCCTGCGCGGCACAGATGTGGTGATGCTGCTGCGCGTGCAGAAGGAACGACTCGCTGGTCAGAAAATTCGCGTGCAGGACTACATCGCGCGCTACCAGATGACGGCGGCGCGGCTGAAGCTGGCCAAGCGCGACGCGATTGTGATGCATCCCGGGCCGATCATTCGCGGCTTGGAGTTGACGGCGGAGGTCGCGGACGGTCCGCAGTCGGTGATCGTGGAAGAAGTGCACAATGGCGTCCCTACGCGGATGGCGATTCTGGCGCGGGCGTTGGGGAAGGCGAAGTGAACTATATGCCCTGTCATCCTGAGCGAAGCGAAGAGCCTGCCCTGAGCCTGCCGAAGGGCGGGTCCTTCGCCGCAAAAACCGCGGCTGATGATGACAAGCGGAGACTCACGGGAGCATTGCCAGGAGCGGCCCGATGACGCGCGCGGCGAGCGCAAGCCTGCTGATCAAAGGCGGGCAACTGGTTGATCCGGCGGCGAAGATCAACGCGCCGATGGACGTGCTGCTGCGCGATGGGCGCGTCGCCGAGGTTGCGCTGCCGAACAAGATCCGGGGCACCGCTGACGAGAAACTTGACGCGCGCGGGTTGATCGTGGCTCCCGGATTCATCGATCTGCACGTGCACTTGCGCGAGCCGGGACAAAGCTACAAGGAAACCATTGCCAGCGGCACTGCTGCCGCTGCGGCCGGAGGATTCACGTCCGTCTGCACCATGCCCAACACTGCGCCGGTGGTTGACACAGCCGAGTGGGTCGCGTGGTTGCGCAGTCCGGAGCGTGGAGCGGTGGTCAACGTTTTCCCGATCGGCGCGGCCACGCGCGGCAGCCGCGGGCAAACTCTCAGCGATTTCGCAGCGTTGCAACGCGCCGGCGCAGTCGCCGTCACGGATGACGGCAAGCCCATTCTTGATGATGACATCATGCGGATGGCGCTGCGTCTCGGCGCCGAGTTGAACTTCCCGGTGGTGCAGCATGCCGAGGACACGCGCCTCACGGAGAATTGCTCCATGCACGAAGGAGCAACCAGCTTCCGGCTGGGATTGCGCGCCATGCCGGCCGCGGCGGAAGCCGGCATTGTGGATCGCGATGTGACTCTCGCGCAGCAGATTCGCGAATCGCGCCTGCACGTGGCTCATCTTTCAACCTCGAACGCGCTCAAGTCGGTGCGCCGCGGCAAGCGGGCCAAGGCTCGCGTTACTTGTGAAGTTACGCCGCACCACTTCACGCTGCTCGACGAAAATGTGGGAGAGTACGACACCAACTTCAAGATGAACCCGCCGCTGCGCTCGGCCAGCGACCGCGAGGCGATACTGGTGGCGCTGGCCGACGGCACTGTGGACGCCATTGCCACCGATCACGCTCCGCATGCGCTGCACGAGAAGCAGGTGGAATTCGAGCGCGCCGCTTTCGGCATCACCGGCCTCGAAACTGCGCTGGCGCTGGCGATCACCAAGCTTCACCGCGAGCATAAAATTCCGCTGACGCGCATTGTCGAGCTGTTCACTGCTGGGCCGGCCCGAGTCTTCGACCTGCGCGGCCGCGGATCGCTGGCCCGAGGAAATTTCGCCGATGTCACGATTTTCGATCCCAGGAAGCGCTGGACGTTCGAGGCCACGAAGTCATTGTCGCTCTCCCGCAACACCCCGTTCGACGGCTGGCAGTTCACAGGGAAAGTGGTGGCGACGATCGTGAGCGGGAAGATTGTGCACCGCGCGGATTGAGGCTTCGCTTTGCTGGTGTGGGGACGGGCACTCTTGCCCATCCATGCCGAGCGCAGCTCGGCTGCAGTCTTTGTCAAAAAAGTCTCGTCACTGTAGAATCCCCATCTTCTTTCCAACACTCGCGAGCACTGCCAGCGCCTGCTCTAACTCATCTTTCGTATGCGTGGCCGTCATGATCGTGCGGATGCGGGCTTTGCCTTCCGGCACGGTGGGAAAGGCGATGCCGGTGCCGAGCACGCCTTCTTTGAAAAGCTCGCGGGAAAAATCCATAGTGAGTTTGCCGTCGCCGATAATGATAGGAGTGATCGGAGTCTCGCTGGCCGGCGTAGTGTGGCCGCCGATGTCGAAGCCGAGCAGGGCCAGTTCTTTTTTCCAGAAGCGGGTGTTCGCCCAGAGTCGCTCCATACGCTCGGGTTCGTTCTCCAGGACGCCGAATGCCGCAATGCAGGTGGCCGCGACCGATGGCGGATGCGACGTGGAAAACAAAAATGGACGCGCCCGGTGATAGAGGAAATCGATCAGATCGCGCGTGCCGCAGACGTATCCGCCGAGCGCGCCGATGGCTTTCGATAACGTTCCGACCTGAATATCCACGCGGCCGTGCACATTGAAATGGTCCACGGTGCCGCGGCCGTTGCGGCCGAGCACGCCGGATGCGTGCGCGTCGTCGACCATCATGATGGCGCCGTATTTTTCGGCCAGGTCGCAGAGCGCGGGCAGCGGGCCGATGTCGCCGTCCATGGAGAAGACACCATCGGTGATCAGCAACTTCTTGCCGGGATCGTTCTTCACGCTGGCGAGTTGCTCTTCCGCGTGCGCGATATCTTTGTGGCGGAAAACCAGAATCTTCGCCTTCGAGAGCCGCGCGCCATCGATGATGGAGGCGTGGTTGAGCGCGTCGGAAATGATGAAGTCTTCCTTACCCAGCACCGCCGACACCGTGCCTGCATTGGCCGCGAATCCGGATTGGAAAACCACGCAGGCTTCCGCATTTTTGAAGCGCGCGATTTTCTCTTCCAGCTCCATGTGAATCTTCATGGTGCCGGCAATCGTGCGTACCGCGCCCGAGCCCACGCCGAATTTGCGCGTCGCTTCCAGCGCCGCTTCGCGCAGCTTGGGATGCGTCGTCAGCCCCAGATAGTTGTTGGACGCAAGGTTGATGACCTTTTTGCCGTCGAACGTGCAGACGGCAGCTTGCTCGTCATCGAGCACGCGCAGCTTGAAGTGCGTGCCTTTGGCTTTGAGTTCGTTGAGTTGGTCGGTGAGATAAGAAAGCGGGTTGGTGCGGGTTGCAGTGGTCATGTCTTGCCTCAGCTATCGCACGCCGTTCGGGTAGACCAAAATCTTGCTGGCCTCGCCCGTCTTCAGCCGCTCCATGGCTTTCGAGAAATCTTTCATCGCGATGCGGTCGGTGATGACGGGATGCAGATCGAGTTTGCCCGCTTTCAATAACGCCGTCATCTGGTACCAGGTCTGGTACATGCGGCGGCCGTTGATGCCCTGCACGGTGATCCCTTTGAAAATGATGTCTTCGGAAAAGTTCAGTGAGATGGGTTTGGAAGTCAGTCCGAGAAGAGAGATTCTTCCGCCGCGGCGCACGATGTCGAAGGCCGTGCGAATCGAGTCGGGATGTCCCGCCATTTCGAGCACCACGTCCACGCCGAGGCCGCCGGTCTTCTCCATCACAATCGCTTCAACGTCTTCCTTCGCGGGATTGAGAACGTAGTCGGACTTCATGGCG
>Ga0187863_10001185_pt1 | contig 21284 bp, 16 predicted proteins | sample June2016WEW_11_1_FD_132975 | JGI IMG/M metagenome (GOLD analysis project Ga0187863, IMG submission 132975) | Peatland microbial communities from SPRUCE experiment site at the Marcell Experimental Forest, Minnesota, USA - June2016WEW_11_10 | ecosystem: Environmental > Terrestrial > Soil >...
GAAGTAGCCGCCGAGGCCGGCGAGGATCGCCATCTCGAGACAGAAGCGCCATTGCACACGGCCAGCAAGAATGAAGTTGACCGAAGGAATGCCGATGGACACGACCGCCGTGACCACTTTCAGCGCGTTCATCTCGTGGATGTCGTGGACTCCGCAGATGCCGAAGAGCGCCATGACCAGGAATCCGCCGCCCGCACCGAAGTAGCCTACGTAAATGCTCACGACCACCATGCCGATCAGCAACCAGGTGTTGTAGCGCTTGCCGCCGGAGAGCGATTGGAGCCAGCGGCCCAGCGGAAAGCTGAGCACAAACATGACTGCAGCAAAAAGCAGAAGCCACGGCAGCATTTCGCGAAACATCTTATTGCCGGTTTTGAGAAGCAACACGCCGCCGAGCCATCCACCGATGCCGGATGCGACGGCGAGCGGCACGAGCTTCCAGCTGTATTCGCGCAGGAGCTGGCGAAAAGCCACGAGCGAAGTCAGCTGCCCAGGCCAAAGGGCGACGGTGTTGGTCGCCTGCGCCGTCACGGCTCCTACACCTATGGCGGAGGTGCTGGCGATGAGCGCAGGGAGCGATAAGAACGAGCCGCCGCCGGCAATGGCGTTGAGTACGCCGGCGAAAAATGAGGCCACGGGGAGCCAAAGAATATGAAAAAGATGAGATGTTGCGACGGGCATTCCCTTACTTTAAGGGTGAGTTGCATAAAGACTCATAAGGCTTTGCCGATTGAACGGCGGGTGGGCAGCGCGCCGCAGAAAGTGAACCAGGCAGCGCCTGATAAACTCCCAGAAGAATCAAGCTGGAGTTATTGCATTCGATGAAGCATCTCTTTCTCTGTTCGATTTTCGTATCCGCTGCCGTCCAAATTTCCGTTGCACAAACCGCGCCGAAGCCAGCGACTGCTGGCAAATCTGCCTCGACTTCCGCGAGCGCTATCGCTCCCTGGATCAAGCTGCCGCCCGGTGTTCCTCGCGCACGCGGGGTCGTCAAGGTTGCATTTGCGCTTCGCTACCAGGACGTGAAGGTGGGTACGGGCGCCGACGCGGAGCCCAACAAGATCTATAAAGTCCTGTACACCGGATGGCTCGCCGCGGATGGGCACAAGTTCGATTCTTCAGAGGATCATCGGCTTCCGCTGAAGGACAAAGACGGGAAGCCGGTGATGGGAGACGATGGGAAGCCGAAGCTGGGCGAGGTGCAGCCGATCAGTTTTCCGCAGGGGTTCGGTCGCGTGATTCCGGGCTTTGACCAGGGATTCACTGGAATGAAAGTCGGAGGCAAACGCCGCCTGTTTATTCCCTGGCAACTGGCTTACGGTGCGCGGGGACGCCCGGGACCTGATCCCGCGCATCCGGGAATTCCGCCCAAGGCTGACCTGATTTTCGACATCGAACTCGTGGACGTTGCGGAGATGCAGATGCCGGCGAATCATCCGGGCATGATGCCGGTCCGGCCTGGTATGACAATTCCGCCAGGGCACCTGCCGCTGAATGCGCCACCATCCGGTTCACCTGGAGCGGCAACGAAACCAGGGCCGACTGCCACCCCGCCTGCATCTGCGGCTTCGGCGGGAACTCCTGCGACATCGACTCCACCGCCGGCCACGAAACCTGCGACTCCGGCACCAACGACGGCCCCGACGACGCAGCCTCAGTCACAACCACAAACGAAGTAGGGATTCTTCACGAAGTGGGAATTCTTTGTGCTCTTCAAGCTACGCCGGCAGGCAACTCCGGCGTGGCCGCGAGTAGTTGGCGTGTGTATGCCTCGCGCGGGGAGTTGCACAACGACTCCGCCTAGCCTGTTTCCACCTGGCGGCCGTGCTCCATGACAGCGATGCGCCTGCTGATAACGCACCAGCGTTGGCACTGCGTCGGCGATCATCATGGTTTCACAGAACGCGGGATATAATCCCCGAAACGCCGATGACTGCGGCGAAATTGCGTGCTTCGATTCGCTGGAATAAAGAAATCTCAAAATTACGCGAGGACCCTCCCCATGCCTACCAACGCATTCAGTTTTGCGAATCCGACTTATTCCGCAGATAACTTCTTCACCTATAGCGCCGGGGATATTGAGGCGGACGCGCAGCTCAAGGAAGAGCAGGTGAATGAACCTATCCCCGCGCCGCGCGTGCAACCGCCGGTGTTCGATTTGAGCGCCGTGTTGCCTGCATCTGCGCTGGCCCAGATACAAGCCGCGGGTCAGATGGTTTTTCACTCCGTAGGCGACACTGGCGGGGTAGTCAAAGCGGAGGCGCAACTTGCTGTCGCCGATGCCATGGCGGCCGACTTAGCCAAGAAAACTTATGCCTCGGGGTTGCCTGCCTTCTTTTTTCATCTCGGCGATGTTGTCTACTACTTCGGACAGGAGCAGTACTATCCCGAGCAGTTTTACGATCCTTATCGCAATTACAACGCGCCCATCTTCGCGATCCCCGGCAATCACGACGGCGTGATGTTCAAGAACGAACCGGAGAGCTATTCTCTCGAAGCATTCATCGACAATTTCTGCGCAGCCTCGCCGGCGATTGGCATTTCCGGATTTGCACGCTCGACTATGGTTCAGCCTGGCGCCTATTTTGTTTTGACCGCGCCATTCACGCGTTTCATCGGACTCTATTCGAACACCGGAGAAAGTGTCGGCGTGCTGAGCGGCGGCGTCATCGGGAACGACCAGGTCGCCTTCCTCCAGCAACAACTGGCGGCAGCTTTGGCTGCGCGGAAAGCTGACACACAGAACAAGAATCCGGAGGCCTTGATTCTCGCCGTGCATCATCCACCATTCACAGGGGCGAGTGATCACTCTCCGAGTGCGTCCATGCTGCAGGAGATCGATACGTGTTGCCAGGAGGCTGGCATTTGGCCGGATCTTGTGCTGTCGGGACACGCGCATTTGTATGAGCATTACACGCGCACAATGAAAGCCGATGGCCGCCAGATTCCTTACCTGGTTGCGGGCAATGGAGGCTACTATAACCTCTCCAAGCTCAAGACCAATTCGGCAGGCAAGAAGCCGACACCAGGGAAACAAACCGAGCCGGACGGCCAAGGCAACACGATCACACTCGAGCAATACAACGATACGAATTTCGGTTTCTTGCGGATCACTGTCAGTGCAACAGCGATCCTGGTGGAAGCGCTGACGGTGAGTTCCACGCAGATCACGACCACACCATCGGCGCCGGTCCCAGCCCCGGTGGTCATCGACCGGTTCACCGTGAATCTTTCGTCGCACACGGTTACAAGTTCCGCGGCAACGAAGACCCCGAAGAAGACGAGTAGTGGGACAAAACCGACCTCGACAAAAAAGCGCTGAGCGAAGAATCAGACCCATGAACACTGGGCGCGACGGTGCATCAAGGCGCCGTCAGTCCAGCTTCGGATGCTGTTTGTGGAAGTCGGTTGCCTGTTGATAGGCGCGGCCAAAGGCGGCCAGTTCCGCGTCTCGATAGTGGCCTGCGAGAAAGGTCAGAGAAACCGGAGTGCCTGGGCCGCCGATGTCATCGTTGTCGCCGTCATCGATTTTCGGTGGCTTGGGCGCATCGGCGCCGCGAAATCCGTTAGGCACGATGAGAGCTGGATGACCGGTGAGATTTGTGGCCACGAGCTGCTGGCCCGTCGTTGCCGTAACGATGATGTCCAACTCATTGAAAAGCGCAGATACCTGTTGGATAGCCAGAGTTCGTGCGCGGTTGGCCTGAATGTATTCGACCGCGGGGTAGAAGCGGGCGATACGAAATGAGTTGGGCCAATCTTCCGGACCCTGCGCGGTGAGAAGTTTATCGCGGCCCGACAGGGTGAGATCGTCGAAGGCCGCAGCGGCTTCCGCGCTGAGCAGCGCGGTCATCGCGCCATAGGGCAGTTTTGGCAACTGGACAGGAGTAAGTTGTACTCCCATGCTGCGTAACTTATCAAGAGCGGCGAGATCGTAGCGCTGATCGTAGGCGCGGCGCGCATGAGACGCGGTCTGCTCGGCGTTGCGCTTCTCGCGGTTCTTCTTCTGTTCTGGAGTTTCGCCGGCTTCGGGTTCGTCCAGCTTCAATGGCTGCAGCGGATCGAATTCGCTCTTCAAGTAGCCGACGCGCAACGAATGCCAATCGCCAACGCTTGCCCAATTGAATGTTGCCGGCGCGACCGAGGCGTCTCTTCCATCGGGACCACAGATCGCCTGCAGCACCAGCGCACAATCTTCGGCGGAGCGCGCGATGGGGCCGAGTTTGTCCATCGTCCAGCTCAAGGCCATGGCGCCGGTGCGAGGGACAAATCCGAAGGTAGGGCGCAGGCCCGTCGTTCCGCAGCGCGTAGAGGGGGAACTGATCGAGCCTAGTGTTTCTGACCCAATTGCGAAGCCCACGCAGCCCGCTGCGACCGCGCTCGCGGGGCCAGCAGAAGAACCGCTCGATCCTTGGGTTGGATTCCAGGGGTTGCGTGTGCGGCCCCCGTACCAAACATCGCCCATGGCCAGCGCGCCCAGCGTGAGCTTGGCCACGAGCACAGCGCCAGCCGCATCGAGACGCTCGACGACTGTCGCATCTTCATCGATGATCTGATGCTCGAAGCCTGCCGCGCCCCAGGTCGTGGGATAGCCCTTCACCGCGAGCAGATCTTTTGCGCCCCACGGAATGCCATGCAGCGGACCGCGGTATTTGCCTGCGGCGATCTCGGCATCGGCGGTCTTGGCCTGCGTAAGCGCGCGATCTTCGGTGAGATTGGTGATGAAGCGAAGCGTAGAGTCGCAATGCTTCAGCCGGTCGAGGTACATCTTTGTGAGTGCGATCGACGTTATCTTTCGTTCACGGAGTAGTCCGCTCAGTTCGGCGACAGTCACGAAGGCGAGATCCTCGATGCGTGCCGGCGCATCGGGCACAATTGCGATCGGGACGAAGGAAATGATGTTCTGGTTCCCGCTGGGGAGCGATGCGCCGGCAGGCAATGGATGAAACACGTACGCCGGCGCGACTGAATTCGGCAGCTTGAGCTTACGAATCGCTTTGATTGAACCGTTGTTGTCGATGAGGCCGTCGAGCATCATCTGCTTCTGCTCGGCGGTAAATGGACCAATGCCGGCCAATACCGCGGCTGCGTCGATCATTTCCGGCGTGATCTTCGGCGGCTTCGATTGATCGGTGTTCTCCGAGGACTGTGCCTGCGCTGCGAGCGTGTAGAGAATGCCGGGGAACAATGGAGAGGCAATGCCCATGCGAGTGCAGGCAGAGAGAAAGCCGCGGCGATCCAGCGTCATTTGGTCGGGGTCCTTTGGGTAGGGAGTGCCTTCTCGACCACTATAGAGGAGTCGGCTGCTGCGATTGTCTTGGGCTACGTCGTCAACCGGTCTGGAGAGATGGTCTCGAGCGGCCAATGCGAGAGCGAAATGTTCTTGGCTCCAGTGCATGAGAATTCGAACGCCGATTCACCAGGCTGGAGTGCATAGACACGGCTGACCATTGCTTCTCTACCGCCGATGAACGACTCGATTACGGACCCATCGAGAAACAAATGGAGGGAAAGGCGTGGCCAGGGAAGAGACGGCAACGGAAACGTTACATCGCCACTGCGTATCGAGTTTCCGGCAACATCGACAGCCAATTCCCACACTTTGACGCCGCTCGTGTGGAGGCGCACGGTGACGACGCCGGTCGAGAACCCGATGGGCAGATGGATCTCGCGACGTAGCGTGTCCAACTTCAGGCGGAAGGGTTGGCCCATCGTAACCGTGACGTGCTCGGCTTTTCCGCGAAGGCTTTCGACCTCGGCCGCGACGGCGAATTCAAGCTGACCTTGCTTGCCGACGGTGAGGACGCGCGGCAGCGCCATTGCGCCAGCCCATCCCGCAGCAGCGTACTCCGCTTGGGGCCGCGTCTCCTCGATCCATCCCCACAGAATGCGGCGACCGTCAGGTGCGAGAAAGCTTTTCGGCGCGTAGTAGGCTCCATGGTCGAGGACACCCTGACGCTTCTGCGTGTATACGTGTTCGTGCGGGTCATACGCACCGGTAGACCAGATGACTTTGCCTTCGGTGGAGTAGAGCAGACAATGCGTGCCGTTCAATTCAAAGGAATCGGGGCACTCCCACATTTCGCCGCTGTCGCAGGGATTGGCGGCCTGCTTGCCGTTCGGCTTTCCTTCGGCGAGTTTGTGCAGATACTCCCAATGGCGCAGATCGCGCGAGCGATAGAGGAGAACGCAGCCGCCTTTGCCGCGTTCACCTGAGCCGATGCCGAGGTACCAGTCGTCGCCCTCTCGCCACGGGCATGGATCGCGAAAACCCGTGACTGCGACTCCAGGGGGCGGTGCTCCGATGACGGGCTGGGGCAGCTTCTTCCAGCGGAGCAATTCGTCGTCCTCGGCCGTGGCGAGCAATTGTGTCTCGCGCAACTTGTCGCTGCCGTCGTGGAGCGTCACTTGATCGGGCGGAGCGTTTTGCACGCCGGTATAGATGAAGGTCGGGACGCCATCCATCACGACCGCCGAGCCGCTGAAACAGCCTTCGCTGTCGGGACCGCCGGGAGTTGGCGCAAGCGCGACGGGCTCGTGATGCCAATGCACCATGTCCTTGCTGACCGCATGGCCCCAGTGCATATCGCCCCAGACCGCAGCGTGAGGATTGAGCTGATAGAAGAGGTGATACTGTCCCTTCCACCAGATTGGACCGTTGGGATCATTCATCCAATTGTGTGGTGGAAGCAAATGATACTCGGGCCGCGAGGGGTCGTGCGCGAGATCTTGCTGCGCCGATGAAGAATCATCGCACCATCCGCGCGGCGGCAGGACAAGAGCTGCGATGCCGGAGCCCAGCGCAGTAACGAATGATCGGCGGTCAAGGAATTTCATGACCGGGAGGATAGCACGCGGGCCGACATTACCTTTGGCATTCACAGAAAGTGCAACACTTTTTACGGATCGGTGTTTGAAACTCCAAGGTCGAGTTGCACGACGGCGTTTTCGCAAGCTGGCTTTTTCTTGCGGGATTGACGGGTTGCGACGGACCATCTCAACGTACGGAGTTCATCCATGCGCAAACTGATGGCACTTGCAGTGCTGGCCCTTCCCTTCGCTTTAGCCGGATGCTCTCATCCGCAAGCAGTAGTCTATGCTCCACCGCCTCCTGGCTACACGGAGATCGCGCAGCGTGGCTATCACGATGGCATCGAAGCTGCACGGCGCGACATTGCCGCCGGCCGCGCGCCTGACGCCGATCGGCACCCACGCTTCCGCAATCCTCCCGTGCCGCCGCCGGCAGTTGAGGATTATCGGCACGGCTTCCGCGAGGGATACCGGCAAACTTTCCGCAATGGGCCTCCGGGACCGGGCTATTGAAGCGTATGCATGCAGGCAGTCCCGTCAACTCACTTGGCGGCAGGCGTCAGCTTCAGGGCGTAGGCATATTTGCACGCTGCGCCCTCGGGCAGGGTCACATTGAGCGCATCGGCTGCCTGCGTCCATGTAACCTTTTCGCCTGAGCCAAGCAACTCCACGTTCGCGATGGGAATGGAAGCACCCTCATGCGCCCATCCCAGCGAATGGATTGTCGCGTTACCGGGCTTGTCCCCATCTTTTGGGGGACAGGCCATGCCGAGGACGTAGACCGTGTTGCCTTTTGCGGTGAAGCGAAAATCTTTAGGCGTATAAGGCTTCGTATCTGTATCGTGGAATGCGCCTGCCATCACTTGCGTCGGACCTTCGCCGAAGGTCTTCCAAGGAGTGGTGGCGTAGATCGCGTCTCCGTTTACCTTAAGCCATGCGCCCATTTCGAGCAGAGTTGCGCGCACCTCGTCGGGAATTGTTCCATCCGAACGGGGCCCGAAGTTCAGCAAAAGATTTCCGTTCTTGCTTACGATGTCGATGAGCTGGTGTACAAGAAACTCCGGCGTCTTGAATGTGTCGTGCTCGATGTAGCCCCAGCTCGCGTTGCTGATGGACGTATCGGTTTGCCAGTAGTCCTGGACGATGTGATCCTGTTGCCCGCGCTCAAAGTCACGCACGCCGGCTTTCCAATTCAGCGAGTAATCCTTGAAATCGATGACGCCCGTGTAGCCATGAGCCACGGCATAGTTGTAATAGAAGGCTGCAAACTCGGCGACCGCAGGACGGAAGTTTGGCTGTCCAATCCACCAGTCAAAATAGACGACCTCAGGTTTGTATTTTTCCACCAGCTCTGTGTCGCGCGCGAGCCAGTCGCGTGTCCAGGCATCGCTCACATAGGTCCAGTCGTTGATCAGGCCATGCTCGTCGCCGCCCGGATCCATCCATTGATGCGCGGGTCCGTAGAGCGAGGCGTACTTCGGATCGTTCACATCGGAGCGGATCGCACGGCCCCCGTCATAAAAGAAGTTGTGCTCGGCGCGATGCGAGCTTAGCCCGAAATGCAAGCCTTCCGCGCGAATCGCCTTGGAAAGTTCGCCCAATGTGTCGCGCTTCGGGCCCATTTTGACCACGGTCCAATCGCTCAGGCCTGAGTCGTACATGGAGAAGCCGTCGTGATGTTCGGCGACGGGAACGACGTACTGCGCGCCGGAATCCTTGAAGACGCGCGCCCATTCTGTTGCGTCGAAGTGCTCGGCGCGGAACAGCGAGATCAGATCCTTGTAGCCCTTTGCCGGATCGCCGTTGGCAAAATGTTCATGGAAGTTCTTGTAGGCGCCCTCGTCGGGACGATACATGTTACGCGGATACCATTCGTTCTCCGCAGCGGGGACTGAATAGACGCCCCAGTGAATGAAGATGCCGAACTTTGCGTCCTTGTACCACTGCGGCTGCTGGTATTTGATCAGCGTGGACCAGTCGGCGCGATAGGGGCCATCGTTCGCCTGGCGTTCCGCTTCGGCCAGAAGGCGATTGCGCTCGGCGTCATATTTGCTGACGGATTGCTGCCATTCGCGATCGATCTCCGCGGCGGATTTCACACCGAGGGTTGGTGCAAGCGGATCGGTTGTGGGCGGAGCCTGCGCGAAGAGAGAAGACGAGGCCAAAAAGAACAGCACCGCAAATGGAAGCAGAGCGCCACAGCGAAGGTGATTTTTCATAAGCACGCATCCTAAACCGCTGTGCAAAGCCGCTGCAAACGCTTTCATCTTCAGGTTCTTATGAATGTGGAAAAACCCGCTTGACATATTCCTATATAGGAATGCATTATTCTCTTCATGGCGCGTGCCGCGACTACTTCCGATGCCTTCAATGCCGTGGCTGAACCCCGCCGGCGAGAAATTCTTACCTTGCTGGTTGTCCGCGAGCATGCGGTGGGCGAGATTGTGGCGGCGCTGCGCATCGATCAGCCTTCTGTTTCAAAACATCTGCGCGTTTTGCGCGACGTTGGGTTGGTGCGTATGCGATGCCAGGGACGGCAGAAACTTTACCAAACGAATGCGGAGGCGATTCGGCCTTTGCACGAGTGGGCCTCGACCTTTGAACGCTACTGGAGCCATCAGCTGAATCGCGTGAAGGAACGTGCCGAAGCGAAGATGAACCGAAGCCATGAATCCGATTCAACCTCAAAGGAGAAATAATGACGACGACTCTTTCGGAAATCGATAGCCTCTCCCTGACTGTGAACCAGGAAATCCGCGTGAATGCTTCGCTCGAGGTCACGTTTGAAGCATTGCTGGAACAGCTTGGGCCGGGGAATGAAATGTCCAACGGCACACCGATGCCGATGAAGCTCGAGGCGTGGCCCGGCGGGCGGTGGTTCCGCGACCTTGGCGAGGGCAACGGCCACTACTGGGGCACTGTACAGGCCATCAAGCGTCCCACACTGCTTGAATTCAGCGGACCGCTTTTCATGTCGCAACCGGTGGCGAACAACGTGCAGTATCGGTTGGGCGAAGAAAACGGTACGACTGTGATCAAGTTCCGTCACACGGGGTTCGGATTGATCCAGGACGAACACAGGAAGGGTGTGACCGGTGGGTGGGGACACATCAATGAACAGATTCGCAAACGCGCGGAACGAGCGTAAGCCGTTTCTGCTGCTGAACGAGAGCAAACACAACTTTCCCCACAGGAGGAGAAACGCCATGACCGTTGCAGATTTAGCCGCTGTCGAGTCCATTGCGAATGCCTTGCTTGCAGAATTTGAAACACAAGCCCTCATCACGAGGAGATTCCTGGAGAGAATTCCAGAGGATCGGCTGACCTGGAAGCCGCATGAAAAATCCATGACCGCCGGGCAGCTCGGATATCACATCGCTTTCGTTCCTGGTGGAGTGATACGCATTGTCAAGAACAGCCCGGTGCAGGCTCCGGATTTTGCGAATTTCCCGCAGCCGGCAAGCCGGGAAGAAATCCTGAAGACGTTCGATGAAAGCGTCGCAGCGGTCCGGGACCTTCTGCCGCAGTTCGATGACGCGGCGATGCACGAGACATGGAGACTCGTCGCCGGAGGTAAGGAGGTCCTTGCCCAGCCGCGATCTGCGTTTATTCGCGACGTGATGCTGAGCCACTGGTATCAACATCGAGGTCAGCTCAGCGTGTACCTGCGCCTGCTGAATGTTCAGGTGCCCGCGAGTTGGGGACCGAGCGCCGACGAGCCGCCGCTCTTCATGCAAAAGACGCAAACAGCCTAGAACTTGCAGAGGTGTTTCATGTGCCCAGTATGTCTTGCGACGGCAGCACTGATTGCCGGAAGCGCAACCGGGTCCGGCGGAATCACGGCCCTGGTTGCAGGCACAATCCTGAAGAGGAGATCCCGATTCCCCGAACAGACCAGTGCAAAGGAGGTCAAAAGTGGCGACGACAACGGCAGCAGTGAATCAGAAGAAAGTGGTTTCGCACGATGAGTGGGTTGCGGCGCGGAAACAATTCCTTACCAAGGAGAAAGAATTTACGCGCCAGCGTGATGAACTAAGCCGACAGAGGCGCGAATTGCCCTGGGAACGAGTCGAGAAGCCCTATGATTTTCAAGGGCCGCAGGGCAAATTGACACTGGCCGATCTCTTTGACGGCCGCTGTCAGCTGGTGATTTACCACTTCATGCTCGGATCGGGATGGGCGGAAGGCTGCCCTAGCTGCTCCTATATTTCCGATCACTTCGATGGCATGGCGATCCACCTGGCGAGCCGCGATGTGACGCTGGTGGTGGTTTCGCATGCGCCGATCGCGGAGATCGAGGCCTTCAAAAAGCGCATGGGATGGCGGTTCCGTTGGGTCTCGTCGTTTGGCAGCGATTTCAATTACGACTACCAGGTGTCGGCTTCACCCGAAGAAGCGAACAAAGACACGGTGTATTACAACTACGAAATGATGAGCTTTCCGAGCCAGGAACGTCCGGGTCTGAGCGTCTTCTCAAAGGATGCAGACGGAATCTACCACACGTATTCAACGTATGCGCGCGGGCTCGATATTCTCGTCGGCGCCTATAACTTCCTCGACCTGGTGCCGAAAGGGCGTGACGAGGCCGGGCTGAAGCACACCATGGCGTGGGTGCGGCATCACGACAAGTACAGCGAAGGATATTTCGTCGATGCGAAGGCAGAATGGGAGCACCCAAAAGTTGCTGCCGGACCGTCGTCGTGTTGTTCGGGCGAACACAAAGAGTGAATCGGCATTTCTTCGCATGTTGCGAACCGAAGGTGCCCACGTGGAATGAGTGCGATGGAATGGCGGGATCTGCGACTCCCCTTGGGATCCCGCCTCCCATTGGATAGATGCCTATCGATCCGCCTCCTCGACCAGCTTCTGTGCGCGAGCTACTGCGTCGATGCGACTCTTTTTCTCGGATTCGATATCGACATTCCGCAGCGCATCATGGCTGAGACGTTTTGTGAACTCGTCCATGCGTTGCTCGAATCCGCGCTGAATCGCATCGACGGCGTCCTGTGCCTCGGGCAGCACCGCACGAAAATGCTCGATTTCTTCGGTTGCTTTCTCCGGATGGTAGCCGAGCCGGTCGCCCGCCTGCATCGCGTCAATTAATAGATCGGGCGGCGCCGATACAGGCGATGTTTTTTGCAACGCATCGTAGGCGCCGCGTAATCGCGTCATGGCGCCCGCAAAGCCATCCAGATCGTCCCGGCGCCCAGTAAGACCTACGGCTCTGCGTACCTCAATGGTGACGCGGCTTACCGTGCTCGAGCTTGCGACTGGGATCACCGTCGTCAGCGTGTTGCCTTCAAAGCTCCAACCGCCCTTGCCGGTGGGACCACCGCGATTCACGGCAACGCCATTCACAGTGACTGAGGCAGGAGGCCAGTCAGCAGGGAGGCGAAGCTCGTAGCTGCGCGTTTTCATCATGCCTTCGTAGCTGCCCTCCACAGGTCCAATTTCCACCCGCAGCGTGTCTCCGGTTTGCGCAGCCTTGATCGGTGTACGCGCAAAGACGCCACGCTGGTATTCCTCTGCAATTCCGGAATCTTCGTAGACGGAGTAGCTCGAAGTTGTGCCCGGGTTCAGTGGCCACACGTTGACGATGAGAGGATCGACGGGCTTCTGACCGGTATACAACATCGGCGGCTGCATGGGAACGATTGCACCAGCCTTCAGGTAGATGGGTATTTGATCGATGGAGAAACTGCGGTCCGTCGAGGCGGGCCCAGAGAAATGCTTTCCAGTCGGCCATTCGATCCACTCACCCTGCGGCAGCCATACGTGTTCTGTTGCCAGGCCGCTGGTCTTGTCCGCAGGCGCAACGACCGGCGCTGCCAGCATCTGATCACCGAACAAATATTCATCCTTGCTCGAGTAAGCTTCATTCGCTTCGGGCCAGTCGTAATAGAGCGGCCGGAAGAACGCGACGCCTGTGTCGTAGGTGCGCCGTCCTTCGGTGTAGATATACGGCTGCAGTGCATAGCGAAGTTGAAATGCCGATCGCAAAATCGAGGAGAACGGTTCGGGGTAGGCCCAGATGCGCCGCTCGGAATCGGGGTTTTTGGTTGTGTGCGTGCGCAGAATCGGGCTGAACGTTCCAAACTGCACCCACCGCGTAAAGAGCTCGGGATCGACAGCGCCGGGCATGTGTCCGCCAATGTCATGGCTCCAATATGCGTAGCCAACATTCGCTGCGGTTGCCGTGAACCACGGCTGAAAGGCGAGCGAATCCCATACGGAAACGGTGTCCCCGGAGAATCCGATCTGGTAGCGATGATTGCCAAGTCCGCCCCACCGGTGAAAGAGCAGCGGCCTCTTGCCTTCGCGTTCCTGGTCAGTGAAGTGCACATAGTTCAGCCACCACGTTGGATTCACACCAGGTAATTTCGTGGTTGGTTCCTGCTGCCAATCGAGCCACCAGAAGTCGATTCCCTGTTTCTCGAGGGGATGATGCAGCAGGTTCATATAATTGGTCGCGTACTTTTTGTCCGTGATGTCGAAGGGCACGTACTTTTTCGTGGCGGGGTCGATGCCCATGGCCTTCGCCATCGCCGGATAGGCGTCCTCCCAGGGCTGCACGCCGGATGCTGGATGCATATTGAGACTCGTCTTCAGGCCATCCGCATGCAGCCGTGCGAGGAATTGCGTGGGATCAGGGAAGAGCAGCTTGTTCCACGTGTAGCCGGTCCATCCCAATCCATGATTGGATTGATCGGTTTCGCCCTTCGCCACTAGCTGCTCGATATTGATGTGCCAATCCATGTCGATGACGAAGACATCCAGCGGTGTGTCATTCTCGCGAAATCCGCGGATGATCTCTTCGATCTCCTGGTCGCTATAGGCCCAGTAGCGCGACCACCACGCGCCGAAAGCGAAACGAGGAGGAAGGGGAATGCGCCCTGCGACGCGCACATAATCGCCGAGCGCTTTGCGATAGTCGTGACCGTAGCCGAAAAAGTACCAGTCCTGCCGTTCACCGGCAGGCCGCTCCATCACCCACGGCCAGGGGCTCTTTTCGCCTTGGAGGAAGCGGAAATCCGCCGAATCGAACAAGGGTCTTGTCGAATCATCTTCGATTGCCCAGCCAGAGCGTGAGACAAACCCGTTGCCAACCGGTTCCTTCGTCTTGTCTCCAAGCGCTCCATCAAGAGTACGCGTGGTGCCTTTTAGATTTTGCAGATCGATTGTTCCCGGGCGCCAGACGACAGGCTTTCCGTCAACTGTGAGCTCGATTGCGAGATTGTCAGATGTGAAGCGGCCGTCTGCTTTTGGCGTATACGTCAACGTGAGCGCGTCCGTTTTGAGGGTGAGTTTGCCGCCGGTGAATTCATGCGAATACTTCGGTACCGGTAAACGGCGGTTAATAAACACGAGAGAAGCATGGTCTTCGAACTTGCGGTCCGCGGCCCACTCGATGCGGATAAGTTGCGGAGTGAGTACAGTGAATCGCGTGTTGCCTTGGATGACAATGGCTCTCGGGTCTGCGACTGGATTGTCGACGACCGCCTCTGGCGAAGATGAAGGAGCAAGTTGGGTCGATTCGGTGGCAGGCCCGGCTTCGATTGCGGCATCGAGACGCACTCCGGCCAACTGATTTGGAACTTGGGCCATCAGGCCCATTGTCGTACCAGAGAACACGATGACTGCGGCAAAGTGATGCAAAGAAATGTGCACAACTCCCCCTTGTTTTAACTCCAGTGGAAGCGTAACACGGGGTTGGACGCTGCGGGGAGGCGACCTGTGGGAGGCGAGCCGGGACGGATAGAAGCGGCGAAGTTTCGTCTTAAGAAGAGCATTGAAAAACAGCGTGAGCCAACATGGACATGCCGGCTCCGCCACGCTGTTGGTGTTGCGATTGTTGGCTATATCGAAAGAAGGCGTCCAAAGAACGAACGGTAGCGACGCAAAGCGAGACGGAGATCTTCGGTGGAGACGCTATCGCCGCGATCCCATTGTCCATCGAGCTTGGCGCGTTCTTCTGCGAAGATTTCGGCCAGGCGCTTCATTGCATTTGCGACCAAGCCGTCCGCCTGCTGTACAGCCTGTCGTGGCTCATCGACAAAGCTGACCTGAACCGAAGTCCAGCGCGCGTAAAAGTCGTTCGATTCTTCGGGCGAGAAGAGCGGTGTTGCTGTATCGTCCTCTTTAATATCGCCTTCGTTCGAGCGGGCGGTGGCTGTTTTCACTCCGGCATCGTGCACGTCCGTAGAAAGAGCGGGATCGCGGAACGATGAACGTTGGATAGTCGATTCCTCAGCATTAAAGTCGTGGTTTGTGTCGTAAGTTGTGGCGGACCGCTCGTTTGCATTGGCCAAATCTGCCGTTGTGAGTCCGCTATCGCTTGCGTCTCTTCTGTCGAATTGTTGTTTCGTAAGTTGTTGGCTCATTGTAGAACCCTCCATGGGCGTCGCGCCTTGGCTGATCGTTTCCCCTCGGGGGTTCCCGCACTCAACATTCGCTCTTGTGAGTGGGGGCTTACGTGTCGGCTAAACCGCGAACGCCATCACGCCTTGAGATCGATGCCTGCATTAAAAGGTTGCTTTGCGCGACATGCGGCTGCAAGCAGCGATGCGCGATTGTCCGAGCCATCTGAAGAAAACTAAGAAACAGAGGAACTCGTCTCTTAGGCAACCTCTCCGACATAGGGGCGCTCCAAGTTCTCTGGAACGATTCGCGTGTTCTACGCAACGGAACACGCTCCGCATTTCAGATAGCCGCCTGTATCGAACACAGGGCCAAGTGAGGAGACATTGTATGAATCTATCGGACCTTAGCGCCGGACAGATCGCCGCAATCATTGCCGTTGTTGTGATTGTCGGAGGATTGATCGTGTACCTGCTGCAGAAGCGGCGCAGCGAGAAACTACGCAGCCGTTTTGGTGAGGCGGAATATGAGAGGGCCATACAGGAGCGGGGCGACCGTCGTCACGCCGAGGCTCAGCTAGACGAGCGGGCCAAGCGCGTGGAATCGTTTCATTTGCGAGCCCTCTCTGCCACCGATCGCGCTCGCTTTCTCACCGCATGGGAGCAAGTACAGGCGCATTTTGTCGATGCCCCTTCGGGAGCAGTAATGGAAGCCGATCAGCTTCTTGGAGACGTGATGGGTACACGCGGCTATCCGGTGGGCGATTTTGAACAGCGAGCCGCAGATATCTCAGTGAATCATCCGGTAGTGACGCAGAACTACCGGGCTGCCCATGCGATTGCATTGAGTCATGCGAATGGGCAGGCCAGCACGGAAGATCTGCGTCGCGCCATGATCCATTACCGTGCGCTTTTTGAAGACCTGGTGCGCGAGCCGGAAGCGGTTGTGGGTCAAACGGCGTGGCGGAAGGCCGGATAGAACTTTGCACCCGTGCGGAGAGGGCCGGCACTTGATGTAACGAAAAAACTGTTCTGCGTGGGTTCCTTGCGATTGGCTTTTGATTCTTTGCCGCGTGGTGGAGAATCAAGAGTGTCGTACAGGAACCCCCAGCGCATGAATCGGAATCTATTCTTCATCCTGGCTGCAGTTTGTTTTGCTGCGCCCGTTTTCGCCGCCTCGTCCGTCTTTACCGCGCGACTCGATGACCCGCGGGCTGTCTATCTCGATGCACCGGAATTAGGGGCACAGGGCGATGGACAAGCCGACGAGAGTGGCCGGATTCAAGCGGCGATTGACAAAGCTGAAAGTTCGGCGCGTGAAGGCATCGTATTCGTGCCTTCGGGACGTTACCGGCTTACTCGCACCATCTATGTCTGGCCGGGTGTCCGCGTGATTGGCTTTGGTGCAACGCGGCCTGTCTTTTACCTTGCTGATCACACTCCCGGATTTCAATCCGGTACGGGAGACATGGTCATATTCGCAGGTCTTGCTCCCGGCGAGATGCCGCGCGCAGGGATGCGCATTGCGTTTCCGCCGCCCGGAAGCGTGCCTCCGAATGAATCGGTCGCGGACGCAAATCCCAACACCTTCTATTCGGCCATGAGCAACATCGATTTTGAGATCGGAGACGGCAATCCGGCTGCAATCGCCATCCGCTTCCATGTCGCGCAGCATTCCTATCTCAGTCACATGGATTTTCACATCGGTTCCGGGCTCGCCGCGCTCACGCAGGTTGGCAATGAGGCCGAGGACTTGCACTTCTTCGGGGGGCGTTACGGCATCCTTACCGAGAAGACATCGCCGGCGTGGCAATTCACGCTCATCGATGCCACGTTTGAAGGGCAGCGGGATGCGGCGATTCGTGAACATGAAGCGGGCCTGACCCTTATACGCGACACGTTTCGCTATGTGTCGACCGCCATCGATATTGATCCGGGGTATTCGGATGAGTTATGGGTGAAGGATTGCGTGTTCGAGAAGATCTCCGGGCAGGCCGTCCTTATCAGCAACGAGAAGAGTCCTCTCACCGAGGTTGGATTCGAAAACGATGTCTTTCAAGATGCGCCGACCCTGGCGTTGCTTCGCGAGAGTGGAAGAAAGATATCCGGCAAGGGGACTGTCTACCGTGTCAACGAATTCAATTACGGCCTGATTGTGCCCAGCGAGGGCGTGATGGGCGCGATCGGCGAGCGATACGATGCGTCTGCGCTGAGTTCTCTCCCGGCCCCGTTGCCTCGGGCTATCCGGGCGTTGCCGCCGACAGAGGAGTGGGTGAATGTGCAGAGCCTCGGGGTGAAAGGCGATGGCGCTACGGACGACACGGCTGCAATCCAGAAGGCCATCGATGCGCATCGTGCGCTTTATTTTCCAAGCGGCCACTACGTTGTGAGCGACACAATCGCGCTCAAACCCGACACAGTGCTGATTGGCCTACATCCAACGCTGACGCAGTTCGATCTGCTCGATTCGACGCCGGGTTATCAGGGAGTGGGCGAGCCAAAGGCCGTTCTTTTCGCGCCTGCGGGAGGCTCGAACATCGTAAGTGGCATCGGCATCTTTGCCGGGGGGATCAATCCGCGGGCAGTCGCGCTTTGGTGGAAGGCGGGCGAGGATTCACTCGTGGATGACGTGCGGTTTCTCGGCGGACATGGGAGCGGCACGAACCCCTACAACAATAACCACACGGCCGATTCAGATTTGCGCAAGCGTTGGGACGGACAGTATCCGAGCTTGTGGGTGAGCGATGGAGGCGGAGGCACATTTGCTGACATCTGGACTCCGAACACCTTCGCCCAGGCTGGATTTGTTGTGTCCAACACAACGACGCCGGGACACGTCTACGAGCTCTCGACCGAGCACCATGTGCGCAACGAGATCAAGTTCGATCGCGTTGAGAATTGGGATGTGAATGCGCCGCAGACTGAGGAGGAGGCGGGCGAGAGTCCAGAGTCGTTGTCGCTTGAGTTTGATTGGTCGAAGAACATCACGATCGCCAACTACCATGGCTATCGAGTCACGCGCTCGCGGGCGCCGTTTCCGGCGGCGGTGCGACTCTACAGCTCCAGCGATATTCATTTTCGCAATGTGCATGTGAATGCCGAGAGCGGCTACGGAATCTGCGACGAGATCGGCTGCGGGACATTCTTGCGTGTGAGTAAATTCCCATACGAAAACGCAATTCAGGACGTGACACATCATATCGAGGTGCGCGAGCGGGAGTTTGCCGTGCTTGATATTCCGGAGAGACCAGTGCCCCCGGCGATGCCGGATGTGTCCTCTGTACTCTCGCCAGGAGCCAAGGTGGAGAAACTGGAAGGCGGTTTCTTTTCGATCTCCGGCGCGGCGGTTGACGCGGCGGGCAAGCTCTACTTTGTCGATCATCATCAACAGCGCATCTACGGGTGGTCAGCGACTGAGGGTCTGACGATCGAACGCGACAACGCACTTGACCCGGTGAACCTGGCATTCGATAAGGCTGGCGACTTGATGGTGGTCTCTTCGGCCGGATCGGAGAGCACGGTGTATTCGTTTCGGCCCGGATCGCCGGACGCGCAGATCCATGTGCTCGCACCGCAAGCGACGAGCGCGCATCCGGATGCGGCGGTGCTCTTTCCCGTGAATTATTGGAACAACGGGGAATTTAAAGACCAGCTTGACCTGAGCTCGATGCGCTACAAAACTCTCGCCGAGATGTTTGCCGAAGACGTCACCACGCCGAAGCCGAAAGAATATGTTTCGGCCGACGGGAGTGTTGTTTTGCCAGCCGGCCGCGTTTTTCAGCAGGGGCCTGCGACCGACACCGCTGGCTGGCGCTTCTCCGACAACCTCGACGCGTACGGCTTCATCCGCGCGACACCCGGGCAAAAGGTCTACGTCAGCAGCGCGTCGGAAGACAGGACGTACAGTGCGACCGTGAACGCGGACGGGACTCTCCACGATCTGAAACCGTTTGTCGAGCGCGGCGGCGAGAGTGTCGCGGTCGACGGAAAGGGTAATGTCTACGTCGCGAATGGACAGATCTTCGTCTATGACGCGGCCGGCAAACAGATCGCCGAAATCGACGTCCCGAAGTGCCCGATCGATCTCGTATTTGGCGGGGCCGACGGGCGTACCCTTTTCATCCTTTCGCATCCTGCGCTCTTCTCGGTACGGGTGAATTGACGAGGCAAAGACTTTCGCATACGGCGAAAATTTGGCAATTCGCTGCAAAAGCGACGGCATAGACTGAGAAAAGCTGGCGTTGGCGATTCCAGAAGATCATTCTGATAGAAGCGATCTAGCCTGCGGTCACCTCCTGGCTCGCGGGCGACTGTATCCGCAGATCGTTGCCCGTCCTGATCGTTCACCGCGGGCTGCCAGGGGAACGGAAAATTTCTCCATAAGGAGGAGCGTGGCAATGCACTCCAGTGAGGTTTCAACCGGGATTACACCAGAATTGAGTTCCTCTGAGATGGAGAAGAATGGATCAGCAGGATCGATCCCGCGGATTCACGGCTTCGGCCTCGCAGTCATCGCTCTTACCTCGGTGGCGCTCGCACTTGCCACGGCGTGCGAATGCGCATCCGTATTGCACGTCCCTTCTCTGAACTATGGGCTCGTGCTCTGGGGCTGGTGGGGTTTGATCGCGAGCGCGATTTGGACGATCGGGTTTCGCAAGCCGATCATTCTCGGCTTTTCGCCAGTGGCCATCATCGTGCAGATGGTCATCGGATGCTTTCTTGGAATCGTTCATCTGCTCCTGCTGGGCAGTCTCGGCTTCATCAATGCTGCACATCCTACGGCCCTTGCAGTTTGGACGAGCCTGCTGAATATCAATCGCTTTGGCATTGAGATTCTTGTCTACGGATTCGTTCTGGGGATGATCGGCATCGTCCAGTTTCAAATGCGCGCGCAGCGGGATGCAATGAAATCCCTGGCGCTCAAAAAGCAGCTTTCCGAGGCGCAGTTGCGGGCGCTTCAAATGCAATTGGAGCCGCATTTTCTTTTCAACACGCTGAATGCGATCACGACCCTGGTTGAGCTTGGCCGCCAGAAGGAAGCGGTGGAAATGCTCGGCCATCTGAATGCGATTCTGAAGAGCACGCTGAAACGAACGAATCCGGAAAAGGTGCCCCTGTCGCAGGAGTTGGAGGTGGTGGAGAATTATCTCGCCATTGAGCAGGTGCGGTTCGCGGATCGTCTTCGCATCGAGATCAAAGTGGAACCGGCCGCACTGGACAGCCTGGTGCCGTGTTTCCTGCTGCAGCCACTTGTCGAAAATGCAATTCGCCACGGCATTGCTCAATGCGAAAGCGATGGACTGGTGGAGGCAACTGCAAGGCGCGATGGAGACCTTCTGCGTCTTGAAGTGCGCGACACAGGCGCCGGTCGCAATGGACATGCCAAGCCAGGCAACGGGATCGGATTAAAGAACACGCGCGAGAGGCTGGCGCATTTTTATCAGGATGGCTATGTGATGAAAGCGCAACCTTCGGGCAACGGCTTTGAGGTTGCCATCGCGATTCCCTACGAGCGGAGCTGATGAAGCTGAGTGCCCTGATTGCCGACGACGAGCCTCTTGCCCGCGAGCGCTTGAGATTACTGTTGGCTGACGACGAAGATGTCGACATAGCAGGGGAATGCCGGAACGGCAGAGAAGTGGTTGAGGCGCTGAAACAAAGGCACCACGACGTGCTGTTTCTCGATATAGAGATGCCGGGCAGCAGCGGGTTTGAGGTGGTCGAGCAGGTCGGAGCCGCGCAAATGCCGATCACCGTTTTCGTAACCGCGCACAATCATTATGCGTTGAAGGCCTTTGAGGTCCATGCTCTCGACTACCTGACAAAACCCGTCGAGCCGGAGCGGCTTCGGTCCGCGCTGGCGCGCGTGAAGGAGCGTATTGCCGCGCATGCCGCCTTGATGACGCAGGAGCAGCTGAAGTCAATGCTGGCGGCGCTGGGAACAGGAACCGCGAAGCGTAAGGAGTACCCCCAGCGGCTGGTTGTTCCCAACGCAGCCAAGGACTCCTTTGTGAATGTCGATGAGATCGAGTGGATCGAGGCTGCGGACTACTATTCCTGTATTCACGTCGGCGCCAGAAACCTGATGTTGCGGGAGACGATCAAGCAACTCGCCGA
>Ga0187863_10001188_pt1 | contig 21272 bp, 20 predicted proteins | sample June2016WEW_11_1_FD_132975 | JGI IMG/M metagenome (GOLD analysis project Ga0187863, IMG submission 132975) | Peatland microbial communities from SPRUCE experiment site at the Marcell Experimental Forest, Minnesota, USA - June2016WEW_11_10 | ecosystem: Environmental > Terrestrial > Soil >...
CCGAAAGCACAAGCTGAATGAAAACTGAATGAAGGATTTGCCTTTGTAACCTTTCTTGGCATTTGGGACTATCGTAGAATCAGCAAGTTGCACGGAATCAATATACGACTGGGGAACAAATCCGCCCCCCGCAACCATGAACGCCACTGCCGAAATGCAGTGGCGTTCGCCTCTTACAGAAGATTCCGTTCCCGAAATTCGACCTCTACGTTCGAGTTCGGGAAGCGCTGGAGCGAGTGCGATCGAGTGCGTCAAGAACCTGGCTGGTGACGGATCGGCGCGGTGTAATTGGCGTCGTCAATCTTGCGAAGCTGGAGCAAGAACGGGCCGAAGGCGCGGATAAGAAAGTCGGCGATCTCGTGGATGCGCTGGCTTTTCCGCACGTCCACTCCGACCAGGGACTTAATTTGGCGCTCGAACGCATGGGTGCCAACCAGATCGAGATCCTGCCGGTCGTGAGCCGCGCGGATGTGCACAAGTTGGAAGGGATTGTGACGCTGCGGGACGTTTTGGATGCGTACGGCGTGACCCGCGCCTGATCGGGCTTAGCCTATCAGTGGATTCCTCCCGAATCAGTGCCCGAACTTCTGTGTTCCGGAAGCTCCGGTGGTGGGAATCATCGTTTTCTCTTCGTAGTCCGTCCAGAAACTGAGGCGGATGCCTCCTTGGGGCTTGGGTTGTGCCAACGCCCCGTTGAAGCGATGATCCCATCAGCCTCTTTCGGTCCCCAGCTGCCGCGCTTGTAGGAGCGAACCCGGTGGTGGTTCCTGAGCACTGGATCGACCACTGCCCAAGCGGCCTCAACCGCGTCCTCACGCGTAAACAGCGCTCCATCACCGGTCATGGCATCGCCCAAGAGCCGCTCGTAAGGTGATTCCTCTCCGTCCTGTTCTTCGAACAGGTAAAGCTCTCGCTGATCCCCGACGAACTCCTTCCCTGCGAGCTTGACGCGAGCGGCAAGGGCAATGGCCGAGTTGGGGGAGAGCCGGAAGCGCAGGTAGTTGGCCCGGCCAGTCTTTGGCGCCGGCGCTGAGTCCGCGAAAAGCCTCTGAGGCGGTGGCTTCAACTCCACCATGACCTCGGTGGCAGTGTCTGCCAGATACTTGCCGGAGCGTAGATACCACGGCACTCCCTCCCAGCGCCAGGAATCGATGAACAGCCGCAGGGCGCAGAAAGTCTCGACGTCGGAATTCTTCGCCACGTCTGGCTCCTTCCGGTAGCCAGCGTATTGCCCGCGCACCAAGTCGTCGGGCTTCAGCGGGCGCATGGCTTGAAAGACCTTGGCTTTCTCGCTGTGCACGGCTCCAAAGTCCCTTCCGGACGGTGGCTCCATGGCAAGCAGCGCGACGACCTGGAAGAGATGGTTCTCGATCACATCGCGCAGACAGCCAGCAGTTTCATAAAAGGCGCCGCGCTTCCCGACGCCGAAATCCTCGGATAGGGTGATCTGAATACTGGCCACGTAATTGCGGTTCCAGATCGGCTCCAGGAACGAGTTTGCAAAGCGAAAATAGAGGATATTCATGATCGCCTCCTTCCCGAGGAAGTGGTCGATGCGGAAAATCGAATTTTCCGGGAACACAGAGCGCGCCACCCGGTTAAGTTCCCGCGCAGAGGCCAGGTCGCGGCCAAAAGGCTTTTCGACAATGACCCGCGCACGCTCGGCCAGGTTCGCGGCACCGAGTCCTTTGATTACCGTTTCAAAGAGCGAGGGCGGGATCGCGAGGTAGTGCGCCGGGCGCCGAGCGCTACCCAGCGCGCTTTTTATAGCAGTGAATGTAGCCTGGTCTTTATAGTCCCCGCTCACGTAACTGAACAGGGACAGAAGATCATGAAGCGCGCGCTTGTTATCGATCCCGCCCGATCGCTTTATACTGTCGGTCACGCGCTTGCGTAGACGCTCCAGACTCCACTTCGGGAAGGCGACTCCGATTACCGGGACGTTGAGAGTACCTCGTTTCGTCATCGCATAAAGAGCCGGGAAGATCATCTTGTGGGCAAGATCGCCCGTCACACCGAAGAGCACGAGCGCGTCTGAACGCGGCGCGTTCATCGGGCTCCCGTCTCGTTGACGAGTGCATGCACGTCTAAAGGCGCTTGTGTATTCATTTGCCGTTGCTCCATTTCCAGTTCCGGATTTCCGGCATGTCCTGACCGTGCTGGTCGATGTAGTGCTTGTGCTCGATGAGCTTGTCCTGCATTTGCTGTTTCAGGTAGGCGCCCTTGGAACCCAGGTGTGGCAGCCGATCGACGACGTCTTGCACGAGATGGAACCGGTCCAGGTCGTTCTGCACCCTCATATCAAATGCCGTCGTGATCGTGCCCTCTTCCTTGTAGCCGCGGACGTGGAGGTTGCGGTTGGTCCGGCGGTAGGTGAGCCGGTGGACTAGCCATGGATATCCATGAAAGCCAAATATGATGTGTTTATCTTTAGTGAAAAGCGAATCGTAATCTGTTTCGTTTAGTCCGTGCGGGTGCTCACTCGAAGATTGCAGCTTCATGAGATCAACGACATTAATCACCCGGATTTTCAGATCGGGCAGATGCTGCCGAAGGATGGAAACGGCGGCCAGAATCTCCAGCGTGGGCGTGTCTCCGCAGCACGCCATCACCACGTCCGGCTCGGGGCCGTCCTGATCGTTGCTGGCCCATTGCCAGATGCCAATTCCTTCCGTGCAATGCACGACCGCCGCATCGATGGTCAGCCATTGCGGGAGGGCGTGCTTACCCGCCACCACCACATTGACATAATTCCGGCTGCGCAGGCAGTGATCGAAAACCGACAACAGGCAGTTGGCGTCGGGCGGAAGGTAAACCCGCACGATATCCGCTTTCTTGTTGATGACATGGTCAAGGAAGCCAGGATCCTGGTGCGTGAAGCCGTTGTGATCCTGCTGCCAGACGTGGGAAGCGAGCAGATAGTTCAGCGACGAAATCTCGCGGCGCCAGGGCAGTTCCAGGCATACCTTCAGCCACTTGGCGTGCTGGCTGAACATCGAGTCGATGATGCGAATAAAGGCTTCATAACTGTTAAACAGCCCGTGCCGTCCGGTCAGAAGATATCCTTCCAACCAACCCTCGCACTGGTTCTCGCTGAGCATCGAGTCCAGCACGCGGCCGGCGGGCGCGAGAAATTCGTCATTCTTGACTTCACGGGCATCCCACTGACGGTTGGTAACTTCAAAAACCGCGCTCAGGAGATTCGAAACTGTCTCATCGGGGCCGAAGACACGGAAATTGCGCTGATCCTGATTCAATTTGGCCACATCGCGCAGGAACGAACCCAGCACGAGCGTATCCTGGGCGTTCACCGCGCCGGGCGAAGGCACATTCACCGCGTGGTCGTGGAAGTCGGGCATGCGCAGGTCGCGCAGCAGAATGCCGCCGTTGGCGTGGGGATTGGCGCCCATCCTGCGGTCGCCCTTCGGTGCCAGCTCTGCCAATTCCGGCATGAGCCGCCCATTTTTATCGAACAGTTCCTCGGCCTTGTAGCTTTTCATCCAGCTCTCAAGCATCTTGACATGGTCGGGATGCTCGGGATCCACCAGGAGCGGCACCTGGTGAGCTCGGAAAGTGCCCTCGATTTGTAAGCCATCGACTACTTTTGGTCCCGTCCAGCCCTTGGGTGACTTGAGGATGATCATTGGCCAGCGCGGCCGGGTGGTGTCATTTTTGCGCCGCGCGTTCTTTTGGATTTGCCGGATGTCCTCGATGACCTTATCCAAGGTGGTGGCCATGAGTTCGTGCATCTTTTCCGGGTCATCGCCTTCCACAAAGTGGGGCGTCCAGCCGCAGCCTCGCAGAAATTCTTCCAACTCTTCATGCTCGATGCGGGCCAGAACGGTTGGATTGCTGATCTTGTAGCCATTGAGGTGGAGGATCGGCAGCACGGCTCCATCGCTAATCGGGTCGAGAAACTTGTTGGACTGCCATGAGGTCGCCAAGGAGGCCGTTTCCGCTTCACCATCACCGATGATGCAGGCGACAACCAGATCGGGATTGTCGAACGCCGCTCCGAAGGCATGGCTGAGCGAGTATCCCAGCTCGCCACCTTCGTGAATCGACCCCGGTGTCGTCGGCGCAACATGGCTGGAAATCCCGCCGGGAAATGAGAATTGCTTGAACAGCTCTTTCATTCCGGCTTCGTCTTGCGTGACGTTCGGATAGACCTCACTCCACGTGCCTTCGAGGTAAACGTTGCCCACCAGCGCCGGACCACCGTGCCCGGGACCAGCGATGTAGAACATGTTTAGGTCATACTCCTTGATGACCCGGTTCAGGTGCACGTAGATGAAGTTCTGGCCCGGTGTAGTGCCCCAGTGTCCGACCACCAGCGGCTTCACGTGCGACAGTTTCAGCGGCTCCTTCAGCAGTGGATTGTCGTAGAGATAAATCTGGCCGACCGACACATAGTTGGCGGCGCGCCAATAGGCATCCATCTTGCGGAGCAGTTCTGGAGTGAGTGTGTTGGTTTTCTTGGTCGTTTTCAGATTTAACTCTTGTTTGTTCGCTGCTTCGGGTTTCTTGTCGAGCAGTTCCGGAGTGACTGTGTCAGTTTTCATGGTTCAATTCTCCTTACTTGCGGCCAAGTCCGAGAACTTGGAAAACCATCTTGGCGATCATGAGTTCCTCGTCCGTATGAATGACACGGACCTCAACCGGGCTGGCCGCTGCGGAAATCACGCCCTCATTCGCAGCGTTTCGTTTTTCTTCAAGTTCGATTCCAAGAAACCCCAGCCCGTCGCAAATCCGGGCGCGAACCGGAGGCGCATTCTCTCCGATGCCACCAGCGAACACAAGCATGTCTAGTCCACCCAACGCCGCCGCGAATGCGCCGATCCACTTCTTGATCTCGTAGCAGAACAGAGCGACCGCTTCAGCAGCCCGCACGTCGTGAGTCTCGTGCTCCAGCAGGTCCCGCATGTCGGAACTGGTTCCCGACACGCCGAGCAGTCCAGACTGGAAATTGACCATCTCGTTGAATTGCTTCGCGCCCATTTTTTCAGTGCGCGTCAGATACCAAACCAGTCCGGGATCGAGATCGCCGGAGCGAGTGCTCATCGGCACCCCGGCGGTCGGTGTGAAACTCATGCTTGTGTCTATGGATTTGCCGGCACGCACCGCCGCGAGACTCGCGCCATTGCCGAGGTGGGCGAGGACGACCCGGCCTTGTGCCGCTTCCGGACCGGCCACGCGGGCCAGTTCTTGCATTAGAAACGCATACGACAACCCGTGAAACCCGTACCGCCGCACGCCCTGCGCCTCGTAGCGGCGCGGGATTGGCAGAAGTTGCGCCACGCGCGGCAGGTCATGGTGAAAAGCCGTGTCGAAGCACGCTACTTGGGGCAGGCGAGGAAACCGGCGATGAAACGCCTCGGTCAACAGGATCTCCTCCGGCATATGGTCAGGGTCGAATGGACTGAGGCGGCGCAACTCCGCAACCATTTCGGCAGTGATTCGCTGAGGCTCGTAATACTTCGGTCCGCCATGAACCACGCGGTGCCCAACCGCGGTCAATGTGTCACGCCCGTTCCGTTCCTCGATCCAATCCATCAGAGCGCCCACCGCCACTGTGTGATCCGGTGCCATCACCAGTCGCGAAAAGTTGTCCGCCTGATCCGAGCCTTTCACCCGGAAGGTTGCCTCCGGCAGCCCAATCCGCTCAATCCCGCCCTCCAGAATCCGTCGCAGCGAGTCACCAGCATCGAAGATCGCGAATTTGATGCTTGACGAGCCGCCATTGACCGTCAGAATGCGTGGATTAGCTGGTTGCACGGCCGATACCTTCGTCATTCTGCAATCCGAACAAAGCCAGTTTTGCGCGCGTAGACCTGTAATCCGTGTGAAGAATGCTCCGAATCCCCAAACCTTCCGCGATCTGGACGAACATCGGGGTGTTCTCGATATAGAGGACCTGTGGCGCTGGTGCCTGGGCGATGTCCAGCGCAAGCCGAAAAATATCCGCGTCCGGTTTGCGGACGTGGACGAAGCAGGAGGATATAAAAGCATCCACAAACCCGTCGAGCTTGAACTTCTGAATCCGGTAAGCATTTAATTCCCGTGCTTCGTTGCTGACCACGGCGATCTTAAGCCCGTGCCTGACCTTGAGCTGCGCGGCCAGCTCAAGCATCTCGGAGTAAGGTTTCGATTGCGCGAACATGAAGCGCCGAAACTGTGACCGGGTGAACGGTCGCTTTTTGTAGAAGACCACCCGACCCAAATATTGTTCGAACGTAATCTTTCCCTCCTCATGGGTTTCGAAGACCAGGCCGTGCCGATCTTCCATCTCAGTCCACGGCAACTTAAAATTCTTTGCCGCCCGTCTGCGGGCGTGATGATCCCACCCGTTGGTGAGCAAGACACCGCCGACATCTAGAAACAGCGTCGTGACCGGGAGCGCCCTTTTCATTTTGTCTCCGTTTGCCTCCGTTAATGCCGTCTGCCGTCTTTGACCGTTCGTTGCGCGAGCCAGAGGAACGGCGCTAGACTGCGGGCTCAGGTCGTATGTTTTCATCATCGTTGCCACAGTATGCGAGCGTCTTCGAGTGGGATGGCAACGCCGTCGCAGTGCGGTGTCACTCGCGCCGTATAGTCTCCCGCTGGACGTGCAGCGGGTACCGTCGCCTGGTAAACGCAGCCCTCGGGCGCGCCAGGAAGCAGGCGCGCCCATTTCATTTCCTGCAGTAGGGGAACGCCGCGGTTGACTCCGTCCCCATAAAGCTCAACCCGCACCGCACTCGGGTCGAGATCGTTCAGAAAGATTTCGACTTCAAACACGTGGTGGTCGGTGTTGGTTTCGACGCGCAAGGCTCCGAAACGCAACGAGCCCCACTCCCGATCTACCGCATGCTGCCAATCGACCACTTGACCGCCGATCGCGCCTTTGTTCGCTGCGCGGTCACGGTAGGCGGTCGCAGCCGGAAGGTAGTGTTGCTCGATGTATTCGCGCACCGCGCGGTCGGCGGAGAAACGCGGGGTCAATTGCGCCATGCTCTCCCGCATGCGCTTGACCCATGCGGTGGGAATGCCGGTCTGGTCTCGGGTATAGAACTCGGGGATCACTTCGCGTTCAAGCACGTCGTAGAGCGCGTCGGCTTCGGTCGCGTCCCAAGCGGGATCGTCACCATGTTCCTGGCCGTCTCCCAACGCCCACCCCACTTCAGGCGTGTAGGCTTCCGCCCACCAGCCATCCAACTCCGAGAGATTGATGCCTCCGTTGACGAGCACTTTCATCCCGCTCGTGCCGCAAGCCTCCCATGGCCGGCGTGGTGTGTTGATCCAAACATCCACCCCCTGCACCATGTTCTCGGTCAGCAGCATGTCGTAATCGCTCAGGAAGATCACATGAGGGCGGGTCTCTGGCTGGCGGATGAAATTTATCCATTCATGGATCAAGGCTTGCCCCGCGCGGTCCTCCGGATGGGCCTTGCCCGCGATGATGAGTTGCACCGGGCGCTCAGGATTACTCAATAAACGTAGCAGTCGCTGCCGGTCGTGGAGCAGCAGGTTCGGTCGCTTGTAGGTCGCGAAGCGCCGCGCAAAGCCGAGTGTCAGTGCGTTGGGATCGAATAAATGTTTTGCTTCGTCAACCGCCTCAGCCGATGCGCCGGAGCCAGCTAGTTCGCGGGAGAGTCGTCCGCGAGCGTATTCCACAAGAGACTTGGTAGCGCCAGTCCGAAATTTCCAGAGCGTGGTGTCGGAGATGCGGCGAATGTCCCGTTCCAGGTTTTCTGACGATCCTAGCCAACGCCCTTTGCCACAGGCTCCCGTCCACAAGTTGTCCGCCGGTGCCGAGTCCCAGGTTGGCATATGGACTCCGTTGGTCACGTGTCCGATGGGGACTTCGTCCTCCGGCCAATGCGGAAAGAGAGGCTCGAAGAGATGTCGGCTGACTTCCCCATGCAAGCGACTCACGCCATTGACCGCCCCGCTACCGCGGATCGCGAGATACGCCATGTTGAAACTCTCGGACGCGTCGTTCGAGTTCTGGCGACCAAGCGCCAGCAGATCGTGGAGCGTTATGCCGAGCCTTTGCTGCGCATAACGACCGAGATATTGCTCGATCAGAGCCGGGGCGAAACGGTCAAAGCCCGCAGCCACGGCCGTGTGCGTGGTAAAGAGATTGCCCGCTCGCGTCGCGGCTAGCGCGACCTCGAAGGGCTGCCCGGTTTCTTCCATGAAGTTGCGGGCACGTTCCAATACGGCGAAGGCCGCATGCCCTTCATTCAAGTGACAGACTTCCGGATTGAGGCCGAGTGCGCGGAGCAACCGCCATCCGCCGATCCCTAGCATCAGTTCTTGCTTCAGACGCAGCTCCGGGCCGCCGCCATAAAGCTCGCTGGTAATCCCGCGATGTGCGGGAAAGTTCGCAGCGTCATTGCTGTCCAGCAGGTAAAGCTTCACTCTGCCGACCTGCACCTGCCAGACACGCAGCCAGACCGAGTATCCAGGCAGCGCGATTTCCAACCGCAACCACTCCCCGTTCGCCTGGCGCAAAGGTGTGATCGGCAATTGGCCGGGATCGTTGTAGGGGTAAAGAGCCTGCTGCTCTCCGTTCTTGTCAATCACCTGGCGAAAATAGCCTTGCTGGTAGAGCAGCCCCACGCCGGCCACGGGCACGCCCAGATCGCTGGCAGCTTTGAGTTGATCACCCGCAACATTGCCAAGCCCGCCCGAATAGATAGGCAACGCTTCGCTCAACATAAACTCCATGCTGAAATACGCGACGCAGGTCAAGGAGGCTTGCGGGTGCTTCTGCTGAAACCATGCGGGCGTCTCCAGCGCCTGCCGTCTGGCCTGCACCAGGGCATCGACGTTCTTGCGAAAACCAGAATCGGCCAACACGCGCTCGATCTGGTCACGCGAGACCGTCTGCAACACGACCCAGGGGTTATGCGTGATCTCCCACAGTACGGGATCAAGCTGCCGCCACACTTCATCGGTGGCATGATTCCACGACCAACGCATATTCAAGGCGAGTTCCGCCAGGGAATCGAATCCCGCGATTTCGGTCGGTAGAAAGTTGTAGAGCGGGTGGCTGACACGGGTTTGGTCGCTCATGATCTCTCTCTGCCGGTGGCACCTGCGCTGAGTCGATGCGACTGAAACGACCAATGCCATGCGGTACTTTGGCCGTGACCGAGCCAAGAATTAGGCGACGAGGCGGACCCGTAGCTCCGCGTCACTTAGGCCAATTCTCGTAAGTCCCTCGACAGAATGAAGCGAGATGATGCATGTCTGGCCCTGACTTCCCAGCCCCCTTTAGTCTTTGTGAAAGATCTACCACACGAACAAACGGGCACCGGCGCCGGGGGAGCGGACTCTGCCAACCTGGATAGAGCTATCGCGACCGGAAGGCGCGTCATCGCCGACCGTGCTGGGGAGGTGCGGTGCCGAGGCGCTGAGTTCTTCGATCTCCACGGCGCAATTCTGGTTCATGATCGCAGCAGCCGCGTCCGCCTTCTCGGGGGAGCCGGTTGCGAAAACCATGACTCCTCCGCGCCGCACCCCTCGAACGTAAGCTTCCGCGTCCGCTTCGGCGGCCCCAATCGCCCTAAGGTCCCGAATCAAATCCACTTCAAAATCAGTGCGTGGGGTGCTCATGACTCCACTACCCGCCATCTCCCGCGGCTCGCCTAAAACACGGACGTCCTTCTGCGGGATACCGCTGGCGTTGAGCTCGCGAACAACCTCTTCGACCGAACCCGGATTCTCAAACAAACCAACCGCTGTTTTTGCCATATTGACCTCCATCCTCTCAATCTGCAGTACCGAAGACCTCGCAGGTTTGAAGTCGCCAGGATTCTTCTCATCCACCAGCCCTATCTGATTCGAAGGCACAGGCGGAATGAGATGGGCTTTGAGACCTGTAATTATGCCGTGCAGGTCTCCCTTTGCTATGCTGCGACCGCTTCGGCTTCATGCAGCGTGTAGTAGGCAGGATGCGTGGTTTCGATGATGTCCTTGGCCCTGGCCACTTCTGCTGCGGTCCCGTGGGCGATGAGCAGGAATTGATCTGTCTTGAGTGCCGCTTCATACTTCACAATGCTGTCTTTGGGAATCCCTATGCTGTAGAGGCCAGCCCCCAGAGCACCCAATACTCCTACCTCCACCGCACTTTCCAACGCCGCCACGATCCATGCAACTACTGGTCCCGCCGCTAAGATTGGGCCGAGACCCGGGATCAGGAAAAAAGCTGAGCCGAACAACAGTCCCCAGAAACCTCCCCAGAACGCGCCAACTTTGCCCCAATACTTCATGCGGTCGCCGGTATTGTAGTAGCCCACCACCTGCTCATCTGTGTGGTAGCCCTTCCCAACGATCGACAACTTGTGCATGTCGACTCCGCCACGCTGAAGCTCCTTGACTGCTTGGTCCGCTTCCGTATGCGTGTGATATATAGCAACAACTGAATTTACCTTGGACATTTCTTCGTCTCCTCGGAGGCTTGCCGTCGTTCTCACACCATCAAGTCCCGACCCAAACTATGACAGCCCCGATGACACGGAAACTGTTCCCTATTGACCGGTGTCGGTGGAAAATGCACGTGGCCTCATGACATAACGACACGATTAACCTCGTCGATCCGAGCGTTCGCGAGAGCGACATTGAGGGTGTCATCGCTTTTCCAGAGTGCTTAGGATGCTGTTTTGACCTCTCACGGTGAGCAAAACCGCACAGATTCCCCATCACCGCGCGACGATACTATCTGCGAGACTCCCGAGGCGGCGGCCCGCCGCGATGCGAATTGCCGTCGGCATGCTCCAGCCTGGCGAGGTCTAACAGTCGTTGGCCGGAGGAATCATCGCCCGAGAACTCAAGCGGATAAATCATTTGACTCTCTGAGCCGTGGACGCTCGAAAATGCCAAATGACGATGCAGTCTAGCTGCACGGTTGGTCCTATCCGGAACAATCGCTGATTTTCTGGGGCATCATGCGTCTGGGATGAGGCCAGTGTGGACGATCAAATGAGGAGCGTAGCACCTTCTTCCAATCACGGCGCTGTGGTTGCGGTGCGCGGCAGTGTCGTCGATGTGCGCTTTGACCGCTGCTTGCCGCCGATCTTTTCCGTGCTCCGTGCCGGAGCGGACCGGGAGATTGTCGTCGAAGTGATGACGCAGCTTGATGCATCTCGCGTGCGAGCCATTGCTTTAACGCCCACGCAAGGGTTGGCCCGAGGAATGCCTGTCGAGGACACGGGCGCTCCTCTGCAAGCGCCAGTCGGCAAGACGATTATCTCGCGTATGTTCGACGTGTTCGGCCATGCCATCGACCGCCAGCCTGCGCCTACGGATGTGCAGTGGCGGACTGTCCATCGCACGCCGCCGCCGTTGTCCGAACGCTCCACCAAGTCTGAGGTTTTCGAGACCGGCATCAAGGCCATCGATGTGCTCGTGCCGCTGGAACGTGGCGGCAAGGCGGGACTATTCGGCGGCGCGGGTGTCGGCAAGACGGTGCTGCTCACGGAGATGATCCACAACATGATCGGTCACCAGAAAGGGATGAGCATTTTCTGCGGGATCGGGGAGCGGTGCCGCGAAGGCGAAGAGCTCTACAGCGCGATGAAAGCAGCCGGCGTGCTTCCGAACATGGTGATGGTCTACGGCCAGATGAATGAGCCGCCGGGCAGCCGGTTTCGGGTGGGGGATATAGCGCTGACGATGGCCGAGTACTTCCGCGACGACGAGCATCGCGACGTTCTCTTGCTGATCGATAATGTTTTCCGTTTCATTCAGGCCGGGATGGAAGTTTCGGGCTTGATGGGACAAATGCCATCGCGTCTCGGATATCAACCTACGATGAGTACGGAATTGTCGGGGCTGGAGGAGCGCATCGCCAACACCCATGCCGGAGCCATCACATCCATCCAGGCGGTGTATGTACCGGCGGACGATCTGACCGATCCAGCGGCGGTGCATGTGTTTTCGCATCTCTCGGCGTCGATTGTGCTCTCGCGCAAACGGGCGAGCGAGGGGCTTTATCCGGCGATTGACCTGCTCCAATCCAGCTCGAAAATGGCGACGCCCGGCATCGTCGGCGACCGGCATTACAAACTGGCGCAAGAAATCCGGAAGACTCTGGCGCAGTATGAAGCGCTCAAGGATATCGTCGCGATGCTCGGATTGGAACAGCTCTCGCCGGAAGATCGCGACGCGGTCGCTCGCGCCCGGCGGCTGGAACGATTTCTCACGCAGCCGTTTTTCACCACCGAGCAGTTTAGCGGGATCAAGGGGAAGCTGGTCAGCCTTAAAGACTCGCTCGATGGCTGCGAAGGCATTCTAAAAGATGAGTTCAAGGATTACCCGGAGAGTGCGCTCTACATGATCGGGGCGATTGGCGAGGCGAAGAAACCGGAGCCGAAAACGAAACCGAAGAGCGAGACGAAAACAGAGCCGGCAGTTGAGTCGAAAGCAAAAGAGAAATCCGCGCCGAAAACAGAAACGAAAACGGAACTTAAGACAGAACCGAAAACAGAAACGAAAATCGAGCCAGCGAAGGCCCATGAATCTTAAAATCCTGCTTCCGTTCGAGATTTTTGCGGAGAAGACGGATGTGTCGCGCATCGTGGCCGAGACTCGCGAGGGATCGTTCGGAATCTTGCCCCACCGCCTTGACTGCGTTGCGGCGCTTGCGCCCGGGATCTTGACTTACGAAACGAAAGAGGATGGAACGGTTTACCTCGCCGTCGATGAAGGCGTGCTGGTCAAAGCGGGCGCGGATGTGATGGTCTCCGTTCGCCATGCCATCGGCGGAACGGATCTTGGCCAACTGCATGAGGCGGTGAAACGCGAGTTTCTGACACTCGACGAAAGCGAGCGCAACGTTCGCGCCGCGGTTGCCAAAATGGAAAGCGGCCTTATCGTCCGTTTTGCGGAGTTTGAACATGAGCGGTGAGCTGACAAATCAGCCCTCGAAACAGGAGCCGGAATTCGTCAGGCAGGTGGCCGCGAAGGCTGCCCGCAAGCTCAGGGTGCAGCGGGAAGGGAACCAAGGCGTCTGGTTTGGTCTCGGCATGTCTGGGCTGATCGGTTGGTCGGTTGCGATGCCGACGCTTCTCGGAGCGATGCTCGGCCTTTGGTTGGACCGACGCCATCCGGGAGCGCGGTCCTGGACGCTAATGCTGCTTGTCGCTGGATTGTGCATCGGCTGCGCTAATGCCTGGCATTGGGTGGCGCAGCAGGACAAGGCCATGCACGATGATCCAGAGGATAAAAAGGCGGAGGATAAGAAAGATGAATGAAATACTAGCTCTCATCCTTGCTCTGATATTTTCGCTGCTCGCGGGCGTTTTGCTCGGGACGATCTTCTTCGGCTGCCTTTGGTGGACCATTCGCAAAGGCATTTCGTCGAAACAGCCGGCGGCGTTGTTCTTCTTCAGCCTTCTGCTGCGCACGAGTATTGCACTGACTGGTTTCTATGTTGTCGCGCATGGAGATTGGCACAGAGTGCTGGCTTGCCTGGTTGGATTTTTCCTGGCGCGCATCCTGGTGACTTGGCTTACCCGCACACCGATTGCAGAGACAGAGACGAAGAGGGTGCAGATTGTCGGTGAAGTATGCCGGTAAATCTAACTTCCGACCAGCAGATTTTGTGGCAGCATGGCTTTGTGAAACTCAATGGAACGATCGTCACGACATGGGCGACGATGATCGTGATGTCGTTGGGCGCAAAGCTGATCACACGCAAGCTCAAGACTGAAGGCGATATCTCACGCTGGCAAGGCTCGCTTGAAATCGTCGTCACTGCAATGGAGGAACAGATCAAGGAAGTGGGTCTGAGCGAGCCAGCAAAGTATCTCTCTTTCCTGGGAACGCTTTTTCTCTTCGTCGCGACGGCCAGCCTCTGTACGGTGATCCCTGGTTATAAGCCGCCGACGGGTTCACTCTCAACCACGGCGGCGCTGGCGCTGTGTGTGTTTGTCGCCGTACCTCTGTTCGGCATCAGGGAGCAGGGCTTAGGTGCCTACCTCAAGACGTACACGAAGCCGACGTTCATCATGCTGCCGTTCAACATCATCAGCGAAGTATCACGCACGCTGGCCTTGGCCGTTCGTCTGTTCGGCAACATGATGAGCGGGGTGATGATTATCGGTATTTTGCTTACGATCACGCCCTTTATCTTTCCGATCTTCATGACCGTGCTCGGGCTGCTCACCGGCATGGTGCAAGCCTATATCTTCAGTATTCTGGCCACGGTTTACATCGCAGCCGCCACCCGCATACCGAAGGCTGCTGTCGTGCAAGCCAAGCCAGACACGCAGGATTTGAAAGCGCAACATTAGCGATAAGAAGGGCTCCTTATGGATAGCGTTACCGTGGTCGCAGTCGTTTCAATCGCCAGCGCCGGCATTACCACCGGCATCGGTTGTATGTGTCCGGCGCTCGGCGAGGGCCGAGCGGTCGCCACCGCCCTGACTTCGCTGGCACAGCAACCCGACGCGTCGGCCACGATCACTCGGACGCTGTTCGTTGGTCTGGCGATGATCGAATCGTTGGCCATTTACTGCTTTGTCGTCTCGATGATTCTCATTTTCGCAAACCCATTTTGGAGTCACGTCATCGCTCAAACCGGAGGCAAATGAGCCATGCTCATCGACTGGTTCACCGTCGGGGCACAGGTACTAAACTTCCTCATCCTGGTGTGGTTGTTGAAGCATTTCCTCTACAAGCCCATCCTCAACGCCATCGACGCTCGTGAAAAGCGCATCGCCGCTGAACTTGCGGATGCCGATGCGAAGAAGACCGAGGCGCAAAAGGAGCGCGACGACTTTCAAAACAAGAATAAAGTGTTTGATGAACAACGCAGCGCTCTACTCGGCAAGGCGGCGGACGATGCGAAAGTCGAGCGCGAGCGCCTCCTCGACGAAGCACGGAAGGCGGCGGAGAGTTTGCGCGCCACGCAAGCCACTATGTTGCGAAATGACCAAAAGAGGCTGGGCAGCGAGATTACTCGCTTAGCCAAGGATGAAGTCTTTGGGATTGCGCGCAAGACGCTCGCGGACCTCGCTACCGTCAGTCTCGAAGAACGTGTGGGAGAGGTGTTCACGCGCCGCCTGCGCGAAATGGATGGGAAGAGCAAGGGCTTGCTGGGTGCAGCCCTCAAGTCGTCGTCTGAACCGGCCGTCGTGCGGAGCGCCTTTGATCTTGGTACCGAGCAGAAGGCGGCGATTCAAAATGCGCTCAACGAAACTTTTTCCGCGGAAATCCGTACCCGGTTCGAAACCTCGCCAGATCTAATCAGCGGCATTGAACTTACCACGAATGGACAAAAAGTGGCATGGAGCATCGCGGATTATCTGGCCTCGTTGGGAAAAGGCGTCGATGAACTACTGAAGAAGAACGACGAGGCTGCAGCGAAAGCGGAGCCGAAGCCAGAAGCGAAAGCCGAGCCGAAGGTAGAAGCGAAAGCCGAGCCGAAGGTAGAGGTGAAAACTGAGCCAAAGCCGGAAGCGAAAGCGGAGCCGACGCCTGAAGCGAATGCAGACTCCAAGCCTGAAGAACCTAAGCCCGAAACTGTGAGCGCATAAAGATGGAACCTGAGAGCCTCCAGCACGATTTCGACAGCGCGTTTGCTGGAATAAGACAAGTGCGCGAAGGTTTCAAGCCGCGACTGACGCCGCGCGAAGTGGGCATCGTCACGAATGTCTCCACCGGAATCGCCACGCTTTCGGGCCTTCCCGGCGCTGGCTATGACGAATTAGTGAGGTTCCGGGGAGATCTGCTGGGCATCGCGTTCAACGTGGATGAGGACGAAATCGGCGTCATCCTGCTCGGAGAATATCAGGATCTGCACGCGGGCGACGAAGTCGAACGCACCGGGCGAGTCATGGACATCGCGGTCGGTGACGGTTTGCTCGGGCGGGTGATCAACCCGCTGGGGAAACCGCTCGATGGCAAAGGGCCGGTTGCCGGGGACCAGCGCCTGCCGGTGGAGCGTCCGGCCCCTCCCATCATGGATCGCGCGCCCGTAGTCGTACCTTTGCAGACCGGGCTGAAGGCCGTCGATGCGCTCATTCCTATCGGGCGCGGGCAGAGAGAATTGATTCTCGGCGATCGCCAGACTGGCAAGACGGCCATTGCGATCGACACCATCTTGAACCAGCGCGGGCAAAATGTGCTCTGCGTCTATTGTGCGATCGGACAGCGCGCCTCCGCCGTCGCCAAAGTTGTGGCCAACCTTCGCGAAAGAGGCGCGATGGAGTATACCGTGGTGGTTGTCGCCGAAGGCAACGACGCGCCCGGCCTTGTCTATATCACGCCCTACGCCGCGACCAGCATCGCTGAATATTTCATGGAAAAGGGACGTGACGTGCTCATCGTTTACGACGATCTCACGCAGCACGCCCGCGCCTATCGCGAGCTATCGCTGCTGCTCCGCCGTCCGCCCGGTCGCGAAGCGTTCCCCGGCGACATCTTCTACATTCATTCGAGGATGCTGGAACGCTCGACGCATCTCGGCAAGGAGCGCGGCGGCGGTTCTCTCACCGCGCTTCCCATCATAGAGACCGAGGCGCAGGATATCTCGGCCTACATTCCGACTAATCTCATCTCTATCACGGACGGTCAAATCTACCTCTCGCCCACGTTGTTCGAATTGGGAATACTTCCAGCGGTCGATGTCGGCAAGTCAGTTTCGCGCGTGGGCGGAGCGGCGCAGCGAGCCGCTTATCGCGCCGTTGCGGGCAGCCTTAAGCTTGCCTACTCTCAGTTCGAGGAATTGGAAACATTCGCCAAGTTCGGCACCCGCCTCGATGGATCCACCCGCAAGATCATCGATCATGGGCAGCGCATCCGAGCCTGCCTCAAACAGCCGGAATCGCAGCCGGTGTCGATGATCGAGCAGATCACTGTGCTCCTGGCTTTGACAGCGAACCTGTTCGACACGGTTCCGATCGAGAAGGTGGAGGTTGCAGAGCAGGCGCTCCAGAAAGCAACGGCGGATATTCCGGCGGACGTACTGGGGCGATTAACGTCGGCTGACAAATTGAGCGATGATGACCGAAAGGCGATTCTAGAAATCGCCACCCATGCGCTTGCTCCGTTCCAGCCAACTCCTAAACCCAAACCTGCCTCTGAACCAAAATCCGCCGCTGCACTCAAATCCACTTCTAAATCCAAACCTGCCGCCGAATCCAAACCCGCCGCCAAGGCCTCGCCATGAGCGGTACGATGGAGAGTCTGCGTCGAAAAATTGAGGGCGCGGGGGACCTCGAAGGCGTCGTTCGTTCGATGAAGGCGCTGGCGGCATCCAGCATTGGACAATACGAAAAGGCAGTCCAATCGCTGGATGACTACTATCGCACGTTGGAGCTCGCATTAGTTGCGTGTCTCCATCAGGCGGGGTCGGTTCCGTTCGCAGAGGCCAAACGCCCGCGGCGTGAGGGGCCGCATGAAGGAACTGTCGGCGCAATCGTTTTCGGTTCGGACCAAGGTCTCGTCGGCAGGTTTAACGAGGTGGTCGTGGAATTCGCCGTAAACAAGCTCAGAACGTTGCCCGGCAAAACAACAAAAATCTGGGCGGTCGGCGATCGCGCTCGCGCGCTCCTGGTGGACACCGGCATGGCCCCGGTTGCACTGTTATCAGTTCCGACCTCGGTCAATGCCATCACTCCGCTTATAGGCCAGATTCTCATCGAAATCGAGGCGGCTCTCGATCGAGGCAATGTCGTAGAGGTCTATGTCTTCCACAACCACCCGAAATTCGGGGCCGTTTACGAGCCCGTCAGCAAGCGGCTTCTACCGCTCGATCAGGCCTGGCAAACCAAGCTTGCCGCCCTGCCCTGGCCGACCAAGAGCCTACCGGAGGTTATCGAAGGTGCCTCGTCCGCGCTTCACGCTTTCGTTCGAGGATACGTCTTTGTTCTGCTCTTTCAAGCGTGCGCCGAATCCCTTGCCAGCGAAAACGCCAGTCGGCTGGCGGCCATGCAACGTGCGGAAAAGAATATCAAAGACATTCTGGAGAACCTAAACCGCACGTTCCGCCGTGTTCGACAGGAATCCATCGACGAAGAGCTGTTCGACGTGATCTCAGGCTTCGAGGCGCTGACGGGACGTGGGCGCCGCGCCTGAAGGATCCAGTACGCAACGTATCGAACGATATCCAAGCCTCCTACATAAGTGATCGTTCGGGCCATTTGGAGCAAAACGGAAGAGGCCTTCTTTGCTCGTCTGGATGGCGCCGTTTGGATCACCGACAATTAGCGATCAGGAAACCAGGAAAGGACACGCGCCATGTCAGTGGAACTGAAAGAACTCGATAACGGGAGGCTCCTCGAAGTGCATCTGAGCGGCAAGCTGGTTAAGAAAGACTACGAGACGTTTTTGCCCGCGGTGGAGCGCCTGGTCAAACAGCACGGCAGACTCCTCATGCTTGTGGAATTGCATGACTTCCATGGCTGGACAGGGAGCGCGCTATGGGAGGATATCAAGTTCGACGCGAAACACTTTAATGACATCGAACGGTTGGCGATCACTGGCGAAAATAAGTGGGAAAAAGGAATGGCGGCATTCTGCCAGCCATTCACGAGGGCGAAAGTCCGCTACTTCGATCACATCCGTGCCGCTGAGGCGCGGGACTGGCTTGCCCAAAAGTAAAGCAACGGAGATTCGCGCGTGAAAAGAGTAATCGCGTTACACCTTTGCTTCCGGGGGGTCGGCGACACCTCCCGGCGGCAAGACATCCGGTACGTCAAGGCGTGCCACGCCAATCCGGTAGTCGCCCATCCCATAGTAAATGTCGAAGCGTTCCGGCGAGCCGAGATCGTCGCGCCGGTCAATTCCGGTCGGGAACACAACATTCGCGACGGTCCCGCGGCGTTCCTGCGGCAGCTCCGGAGTTAACATCGGCTCCGAAGAACGATAACGGATCACTTGCGGATGCTCCTTCGAAAGCACCATCACTCCGGCCGAGTAGCACAGGGGATGCACCTCTTTGCTGGGTCCTTCCATTTCGCTGACGCCGTGATAGACGATCAGCCAACCGTGCCGCGTCAGGACGGGTGGAGTGCCGCAGCCGATTTTGAGCCGCTCCCAGGGTGACACCGGGGTCGCCAGCCGGTGACGAGAAAACTGGCTGAGGTTACTTGGTCCACGGCGCTCCAACGAAAGCGGGCGGTAGGAAATCCAGATACTTTCGCGATCAAGGTCCACCTCACGGGATGCGGCGTCGCAGGCGGTTTCCTCAGGACGAGTTCCGGGAAACAGCGGCCGGTGGAGGAGCGCGAGCTCCGGTTCCCCGGATGGGTTCGGAATGGCAACAGGAAATACACAAGCGTCTTTGTCATCGATCTCGCTGGAATCGATGCCATGATACGGAGGAAACGCCGACAGCCCCAGGCGCTCCCAGTGGAAGAGGTCTTGCGAAATTGCCCGAGCGATCCGCGGGCCTCGCGGCGAAAATGCTGTGTAAGTCATCACGTAGCACTGTGATGGTTCCACGAACGTGATGCGAGGGTCTTCGCAGCCTCCGCGGCCATCGGGGCGCCGCTCATAATCGGTCTCAGGCTCTAACGCGATGCCGAGCCGCTCGACCCCTACGGGATCACCGGCTTCATTGAACCGTACTCGGGCAATGCCAATGCGTGAGTAATTGCCGTGCGCGACCAGCCGAGGGAAAAGATAAAGTTCACCGTCAGGGCCACGAGCGACAGCTGGATTCAGTACGCCTTCGACCTCCTGGGGATTTCCCCGCTGCGGCTCCATCAATATTCCTAGGCGCTGTAGCTTAAATTCACTCATCAATCCCTTCAAAAAGTCACGCCGCCTGATCGCCAGCTGCTAAGCAAGCGATGATCGCTTGTATAACCCGCTTCGTCTCATCGGGACCCTTCACGGGGATAGAATCCACACCTGCTTTTTCGGCGGGATAATCATTCCCTCCCACGAACACGGCATCGCCGATGTAAATCATCTCTTTCACAGAAACGTGAAGGATGTCCCGCAGTTTTCCGATTCCGTATGCCTTGTCAATGCCAGGCTTAGTGATATCAATCGATGTCGAGCCGCCGATTCGGACAGAGAACTGGGGGATAATTTTGTCAAGAATCGCTTTGATCTTCTTCCGCTTGGTGTAATCGGGGTCCCACTTGTTTTTTTCTTCTAATGGCGCCTGCTGACCTAAGGCCGAAAGTGTTATCTGGCTTCCCCGGTCTTCGATGACTTCTCCCCAGACCTTTGCGACTTTGTACCCAGCTTCTCCCATAGCTTGTTTGAGAGAACTGAATATCTGCTCGCGTTCATCCCTGGTGAAATCTTCTTCATAAAGTTTTTTCCATTCCCCTGAGTACTGGTAGAACTTTGTTCCACAGGTAGGAAGCAGGGATAAGTCGCTGAGGCGTTCGTCATGAGGAAGTTTAGAGATAACTTGCTCTTCAAACTGCGGCCAACCGCCGCCGGAAATCACGGCTACTTTTACAATTCCCAGAAGGTCGTGTAGCAGTCCCGACATTTCGGGATCAAGAGCTGATTTACTTTCGGCAAGGGTTCCATCGAGATCAAACACGATTAACTTCTTCACTATGTTCCCCCTTTCCGCCTCTGAATTCTCGGTATTTCAATCCGGCAGCGCAATTTCCAACAAGTTCACTGCGTTGCGAGGTCGAAAAGTGCACGCACCGATCATCGCCGGCAACAGAAATACATCCCCTTTGGCGACAGTGTACGTAGCACCTCCGTGCTCGACCTGTCCACCGCCGCCGATGCAGACTAGCAAGCGCGGCACACCTGTTGCGCCGACGGAAAACGGCGACTGTCCGCGCAGGCGCCACAACCAGAAGTGTTCACCGTGGAACAGTTCCTCGCGTTTCACCGGCGTGGTTGCCTCCACCAGCGGCACAACCCGGCCGACCGGTCCCTCCGCAAAATCAATGCAGGCAATCGCCTGATCGACTTGAAGTGACCGCTGCTTGCCCGTCTTCGGGTCAAGATGGTCCCAGTCATACAGGCGGAAGGTCACGTCGCTGTTCTGCTGAATTTCGAACACCACGATGTCGCCGCCCAGAGCATGCACCGTCCCAGCCCGTAGGAAGACTCCGTCGCCGGGCTTCGGAGTGAACTCTGCGAGCTGGTCCACCACCGTCCCGTTCTTCAGCGCCAGTCGCAGACCGGCTGCAGTGGTCCCGGTCTTCAGGCCTGCATAGATGCGGCTTTCGGGGCCCACCTCAAGCACGACCCAGGCTTCGGTCTTCGCGGTCTCACCTGCTGGCAACAGGTTCTTGTTCGCTTTCGTTGGATGCACTTGAACTGAGAGCATTTCATGTACATCGAGGAACTTC
>Ga0187863_10001196_pt1 | contig 21203 bp, 15 predicted proteins | sample June2016WEW_11_1_FD_132975 | JGI IMG/M metagenome (GOLD analysis project Ga0187863, IMG submission 132975) | Peatland microbial communities from SPRUCE experiment site at the Marcell Experimental Forest, Minnesota, USA - June2016WEW_11_10 | ecosystem: Environmental > Terrestrial > Soil >...
GTGGAGATGCCGCTTCCGTCGATTGAATCTGACTACCGAACGGAGAGCCAGTCATTGGCGGCTGGATCGCGTTTGCACTGGACTGCAGTGATTCTTGCCCACTCTCCAGGGCTGCTCGCTGCAAGTCCTCATCGGAGACAAATCCGCGCGAACGCAAAAAGACAGTGATGCCCGCGCGCACTTGTGGACTCGACGAAATCTGGTTGTAGAGCATTTCGTCGGTGATCGAGTCCGGCTGGGTGGGTGTTCCTTGCTGTTGCAGCATGTCCGCCAAATACGACTTCAGTTCGACGACAACTTCGGGACGTTCCTGCAAAATCGTCAGAATCTGGGTGGCAGAGAGAACCACACCGGCTCCTCCCGTATCCAGCGCTGATGTCGCATTTCCATTTGCAATACGGTCAGAAGAATCGCTCGAACCCAAGTCGCTTGGCACGCTCGCCTGCGAACTCGAAACGGACGCAGCTCCCGTCTGCGTGTCGGAAGAAGAACTCGATGAGCCTGAAACTTGTGCCGCGCTTATGGCAACGATTCCCGGCAAACAGGACAATCCGGCGAGGAGCGCGATGGAGCCTGTCCGGCGCGCCGTGGCGATGATCGAATTGGAAAGAGATAGATTCACCGGGAGGTCTCTGTCACTCGCCGTTGCCAGCGCGAGAGTTCAACTGCGTACTTGAGTCCCTCAATCACGTGGAATTGGAGCCGCAAAAAGAGGTAGTAAGTTTCTGTCCTGTACCTCAACAACCGCGTCATGAGCCGTTCTCCGGGCACGCCGCGAGTAATTGGCGGAGGCAGATGGGCCGGAAAGACGAGGCGGCGAATGGCCGGACGGTTAGCTGTGCCGTCACGCAATTCCTGTCGCAAAATCAAATACAACTTGTTTCCCGGCGAATCCGCGAGGAGCACGCGGATGCCAAAGGTTTCCACCCACAAGCGAACTTTGTGCGGAAGCCGATCGGCCGTCCAGCGCTCCAGGCTGTCCGGCGCCGCGCCGCCAAAAGTCAGTTTCGAAAGCAGCACAACAGCGGCCATGGCGATTTCCGCTTGTGGTTCGATGGCGGCGATCCGCTCCACTTCGAGCCAGAATCGTGTGTCATCGCGGCGTGCTTGAACGTAGCGCCAGAACTCGTGCACCCACGAGGCGCGTGTGTGTTCACCGCAGAGGTGCTTGAAGAGATGGAGGCTCTGCTGCACCAGAATGTCCGCGTGCGACAGTGCTGGAATCACGGCTCCATGAAACTTTCTAAGCTGGGTGCGCGCCAGCAGATCATTTCTTTCACCGTTGCGGCCCGGAGTGGTCGAGAGAATATGCAGCTCGAGTGAGCGCTGCGAATGAACCCTGTAAATCTTGCGAATGTCTGGCGCGCTCGATTCGCCCGCGGTGAATTCCATTGTGTTGCCGCATACGGCATGCATTCCGTAGCCAAAGTTCATCAGCACATGGCGTGCAGCCGTTGCATCGCGCGCCGCCACCAGAAAATCGAGATCGATCTGCCAGCGCAGTGCGCAGTCCGGAACAGATTCCGGTGTGAGCGTGATTCCTTTCAGCAGTGCGAAGGAGATGCGGTGCCGGCTCATGGCGCGACTGATGGCGGCTGCCTCCTGAAAGAGTGCCGCAGTTCGCTCGCGATTCTCCAAGAGGTTCCCTTGGAAGCGATTCAGGATCGGTTCGGGCAGGCATCGTTCCAATCCAAGTTCGGTGAGCCGATCGAGCAGATAAAGTGCGAGGCCGCTGATATCGAGCCAATACAGGATCCTTTGCCAGTCGCTCGGGCCAAAGACGGCGAAGCGCGCTTCCACCTCGGCAGCAGTGCTGCGGAAACTGGCAAGCACGGCCTCCTTCAGTCGCCTCGACCGAGAAGACGCTTTGGTTTCGAATTGGAACATTGGGCTCATATCGATCAATGGCTGTACATCTCCGGTTCTCCCAGGCTGCCTGCGGATGGCAGGTGGCGCAGGTAGACAACAATCGACCAGATCTCGTCATCGCTGAGCGTGCCTTTTGCGCCCGGCATCCCTGATGGCCAGATTCCGTAATCGATCACCCACTTCAATTGGCCATCGGTGTAGTCCTGCACGTCACGCGACGCCAGCGACGGCACTGGTGGAGACATGCGATCGGCAAACGGCACTCCGGTGTTCTGCCCGTCCATTCCGTGACAGGCGACGCAGTAATGCGAAAATGCTTCTTTCCCATTGGCAATCGAGTCCGGCGTAGCAGCTAGCGGGTTCGTCTGCTTCTTATTGCCGACGAAGAAACGATGTTTCGCAGTCGAGACGATGCGCGTCTCCATCGGGCCGGGTAGTTTCGCCTTGCAGCCGATTGCTGGCAGCAGCAGAGCTGCAAAAGCGAAATGCGCGATGCGATCCATCGTCAGTCCACCACGTGCAGCTTCAGGGCCATCGACCCGTGACCGGAACCGCAGAAAACGGAACAGTGTCCAACGAACGTTCCCGTCAAGTTCGGAGTGAAGTGGACTTCGCTCGTCCCGCCCCTACTCACCTTCACGTCAACATTCAGTTCCCGAAAGCGCAGGCCATGCGGCACGTCTGCGCTTTTCAGAACCAGGTCGACGGGTTCCCCTTTCTTCAGCGTGATCTCTGCGGGCACGAAGGCGAAGCGTTTCGCAGTCACTTCGATGTGTCGCGGGGCATTCTCCGCATGCGCCTTCGGTGTCAGAGCTTGTGATCCCACGAATGCGAAAAGAAGAGCAAGTATCAAATGTTGCTTATGCATGAATCCCCTTTGAGATTTGTAAAGATTCCGGTGACGGTACCGCCCCTTGCTTTTTCGATCAATTCATCACCTAACGAGCCGTGCTCCGAATCGTGTGAATTCTCGTTTGCCGTGCCGTCGTTCTTAACCTATCCAGCGGCGCGCGGCGAGGTGTCATGCATGTGTCAACAGATTGTCAGGGATTTGTTGTCACCTGTATTCGTGCGCAACAAGAAACGGCGTTTGAGACCTCGAAAAGCCGGCGGCTATCGTGAGCATGAGCTCCGAAGTCAAAATGACAAAAGCCTGACAATCGCAAGACAGCGCGTTGACACCCCATGGCAGCGGCTACTTCAGCATGGAGACATGGGTTACTCTTCTTGTCGTCTGCCTTCTCGAATCCGGCGCCAATTCTGCACTGTTGCGCTTCTTGCAGCCGCATGTTCCGTTGCGCACAATGCCACGGCGCAAGACATACCATTGATCTCCGGTGGAGTCGGCTTTATCACCATCACAAATGGGGGAAACACAACTTATCTCCCCGTTCTCTCTCCGTTGCTCGCCGCGCCCATCGGATCTCACCTGCTGGTTGAAAGCCGCGCTACGCTGATCGAATCGTTCTTCCCCAAGGGCGGAGGCCAGATTGGTTACACCAGTGCGCCGTTTCTGAACCTCACGTTTCTGCAAGGCGATTATCTAGTCACGCGGCATCTGACGATCGTCGGCGGTGAATTCCTCACGCCGTTCGGGACCTACAACGAACGCCTCTCTCCAATATGGATTGGCAACTTCGCCGATGGTCCGCTCATTCTGCCGCTCGGCACCATGGGTACTGACTCCAGTGTCGGCGGCATGTTGCGTGGATCCGCCGTGTCGACGCAGAAGTTTTCGATCGATTATGCGGCCTATTTCTCCGCGACCAGCACCAATATGCAATTCAATGCGGAACGCTCCAGCGGAGGGCGCGCGGCGATCTTTTTCCCCAACACGGGCCTCGAGATCGGAGCGTCCTATGGGCGGCTGCTTCAGGGAACGCATCAAAATTTCTCTGGATTTCACGTCTGGTGGGAACCTGTGGATAGTCCCTTCAAGCTCCGTTCGGAGTACGCACATGGAGAACACTCCCAAGGCTATTGGGTCGAGACCGATTATCGGCTTTCGCATTTCGGCGGACCCGACAGCGCGGTCGGCCGGCTTGAGCCAATCTTTCGCATGCAAGAGACTTTTCGCAACAGCCCTGACCCGTCCGATGGTCTGCCGCCGGCCGATACACAGCGCGCCGACTTTGGGCTCGACTACCACCTTCCGCACGAGGTGCGCATCAACACCAGCTATTCGCGCCAGTTTTCTTCCACAGGCGATCGAAACGCCTGGGAAACCGGCATCGTCTATCGCTTTCTTTTTCCAACATGGAAGGGCAAATAATGCGAATCTCGAGATTCTTAGCCTCATGTATCCTCCTCGGCGCAGCTCTTGTACTCGGAATGCAAACGCGGAGTCTCTCCGCTTCGTCTGTACCTGCATCGACTGACAAAAAGGACAAGGCAGCCCGCCCGCAACCTACGAGTGACGGCGATCGATCCTTCCGCCAGAACTGTTCGCGCTGTCATCAAGCGCCGGAGAGCTTTCCGCCGCAAATCTCCGGCACTATCGTCCGCCACATGCGTGTGCGCGCCTCGCTCAGCCGCGAGGATGAACGGGCCATCCTGAAGTTCCTGAACCCCTAACATTGGTCGTGATGGCCCGATTCCCTTGAAGTGTTGTGAAGGCGCTCCATTTTCTGCTGAATCGGCGCTCCGTCCTCACCTCGCGGGCTCTATTTCCCCGACATTGCGCGCAGAAACCTGACGATCTCTGCGCGCTCTTCCGGTTTCGGTACATGGAAGGCCATATCATTGCCGGGGATCAGCGCATCGGTGTCGGCCAGCCATTTATCCAGCTCCGCGTCGTCCCACACGATGTGCGCGCTCTTCAGCGCGTCCGAGTATTCGAAGCTCGCGATCGTGCCGGCTCTTCTTCCATAGACCCCGCGCAGGCGTGGCCCCTCCTTGTCCTGGTCAAGCGAGTGGCAACCTGTGCAGCGCTTTTCAAATAGCCTCCTGCCGCGCTCGATGTCGGTGATCTGTTCACTTGTCGCATGAACGATGCCGGAGCATGTGAAGAACAGAAGTGCAAGCGCGCTGACGGAACACACTGCCGCGACTCCTCGCGCGATTGCATTCGGGCTCATTTCGGGGCATCCTCTGCCCGTAGCGCAGCACCTGACAGCGATTCATCGATGATGGCCAGCGCATGCCGCTGCGCTACGAAGGTCACCTCCGTAATACCGAGCACATCGCGCAATTTGTCCGCAGGAACCTTCATCGGGCCGGGAGAAGGAGCAGCGCCTGGAGCCGGCTGAGGAAAGGCTGTTGACGTCGCTGTGTGGAATGAGACATTCCCCTCCACTTTCTGCATCACCTGGTGGATGTGTCCGTTGAGCACAGTGAGCGAGCCGAATCGCTTCAGCATCGCAAAGGCCTGCTCGCTGTCCGACGTTCCCCAGCCCCACGTCGGGTACACCGCCCACAGCGGAATATGCGCAAACAGCACGATGGGCACGCTGCTTTTCAGGCCACCCAGATCCTTCTTCAGCCAATCGAGTTGCGGCTTGCCGAGTCGGCCCATCCCTTCGAGCTGCACTACATTCACCAGGCCGATGAAATGGACGCCGTGCTGATCGAAGCTGTACCAGCCGTTTCCCTGCGAACCGTTGCCGTAGCGATCGAGATACATTTTGCCGTCATCTACAGAGGTGTCGTGTTCGCCGGGAACGTAGAACACCTGACGCCTCTTTCCGAGCGTCTGATCGAGCGTGTCAAATTCCGCCGGCTTCGAGGAATGTGTGAGGTCGCCGGTGTGGATCAGAAAATCGGGAGCGTGCGGCAGATCGTCAATCTTGTCGAGTGCCGCCTGCAGTGTCGCAGTCACATCAGCGTTGGCGGCCTTATTGAAGCCGATGTGGCTGTCGCTGATCTGTACAAAGGTAAAATCCGATTGCTTCGCGTCTTGCATCCGCTGTCCGAAGACACGCGACACTGGAATACCTCCCGCAAAGGTCCACACCAGGCCAGTCCCTGCCCAGGCCATGCACTTTAAAAAGCCACGCCGGTCAATACCGTCGTGACTGATTTCGCGGTCTGGACTGATTCTGTCGCGATCGGAATTCAAGACGATGGAGGAAGACACATCGTCACGCTCTGTCGAACTGCTCATGGTAGCTCCTCGCGGTACAAATGTTGCGCACCTACGAGAACTGAGCCGATCGATTTTTATTCCAGCATATTCTCAAAAAAAAACAGCATGCGAAGCCACTCAGCCGAACGCAGAAACGAAGGTGCGCAGCAATCCGACTTGGCATTGCCGCGCGCAAACGTCTTAGATCCGCGCTAGAAGTTGAAGCGCCCGCTGAACTGAAGGGAACGAGCGCCGCCTGTTGGAGAGTAGGGAGGACCAAAGGAGGTGATGGTGCCCAAGGTGCCATAGTTGCCGGCCGCAATGTTCGAGTTTGAATTGACGGTGTTGTTGGGGACTCCGGAGTTCACGCCATAGAGGAGCGCGTGGTTAAAAACGTTGAAAGCTTCAAAGCGGATCTGGAACTCGCTCTCGCGGTACAAGTGAAAGGCCCGGAAGACGCTTGCGTTGAAGACGGAGGCGCCAGGTCCACGGAAATCGTTCCGGTAAGTGTTGGGCAGCACCGGAGAGGCGTTGGTCGGATTCCCTGCCACAGTGGCTGTCGGCTCCGCGGGATTGGCGAAGGAGGAGGGGTCGAACCATGGCTTGCCGCCGCTGAGGGCCGCCCCGCCCGCCGCGCCGCGGTTGTGCCCGCTGAGTTGATGATAGGGCTTGGCGAGTTGGGCATATGTGGCGCCCCAACCTGGCGCGAGATTGCCGATGGTATTGGTATTGGCATTCACGGAGAACGGCGTGCCGCTGGTGTGGCTGAACTGGCCGTTCAATTGAAAGCCTCCAACGATTGCGGCGGCCAGGCCGTGGTTGGCGTAAGGCTGTCCGTAGCCGAAGGGTAGGTTGTAGAGGCCGTAGACCTCCACGTTGTGTTTGATGTCATAGCCGGCGAGGCCGCGGTTGAAATGCCAGTAAGCGGGATAGTTGAAAACGGTGCCGCCCGAACCGGAACCCGCGCCGTTGTCCTCGAAGTCGATGGCCTTCGAGAATGTGTAGACGAGACCGAGGGAGCTGTTCTTGCCCGCGTTGCGCGTGAGCTGTGACTGGAGGGCGTCATAGAAGGAGCGGAAGAGCGGCTCATTGAGGTTGATGCCGCCGGTGTTGTAGCATGCGAGGTTTTTGCCGCCCGTGCACCACTGTTGATTAATGATGGTGTTGTCTTGGAAACTGCATCCGCCGGTAAGGCCGGTCGACGGGTTGTACTGGCCGTTGGCCATGCAGGGCGTACTTGCTGAAGGAAATTGCGCCGAGTTGTACGGCGTGACAGTGGCAGGCTGCCGTACGTACTCCGTACCGACATAGCCAACGTTGGCGACCCAATTGGAGGGAAGTTGACGCTCGACGAAGAGATTCCAGCTCATAATGTAGCCGCGGTTGTAGCTGAGCGGCACGGTCTGGGTGCTGGCGGCGACAGGTAGCGAGACAAAGCCCGAGCTGAAACTGGGATAGACAATCTTGGGAATGCCATAGGTGAGCGTCATGGGAGCGTTGTTATTGGCTGGATCGACCGCGACTGTGCCGGTGCCGGAGCCGCTGTAACTGACGGTGATGGAGCCTGGATACGCGTCGCGAATTACGCGATAGCTATCAGGGTCGGTCGTCATGCCGAATCCGGTGCGGACGATGGTTTTCTGATCGAAGCTATAGATGACTCCGAGGCGCGGCACAAAGTTGCCGCGTCCTACATCAAGCCCTGCACTTTCCGGATTGCCGTTGACGCCGCCGATTTCCACGTTGCCCGTCTGCGGCAGGTTAGTGTGGACGATGTACGGTCCGGTGTGATCCTTGTACGGAGGTGGGTAGTACTCATAGCGGATTCCGTAATCGATGGTGAGCTTCGGGGTAACGGACCACTGATCCTGGGTGTAGACGCCGAATTCACTCCAGCGAAGTGAATTGGGGTCACGAGACTGCTCCGCTTTGGAGACGGCTGAACCCGTGCCGTTGTTGGGCAGGCCGAGCAGGAAATCGGCGAGGGCGTTGTAGGCTGTGACGCCGCAGGAGCCGTTGCAGGTCATTTGGCCATCGAACTGGAAGCCTCCGCGAGGATTGCTGACGCCGCTGCCGAGATTGGGCTGGAAGTGATTCAGGTCGAAGTGATAGTAGGTAAAGCCGTATTTTGTGGAGTGGCGACCCTTCACCCAGCTGAGGTTGACATCGCCGGTGAACTGGTTGTCGCGAAACTTGAATGGGTTGGCGGTTTGTGCGTTACCGAGTGTCGAAAACGTGCTGTTGAAGGAGAAGATCGGCTGGCCTGCGTAGTCGACGCCGTTGCCATTCGTGCCTGGAATGCCGAGGGTCGTGAGCCCGAAGTTGCCGTCCTTGAGATCAATTGAGGACTGCGCTCCCGAGAGCTGACGAGTGTATCCAAAATCGGCGTCGAGAACTAGATTGGCTCTGTAGACGTGGCTCACGCCGAGGCCGGCATTCTGAATGCGGCCGGCAGTCGCGCCCGGCTGACCGCCATCCATGGTGGTTCCACCGGCTGCGCCCAGGCCCTGCGGATCGGTGATGGTGAACGGTTCGATCGAGTACTTGCCGAAGATGTGCGTGTTTTCGCTGGGCATGTAGTCGATCTTTGAGTCGGAGGTATTGCGGTTGTACGCGTAGGTGCCGGTGGCGAGAAAGTCGTTCGCCATCCCCTGAGATAAGGATGCCGAAGAAGGAGTGGCGAGCTTCTGCGCGGTGGGTGCCAGAAGGCCCAGCATCGTGGCCGCTGCGGAGGATTGCCGCGCGGCGGGAATGCAGTTGCAGCCGTATTCGGACATAAAGGTGGTGGTTCGGGCTGAAGGCAGAAGGTAGCCATTGGCGGTGCCGGGACCGGTTTGAGGCACGCCGCCAGGCTGTGGGTCGTAGAGAGTGACGTAGGGTGATGCCAGGGTGAAGTCGCCGCCGAGCATAGCCGAAGTCGGCACGGTAAAGGTGCCGCTAATCAACTTGCGCTGCGTGGTGCGCTCGAAGTTCTCGAAAAAGAATAGCTTCTTTTTGCCGGTAAGAATGCGAGGGATATAGACCGGACCGCCGACATTGAAGCCGAACTCATCGAAGACATATTTTGGAACTGGGCCGGGGGTGACATAAGTGTACGGACGGGCGTTAATGGCGGCATCCTGGTAGTACTCCCAGCCGCTGCCATGAAATTGCGAACCGCCGCTCTTGGTGCTGATCTTGATGGCTGCGCCACCGGCCTGCCCTTGCTCTGCGGTGAAGGCGTTGGTGGTGAAGCTTACGTTTTCGATGTCGTCCGCGGGAGGCACATAGGCAATCAAATAGGGCAGCCAGCCGTAGTAATTCACCGCGCCGTCGATGCGGGTGGTGTTGCCGTTATAGGAATTGCCGTTGATGTTGACGCTCATGGAGCGGGAAGGATTGGCGGAGGTGGAGTTCTTTTCCTGCACCGCGGAAGCGCCGGGAATGATGGTGTAGAGAGCCTGATAGTTGCGGCCCGCGCTTGAGGTGATCGGCAACGCATTGAGCTGGGTCTGGCTGATCTCGGAATTCACTTCGGCAGTTTCGGTTTGCAGTTCGGGCGCAGCTTCGGTGACGGTGATCTGCGTCGTCACCGCGCCGGGTTGCAATCCAATGTCAATGCGAACCTGGCGATTGACTTCGACGCGGACATCCTTCTCGGAAAAAGCTCCGAAATTTCCTTTCGCAGGCACTGCGATGCTATATGTGCCCGGCAGCACGTCCAGAATCGAGCAGCCTCCCGACCCGTCGGTCGTGGCGTTTCGCTTTTCCCCGGTCTCCTAGTTTGTGAGTGTGATGATTGCGTTCGGAACCACTGCGCCCGATTGGTCTGTCACCGTGCCGGTGATCGAGCCGTAGAGCACCTGCGCCTTTGCCGAGTTACTCCCCAGCATGAATGCCAGGAGCAAAAGGGCCACGCAAAAACCTTGAGTTTTGACGGAAATCCGCCGAAAGGACGCCGCGCTGCCTGCCATAACTGCCTCCGGGAAGATGAGTTTCGCGCACTGCAATGTCGTGACCCAATGGCCTGAGAATCTGCCGAAAGGACTCTTTTTGAAGCTCGAGGCTTTGAGGGTGCTTGCCCGCACAGCATGCAGGTCAATGCGGGCATTTAATTTGCGACACGAACTATAGGTTGCCTCGATGTTATTGTCAAGGCGTGAATGCAAATTACCCAACGTTTTGGCTATATATAGGCCCCGGAAGGTGCATAGATTTTCCAACTTGTGTTTTATCTTTTGTGTTTTGTTTATCTTCCAAATTAATCTGCAGAAATCTAACGTCGTAAGCGTTTTCGATGCACTCGAATCTAAGTCCTGAGCGCCGCGCCAATTTCCTGGGTGCGTTTTTGCCCGTAAGGGTTTCGATGCGAAGGTTTGCCCAGGGCGGCGGCACTTCGCCGCTGAAAGACGAGGGCAGCTGCTCCGCGAAGCCGGGTGACGTCTCCGTCGTGGGTGGGCAGAATGCGCGGCGGCGTGCCCACAAGTGTCTGTTCGGCGACCTCTTTTTCGATCAGCGGGCCAAAGCGGTGCCACGCTGAAGTGATGTCGCCCGCAATAAAAATCACGGTGGGAGAAAGGCCGGCGATAATCAGGCGCAATCCTCGTCCGATGTAAATCGCCTGCTCTACGAGGGCTTCAGCAGCCTTCGCATCGCCCCCTTCGGCCATGTTGAGCAGTTCGGTGAATGTTGTTGCGCTGCCGGTAGGCTCGAGCGCCTTATAGTAGCGGAGCGCGGCACTGCACGAGGCGAATGTCTCCCAGCAGCCCTTGCGCCCGCAACCGCATCGCATTCCCGATGGATCAAGCGGTACATGGCCAAACTCGCCCGCCATGCCCTGATGGCCTGAAACCAGATGTCCATTCGCAAATACACCGGTTCCGACGCCTTCCGATACGGTGACCAGCACAATATCGCGAACGCCATCCATACGTCGAAACGTGATTTCCGCCAGCAGGCAGGCTGTCGCCGCGTTCTCCATCTTGACGGGAAGCCCCGTGGCCGCCTCCATTGCGCCTTTCAGGTCGTAATCCGGCCAATGGAGATTGGGCGCGAAAATCATGCGCTGGGTCGCCGGGTCCACGCGGCCCGGAAGGGCAATGCCGATTCCTTCAATCGACTTGCGTGGAAGGGCGCCGCGCATGCGTTCAATGCATTCCGCGATCAAGCGTGTGGATGCGGCGGGCTCGGGAGTGATGGGAACGATCGAGCGGTCCAGCAGGCGCCCATTCAAATCCACGGTGGCGACAGTAGCCTGCTTCGGGTGCACGTCCACGGCGATCACGACCAGGTCTTCATTTAACCCAAGCAGCGTTGGCCGGCGGCCGCGCGGCGGAGAGGCGACGGCCCCCTCACACACCCATTTCTCTTCGATGAGCTGTTCGACGATCTGCGAAACCGTGCTGCGCTGCAACCCTGAAAGCCGCGATAAATCGGCGCGAGAGATCGGCTGATTTGCTCGTATCAACTCGAGTACGATGTCGCGGTTGATGCGTCGGGCCGTCTCACTTGACGCGAGCTGGACTTCGGTCAGGTCGATCGGCCTTATTCCGCGTGCGTGCTGGCCCATCCTTGCCACAAGCTCTCCTCCGTGCGCGGGGCTTCGTCGCCGCGCACGGACTTGTCGTTATTTTCCTTTGTAAATTCGCACAATATCACGACTCGTCAACCCGCGTGAAACTGCCAGGGCACCTTCCCCGTGAGCCGCTTCGTTCAGTCAAGCTCTTTTGGTGCCGATTTCCTTCCTCCTCGTGGGTCGGGAATTACTTGCTCGGACCCCCACTAGTGCCAAAACGAGTCGGGACGCGTGGATGGACTGTTAGGATATCTGCCATGCTTTGCAGCACGGTACGGAGAGCACTGCGCTTCATCCCCTCTGCGCATCCTCCAGTCCTCGCGTTGCGTGCCACCTCCGCCACGGGAACCAAACTTCAACGAATCAGGCTGAGAAAAAATGCGATTGCCGGACTCTGGTTTGCCGAGTTCTGGACGGAAACGCCGAACCCGCACCGAGGCCGCAACCACGTCGGCATCGACCTACCCGTATCAAATGGAGGCTCATTGATGCGCTCTTCGTTCCGCTTCACATTGCTCGCGATTGCAGCCTTGGTCATGTTCTCCGGAGTTGCCGCTGCGCAAACCTCTTCTCCGTTGCTGTTGCGCAATCCCTCGCTCTCGCAGGACAAGATCGGCTTTCTTTACGCTGATGACATTTGGACCGTGAGCCGGCAGGGCGGTGAAGCTGAGCGGCTTACTTCCAACGGTCACGTCGAAGTGGGCCCGTTCTTCTCACCGGACGGAACGCAAATTGCGTACTCCGCTCACATTGACGGAACCACCGACGTTTATATCGTTGCAGCCGCTGGCGGCGTGCCGCGCCGCATCACATGGCACCCGCAAGGAACCGCGGTAGTTGGCTGGACGCCGGACGGGAAGAACGTGCTCGTGGTCAGTGGTGCAATCAGTTACAGGCATTTTCTCAAATTGTTCCTCGTACACGCAGATGGCTCCGGCATGCCTGAGCCTTTGCCGCTGCCCGCTGGCTCCGAGGGCTCCTTCTCACCCGATGGCCAATCCATTGCCTACAATCCGATCACCAAATGGGAGCCGGCCTGGAAGCGCTATGTCGGCGGCCAGACCACGCCTATCTGGATTGTCAACCTGAAGACCCTCGACCTGCAGAAGGTGCCACGTGAAAACTCCAACGATTCGAACCCGGTGTGGATCGGCAACTCTGTCTATTTCCTCTCCGATCGCAACGGCCCTGTCTCGCTCTTCCGCTACGACATCGACTCCAAGCAGGTGAGCCCGGTCGTGCCCAACAGCGGATACGATCTGAAAAGTTTTCAGGCGGGTCCTGGCGGAATTGTTTATGAGCAGTTCGGATCGATCCACTTCGTCGACACATCGAGCAACGCGGATCATGCTGTCCCGATCCAGATTCACGGCGAACTGCCCAACTTGCAGCCGCACCTTGCCTCGGTCAAGCCCGATGAAATCAGGAACGCGAATATCTCGCCCACCGGCGCACGCGCTGTCTTCGAGGCGCATGGCGAAATCTTCACGGTGCCCGCGGAGAAAGGTGACACACGCAACCTGACCAATACTTCGGACGCCGCCGAGCGCGATCCTTCCTGGAGTCCCGACGGCAAAACCATCGCTTACTTCTCCGACGCTTCCGGAGAATACAAGCTGTATCTTCGCGACCAAACGGGATTCAGACCGCCCACGGTCATCGATCTCGGTCCCGACCCTAGCTATTTTTACGACATTCTATGGTCGCCCGATTCAAAACACATCGCGTATGACGACAAGCATCAGCGCCTGTGGCTCATCGATGTGCCGTTTGGGTCACCCGCAGGGGCGGTGAAGCCGGTATTGATTGACCAGGGAACTTACGGAACTTTTGGCCACGGCTTCAGCCAGGTCTGGTCTCCCGATTCGAAATGGATCGCCTATCAACGCGACCTGCATAACCAGCTCAACGCCATCTTTCTCTACTCGCTCGACACGCATAAGTCCGCGCAGATCACCGATGGGATGAGCGATGCCGCCAACCCGGCATTCGATCGCAACGGCAAATATCTCTACTTCCTCGCGTCCACGAATGATGGCCCGTCGAACGCCGGCATCGATCTTTCGTCGCTGGATCGCGCTGAATCGAGTGCGCCATATGTCGTTGTGCTGGCCAAGGACGGCGCATCGCCCATTCCGCCCGAGAGCGACGACGAAAAAATCAAGGAAGAGAAAAAGCCTGATTCCGATAAGTCGGGAGATGGGTCGAAGCCCGCCGATGATCAGAAGAAGGACGACAAGTCGGCGGCAAAGGACGAATCGAAATCCGCGGACAAAGACAAATCTGGCGACAAAGACAAGGATAAAGACGCCGATAAGGATAAGGACAAAGACAAGCCCGTCAAAGTCACCGTCGATCTTGACGGTATTGGCAATCGCATTCTTTCCCTGCCCATTCCGCGGCGCAATTACGGAAACCTTCTCGCGGGCAAGGCAGGCGTGTTTTATCTGTTTGAGGGTTCGCCGATCGGAAGGCCCTCTGAGCGCGAGGGAAATAACGGCATTCAGGCCATATGGCGGTTCACGCTGGAGAAGCGTGAGCCTGAAGCGGTACTCACCAAGATCGATGCCTTCACGGTCTCGGCCGACGGATCCAAGGTGCTTTATGCAAGAAAGGGTGGCTGGACCATCGCGCCGGCAGACGACCTGAAGGCCGGAAACGACAACCCAGGCAAGCCCCTCAACCTCGGCGGCATGCAAACTACCATCGATCCGCGCGCGGAGTGGCGGCAGATTTATCACGAAACCTGGCGCATCGAGCGCGATTTTCTTTACGACCCGAACACGCATGGCCTCAGCATTCCCAAGATCGAGGCGAAGTACAAGCCGTATCTCGACAACCTCGCTTCGCGTTCTGAATTTACTTATCTCTCCACCGAGATGCTGGGCGAAATAACCATCGGCCACATGTTCGTCGGTGGGCCTGACTCTCATGACAATGCGCCGAAGACCGGTCTGCTTGGCGCCGATTACAAGATCGAAAACGGTCGCTATCGCATCGTCAAGATTCTCGGCGGGCAAAACTGGACTCCGGGCCTCGCTTCGCCGCTGACCTTGCCTGGTGTCTATGTGAAAGAGGGCGAGTACATTCTGGCCGTCAATGGTCGCGACCTGCACGGAACAGACAACCTTTACGAGGCCTTCAACGGCACCGCGGGGAAGCAGACGATTCTCCACGTCGGACCTAACCCCGATGGCAAAGATGCCCGCGACGTCACAGTCATTCCCATCGACGACGAAGACGGACTGCGCAATCTTGATTGGGTCGAATCCAACCGCCGCAAGGTTGATCAGCTCTCGGGCGGCAAGGTGGCTTACGTCTATATGCCCAACACTGGCGGCGCGGGCTACGACAGCTTCAACCGCTACTTCTACGCGCAGCTCGACAAGCAGGCTCTTGTCCTTGACGAGCGCTGGAATGAAGGCGGCTTCATAGCGGATTACGTGGTCGATGTCCTCAAGCGCTTCCCGCTTTCGGGCGCCAAGGAGCGCGATGGCAAGCCGATTCATGATCCCGTCGGCGCCATCTTCGGTCCCAAGGTCATGCTCATTAATCAGAACTCGGGCTCGGGTGGAGACGCGATGCCTTGGTACTTCCACAAAGCCGAGATCGGCAAGCTGATTGGCACGCGTACCTGGGGTGGCCTTGTTGGCATCGGAGGCTATCCGCCGCTGATCGATGGCGGTTACGTGATGGCTCCGCGTTACGCCATTTACGGCCTGCATGGCGATTGGGAGGTGGAGAACCGCGGCATTCCTCCCGACCTGATGGTGGAAGAATTGCCGAAGGATGTTGCCGCGGGCCACGATCAGCAACTCGAAACCGGTGTACAGACCGTGCTGGAGGAATTGAAGGCGAACCCGATTCCGGAGATTCCCATCCCGCCCTATCCGAACTACCACAAGGGCGACGGGCTGGGAAGGAACTGAGACCTGGCATGCGAAATGGGAGCTCGTAGGCGAGTGTTAACGTCCCGAGCTCCCAAAACCTTTTGCCGCGCGTGCCGAGTCTTCCAGCGTTTCGACTTCCTGTACCAGACCCGTGAGCACGGGAACTGGGATCATCTGCGCGATCTTTTCGCCGGCGTTCAGGTCGACGGTTGTCTTGCCCAGGTTGGTCATTAACACCAGGATTTCGCCGCGATAGCCTGCGTCGATCACGCCGCCCGTAGTGACAATACCTCTTGCCGCCATCGACGAGCGGTCGCGCACTAACAATCCCAGCGGCGCACCTGTCTCTGGATGACGCGCCTCGACAGCGATCCCGGTGCGCACCCGCGCAGTTGCTTGCGGCTCCAGTACCACTGCTTCCAAAGCAAACAGGTCATAGCCCAGGTCTTCGCCGGGATGAGCCACCACCGGCAACCGTGCGCCTGTTTCCAGCCGTCTCACGCGTAGCATGTCTTGATCGTACTGGACACGGCGCCGGACTCGGGGCCGATTCGATCTTCGCGAAATGCCCCTAAATGGCCAGCCCCAGCTGGGGTTCTCCCGGCCGGGGCTGTCGTTTTGCATTCGGCAAAAGGACCTGTAAGCCGAATTCTGTCGTGTGCGGTCATTCCTCTAGGCGCCGCGTTGCCGCGGACACTCATCAGCGACCTACCCGGAGGTTTCGGCAAAAGCTCAGGCCGCCTGAACGCATCGGGCCGATGCGTAGCCCCGCCTGGCTCTTGGCGGAAACTTCCCTCCCTATTTGGTCTTGCTCCGTGTGGGGTTTACCCTGCCTCCGGCCTCGCAGCCGGAGCGGTGCGCTCTTACCGCACCATTTCACCCTTACCTTGGCGCCGAGGCAGCAAGCTGCTTCAGGGATGCCCTTACCGCATCCGAAGAAGCGGAAAGGGGTAGCCGAGGCGGTATCTTTTCTGTGGCACTGGCCGTCCGCGGACCTTGAAGTCCGCGTCCCGGACGTTATCCGGCACACTGCCCTTCGGAGTTCGGACTTTCCTCCCCCAGAACGCGCCAAAGCCCGTTCCGGCAGCGACCGCCCGGTCCTCCTGCCAGACTCTAGTCTACTCGAATCTCAATCCGCTGGGCGCCTTGCCTAAATGTTTGCATCGTCAAGCGCTTGCAGGCCATCCATAGTGATTAGCAAAAGTCTTACCGGCTACGGCTCAACTGGGATAATTGTCACGCTCTCGACGGAGCGAATTTGTCCAAGGAGAATTTCAATGAAGATTGCCGCAACCATCGCCCGCTACCTGCTGGGCTTGATGTTCCTGGTGTTCGGCTCCAACATGTTCCTGAATTTCATTCCCATGGGGCCGATGCCAACAGGGCTCGCCGGACAGTTTACGGTCGCGTTGTTTGCGGCGCACTACTTTTACGTGGTGGGCGCGATCATGGTCATTTCCTCGATTCTGCTGCTGGTGAATCGGTATGTCGGGCTGGGGCTGACCCTTCTGGGTCCGGTGTTGTTCAACATTCTCACGTTTCACCTCCTGATGAACCCAGGCGGTGTTGGGCCGGGCGCGTTCGCTACGCTGCTCTGGCTGCTGGTTGCCTGGGAGCACCGGGTAGTGTTTGCAAGGTTGTTTGCGGCGCGGCTCGAGGAATGAAGGCTTTCGGACGAACTCTCGGGGCGGCTGGCTACAATCAAAGCAGCAATGATTCGGTATCTCTATCTCGGCCGGGTCGCCTTTGACGTGGGCCTGCGGCTGCAGGAAGAAATAGTTGCACTTCGACTGGCGGGCAGGGTCGACAATGTGCTCCTGCTCCTCGATCATCCGCCGGTGCTCACTCTGGGCCGCAACGCAAACAGGTCCAACGTCCTTGCCTCGGATGAAATGCTGGCAAGTCGCGGCGTGACGATCCACGAGATCAATCGCGGGGGCGATGTCACGTATCATGGACCCGGCCAACTGGTCGGCTATCCCATCTTCGATCTGCACTCCTTGCGCAACGAGTCCGGATCCCGCCTAGGTCCGATCGATTTTGTTCGGATGATTGAAGAAGCGCTGATCCGTCTCTGCGCCGTGTATGGCGTGCGCGCCGGACGTATCGCAGGTCTCACCGGCGTTTGGTGCGGCGACCGTGCAAACGCTCCTTTGGACGGCCCTGAAGGCGCCGGAGGTTTGGAGGAGAGTGGAGGTGTGTTGGACAAGAGCCGGAAAATTGGGGCGATTGGCATTCATGTCTCGCGCGGCATCACTTCGCACGGCTTCGCTTTCAACATCACTACGGACCTACGCGACTTTCAACTTATCAATCCCTGTGGCCTCGATCGACCTGTGACGAGCCTGGAAAAGGAAGCGGCCGAGCCCGCAGCTCTGCCGAACTTCGAGGCCATCGCACACCAGGCCGCGCGCCAGTTCGGTCTTGTCTTCGGTGAGCAGGTGTGCGCGGTTGAGCGACTCGCTGATCTACGCGCTCAAGCAAATCATCTTTCCGCGCAACCGGCGGATGCCCCCGCACCGGAAGTGCCCGAGGACACACCGCTTCAGGTTCCGCGTGAAGTCGAGCGCTTGCGCGGAATCGCCGATCGACCGATTCGCGCCTGAGCAGCCGAAGGCCTTCCACGACCGCGCGATTTATAATCCGGCAGGACCTTGGGCGCGTCTACAGTCTGCCTGAGCCAGCTTCGGCGGTCCGGCCTCGCGGAGAGAACGATTCATGCCAACTGACGTCATCATGCCCCAGATGGGCGAGTCCATCTTCGAGGGGACAATCACAAAATGGCTCAAGAAGCCCGGCGATCCGGTCGAGAAGGACGAACCGCTCTTCGAAATCTCTACCGATAAGGTCGATGCGGAGATTCCATCTCCGATCGCGGGCGTGCTCAGCGAGATTAAGTTTCCTGAAGGCGCCACGGTGCAGGTGAATGCGGTGGTGGCCGTGTTGTCGGAGAATGGTTCGTTCGTGGCGGCAGCCGGCGCCCATGAGAAGTCGGCTCTCTCACAGGCGGCGACAACTCAGGTGCCCACGGCACAGTTGGGGGCGCAGATGGCCGGCGGGACTGAGATTGTCATGCCGCAGATGGGCGAGTCTATCTTCGAAGGCACCATCACCAAGTGGCTCAAGAAGGTTGGCGATCAAGTCCAGAAAGACGAGCCACTCTTCGAGATATCGACAGACAAGGTCGATGCGGAGATCCCTTCGCCTGTGGATGGCGTCCTTACCGAAATCAAAGTTTCAGAAGGCGCCACCGTCGAGGTGAACACCGTAGTCGCAGTGATCGGAGGCAGCACCTCAGCTGCGGTTGATCGCGCCTCCTGTCCAATTGACGAATCAGAAAAGCCTCCGCGCCAGTCACAGGGTTCAGCGGCAACTTCGACGGTGTCAGGCGCGCCGAAGGCGCAGTTGGCCCCCCTGCAGGTGGTACAACGCTCGTCGCCGTTGGTGCGGCGGATTGCAAAAGAAAACAACATCGATCTGACACTGGTTTCGGGCACGGGATCCAATGGGCGCGTCACCAAAGAAGATATTCTCCAGCATTTGAGCCAGCCTAACGCGCCACAGCTGGCGCCGAAGGCGCAGTTGACCCCACAGCAGGGGACGCAACCGAAGGCCGCGCCGAGCCAACCCGCCGCACTCAAAGACGAGATAGTACCGCTCACCAAGATGCGCGCCATCATTGCGCAGCGCATGCTTGAGAGCAAGCGAACGATCCCGCACGCGCACTCGGTGTACAAAGTCGACATGACGCGCATCGTGCGCCTGCGCGAACGCGAGCGCGCCGGCTTCGAGCAGCGACACGGCGTCAAACTCACATACATGCCGTTCATCGCAGCTGCTGCCGTTGGTGCACTCAGGAAGTTTCCCATCCTCAATGCCTCGCTGCTTGAGAACGCGATTCAGTTTCACGGCAACATCAATCTCGGCATCGCTGTGGCTCTCGAGTGGGGCCTTATCGTGCCCGTCGTTCGCGCTTCCGAGAGCCGTGATTTCGCCAGCCTGGCGCGCTCGATCAACGATCTGGCGGGCCGCGCGCGTTCGAAGAAGCTGTTGCCCGACGAAGTCGGCGGCTCGACCTTCACTCTCACCAATCCAGGCGTTTTCGGTGGCGAGTATGGTCTGCCCATCATCAATCAGCCCGAATCGGCCATTCTCGCCATCGGCGGTCTTCGCAAGGAGCCAGTGGTACTAACCGATGCCGAAGGCAACGACGCAATTGCGATCCGTTCAGTGCAGTATTTTTGTCTCGGCTTCGACCACCGCTTAATTGACGGCGCCGATTCCGGCAAATTCATGACGGAATTCAAGGCAAATCTGGAAAACTGGAATACGGCGATCGGCTGATCCTGCCGCCGGGTGGAAGGTTTGCGTGATTGACGCCGAAACGCGATTGACGCCAGCGCAAGCGATGCCTCGAGACCCTCTTCTTGAATCTGCACTGCACCGTGTTCGCAGACGCCTGGCCCCTTACATGATGCTACTCTACGTGGTCTCGTTTCTCGATCGCGCCAACATCAGCTTCGCAAAACAGGCACTCCAATCGTCCGTCGGTATTTCAGAGAAAACTTACGCGCTTGCAGCGGGCCTGTTCTTCATCAGCTACTCGCTCTGCGGATTCCCCAGCAATCTGATCCTTCACAAGGTTGGCGCAAAGAGATGGTTCACGTTTCTCATGGTTGGCTGGGGACTGGCCTCCATGGCAACCATGTTTGTCCGCGGCAGCGCGTCTTTCTACGTATTGCGCCTCATTCTCGGCGTCCTGGAAGCGGGCTTCTTTCCTGGTGCAGTTTTGTATCTCACCTATTGGTTTCCGAGTCGTATACGCGGCGAAATTCTCGGACTCTTCTATCTCGGCGTTCCAATTTCGCTTATCATCGGCGGTCCGCTCTCTGGCCTCTTGCTTGAGATGCCTCCATGGGCCGGACTGCAAAGCTGGCAATCGATGTTTCTCATCGAAGGATTGTTGGCCGTGGTGCTGGGGATCTCGGCATTCTGGTACCTCGATAACAAACCGGCCGATGCGCGCTGGCTCCCTGCCGAAGAAAAGAAAGCCCTGACCGGATGGCTTGCGCATGAGGAAGCCGATCGCCGCTCCATCGGCCCATCGCATTTGCTGCCCATGTTGCGCGATGTGCGCGTCCTGCGTTTCGTGTTCATTTACGCGCTGATTCAGATCAGCACCTATGGCGCAATCTTCTATCTTCCTGCTGAAGTTTCGGCTCTCATGCACCGGACCGTTGGAATTGAAGTCGGCCTGATCTCGGCCATTCCGTGGATCTGCGCGCTTGCCGCGGTCTATTTTCTGCCGCGCACGGCAGACCGCTGGCACACGCATCGCGGTTTTGCGGCACTCACACTTCTCGTCGCAGGCTGTGCCAGCTTCGCCTTTCCCACTGCTGGGCCGCGCGCTGCAGTCATGGCGCTCTCCATCGCAGTGTCAGGTTTCATCGCCGTGCAGCCGCTTTTCTGGACGTTTCCGACCGGTTATCTAGCCGATCGCGCTGCGGCTGGAGGCATCGCGTTAATCGGGACAGGCAACCTGGGAGGATTCTTTGCGCCGAATCTCAAGGTCTGGGCCGACGAGCAGTTCGGTTCGCCCCACGCCGGATTGTATTTGCTTGCCGGAATCACGGTTTTGAACGCTGGCCTGATTGCCTCGATCAAGACTCGCCGCGCTGGGCCAGATCCACACTGAACGGGGTTGTTCAGCCAAGAGAAATCGAAGGCTCGGTCTTCGCACGCACGTCGTCTGCGGAAACGGCGGGTGCCAACTCGACAAGTTGCAGGCCCTCTTTGGTCACATCGAGCACGCAAAGATCGGTGATGA
>Ga0187863_10001197_pt1 | contig 21167 bp, 19 predicted proteins | sample June2016WEW_11_1_FD_132975 | JGI IMG/M metagenome (GOLD analysis project Ga0187863, IMG submission 132975) | Peatland microbial communities from SPRUCE experiment site at the Marcell Experimental Forest, Minnesota, USA - June2016WEW_11_10 | ecosystem: Environmental > Terrestrial > Soil >...
CAGGTTCAACCCGTAAATCTCGGCCGCCGCGCGGCTCGCGATGGCGGCGGTGCCTCGCTCGTCCCGTGCGCGGCGCGCGCCCTCCGCATTGCTCGATTCGGCAATGCGCTCGACGTCGGGCAAATGCTCCTCCAGCCAGCCGCGGCACTGCCCGAGCGCCTGCGGGTGAGCGCAGATACGCCGTATGTCGGCGAGCGCGCTCATGCGTCCCATCAAGTGATGATGAATGCGCAGCTCCACCTCGCCGCAGATCTTGAGCGAGGAGGAGAGAAACATGTCCAGGGTATGGTTGACCGTGCCCTCGCTCGAGTTCTCGATGGGAACCACGCCGAAATCCGCGACGCCGCCTTCCACCTCGTGGAACACCTCGTCGATCGCCGGCAGCGGCAGCGCGCGCACCGAGGAGCCGAAATGCTTGAGTACGGCGGCTTGGGTGAACGTCCCCTCCGGACCCAGGAACGCCACTTTGAGCGGCTCTTGCTGAGCGAGACAGGCCGACATGATCTCGCGGAACAGCCGCGCGATTTCCTCGTCGCGCAGCGGCCCTTCGTTCCGGTCCAGGGCCTTGCGCAGTACCTCCGCCTCGCGCTCCGGCCGGTAGAAATCGACCGCCTTGCCGCTGGCCGATTTCGAGATGCCGACGAGTTGAGCCAGGCGCGCACGGTCATTGATGAGGGCATGGATTTGCGCATCGATGCCGTCGATGCGCTCGCGGATGCTCCCGAGATCGGCGGCGCCCGCAGGCACCGCTCCCGCGACCGCGGCACCGGCCTTGCGGCTACGCGACTTGCGCTTAAGTTCGGCCATTCGATCCCACTCCCCGCATCGTCATCCGTGCCTGCGCTCGAATTCGCGCATGAAGGCGATCAGCGCCCGGACACCGTCGAGCGGCATCGCATTGTAGAGGCTGGCGCGCATGCCGCCCAACACCCGATGTCCCTTCAGATTATGCAATCCCGCTTGCGCCGCCTCCTCGAGAAATCTCGATTCGAGCTCGGGCTTATGCAGAGTGAAGGTCACGTTCATCCTGGAGCGCGCATCACGCGCCACCTTGTTGCGGTAGAACGAAGATTCATCGATCGCCGCATACAGTGCGCGCGCCTTGGCGGCGTTCGCTTCGCCCATCGCGGCGACGCCGCCGTTTTTCTTCAGCCATTTGAACACCAGTCCCGCGATGTACCAGGCGAACGTCGGCGGCGTATTCAGCAAGGAGCCGTCGTCCGCAACCGCCTGGTAATTGAAAACCGACGGGGTCTCGGAACGCGCGCGCCCGAGCTGGTCCTCGCGTACGATCGCCACGGTCAGGCCCGACGGCCCGATGTTCTTTTGAGCTCCGGCGTAGATCAGCGCGAAGCGGGATACGTCGATCGGTCGGGACAGGATGTTGGACGACATGTCGGCGATCAGCGGCACGCTCCCCACCTCCGGTACGTAATGAAACTCCACGCCGCTGATGGTCTCGTTCGGCGTGTAATGCACGTAGGTCGCGCCGCCAAAAAGATCGAGCTCGCTCTGCGCCGGCACCCGTATTCCGTCGCCCCCCGCCTCCGCGGCAACGCGCACCGTGCAGTAGCGCCGCGCCTCGGCGATCGCCTTCTTCGACCAGTGCCCGGTGTCGATGTAGTCGGTGACCGATTCGGGACGCGTGAGGTTCAACGCAATGATCGCGAACTGCGCGGTGGCGCCGCCCTGCAGGAACAGGATCTTATAATCGCGCGGCACCGCCATCAGTTCGCGCAGATCCGCTTCGGCTTCGGCGGCGACACGCATGAACGCCTTGCCGCGGTGGCTCACCTCCATCACCGACATGCCGCTGCCGTTCCAATCCAAAAGCTCCGCGCGCGCCTGCTCCAATACTTCGAGCGGCAGCACGGCCGGTCCCGGAGAGAAGTTGTACGCCCGCATCCTGGAGGCCGCGCCGAGCAGCGCCGTTACGATTCGGCGGGCGGCAGGTCGGAACCGCCGCCCGTCGCATCGCCGTCGGACGGATCACCCTCGACCGGCTCGCCCCCGGCATCGCCCTCGGGCGCCTCGGCGCCCAAGCCGGCGATGCGCTCGAGGCCTGACAGCTGATCACCCTCCTCCAGCCGGATGAGGCGTACGCCCTGGGTATTGCGCCCCACCACCGAGATGTCCTTTACCGGCGTGCGCACCAGCGTGCCGCTCTGGCTCATCAGCATGATCTCATCGTCCAGGGTGACCTGAAGTGCGCCGACCATGCGGCCGTTGCGATCGGTAACCTGCTGCGCGATGACTCCCTGGCCGCCACGACCATGAGTCGGAAAATCCTCGAGCGGCGTGAGCTTGCCGAATCCGTTCTCGGAAGCGGTCAGGATGTAGCCCTGATCGGCCACGATCAGCGCGATGACGGTCTGTTCGTCCGCAAGCTTCACCCCGCGCACGCCGGCCGCCTCGCGGCCCATCGGGCGAACTTCGTCCTCGATGAAGCGGATCGCCTTGCCGCCCGTCGTGAACAATAGAATATCCTTGCTGCCGTCGGTGATCGCGACGCCCACCAGCTTGTCGCCCGGATCCAGGGCGACCGCGATGATGCCGCTCGCGCGCGGGCGCGAGAACAGTGCGAGCGATGTTTTCTTCACCGTGCCCATGCCGGTCGCCATGAACACGAACTTGCCTTCCTCGAACTCCTTGATGGCGAGCATGGCGCTGATGCGCTCGCCCTCTTGCAGCGGCAGGAGATTCACGATGGGTTTGCCGCGCGAGCCTCGGCTCGCCTGAGGCAGCTGGTAGACCTTCAGCCAGTAGAGCTTGCCGCGGTCGGAGAAGCAGAGCAGCGTGTCATGCGTATTCGCGACGAACAGATTGTCGATGAAATCTTCGTCCTTGACGATCGTGGCCGCCTTGCCGCGCCCGCCCCGCCGCTGCGCCTGGTAGGCGGACACCGGCTGCGCCTTGGCGTAGCCGCCATGCGAGAGCGTCACCACCACATCCTCCGGGGATATCAAATCCTCGATGGTGAGATCTTCGTGATTGACGATGATCTCGGTTCGGCGCTTGTCCGCGAAGGTGTCGCGGATGTTCTCGAGCTCGCCGCGAATCACGGCAAGAAGCCTCTCCGGTCGCGCCAGGATGTCGCTCAAGTCGCGGATCAGCGTGAGAAGCTCCTGGTACTCCGCGACGATCTTGTCCTGTTCCAGCCCGGTCAGGCGATTGAGCCGCATGTCGAGTATGGCCTGCGCCTGAATCTCGGTCAGACGATAGCCTCCCGCGACCAGTCCCAGGGGCGATGTCTCGCCGTCGGGGCGCGTATTGATGGCGCCCGCCCGCGCGAGCATCTCCGGCACCGCTCCGGACAACCAAATCTTCGCCACCAACGCCACCTTCGCCTCCGCCGGCGATGGTGAGGCCTTGATGGTCGCGATCATCTCGTCGATGTTCGCGAGCGCAATCGCCAGGCCCTCGAGGATGTGGCCGCGCTCACGGGCCTTGCGCAGATCGTATACGGTGCGCCGGGTCACCACCTCGCGCCGATGGCGCAGGAAGGCCTCGAGCATCTCCTTCAGGCTGAGCAGCCGCGGCTGCCCGTCGACGAGCGCCACCATGTTGATGCCGAACACCTGCTCCATGGGCGTCTGCGCGAACAGGTTGTTGAGCAAAATCTCCGGCACCTCGCCGCGCTTCAACTCGATGACGACGCGCATGCCGTCCTTGTCGGACTCATCGCGCAGCCCGTCCGAGGCGATGCCCTCGATGAGCTTCTCGCGCACCAGGTCCGCTATCCTCTCGATCAGCTTCGCCTTGTTCACCTGGTAGGGAAGTTCGGTGATGATGATGGCCTGCCGGTCGCCCTTGCCGACGTCCTCGATATGGGTGCGGGCGCGCACGTGCAGGCGGCCCCGGCCCGTCTTGTAGGCCGCGACGATTTCCTGCGCGCCGTTGATGAGGCCCGCAGTCGGAAAATCGGGTCCCGGCACGATCTGCATGAGCTCGGCGAGCGTGATATCGGGCTTCTCGATGAGCGCGATGCACGCCGAGACGATTTCCCCGAGGTTGTGCGGCGGTATGTTGGTGGCCATGCCGACGGCGATGCCCGAGGATCCGTTGACCAGCAGATTCGGCACGCGCGCCGGCAGCACCGTGGGCTCGCTCTCCGACTCGTCGTAGTTCGGAATGAAGTCGACGGTTTCCTTGTCGATGTCCGCGAGCAGCTCGCCGGCCAGGCGCGACATGCGTACTTCGGTGTAGCGCATGGCCGCCGGCGGATCGCCGTCGACCGAGCCGAAATTGCCCTGGCCGTCCACCAGCAGATAACGCATGGAGAAGGGCTGCGCCATGCGCACGATGGCGTCATACACCGAGGCGTCGCCGTGCGGATGGTACTTGCCGATCACATCGCCGACCACGCGGGCCGACTTCTTGTAGGCGCGGTTCCAGTCGTTGCCGAGCTCGCGCATGGCGTAGAGCACGCGTCGATGGACGGGCTTCAGCCCGTCCCGAACGTCGGGAAGCGCCCGGCCCACGATGACGCTCATGGCGTAATCCAAATAGGACTTACGCATCTCGTCCTCGAGATTTACGGGCAAAATTTCGCGTGCGATCTCGGCCATGTGCGAGAGTCCGGATGAGCCTTAATGAGCCTTTGGGGGCTGCGGATTAAGAGGGTTTAAGGGAGGCGAGACCTGGTCTCAACATCCGGCAATTCTAGCACAGATCCGCGTAGGTCTTAAGCCCCGGCCAGGGTTTAGCCGATATACTTGACGCCATGCAGAGAACCCCCTCCGATGTGAACATCAAGGCCCGCTGGGTCGCCCCGATGACCGGCGAAGGCGAGCTTCTCGAGGCTCACACGCTGGTGATCCGCGACGGCCGAATCCTCGACGTGCTGCCGCACCGGGAGGCTGCCGAACGCTATTCTCCGCGCGTCGAACTGGAGCGGCCGGCGCATCTTGCGATGCCGGGTCTGGTGAACGCCCGCACCCGTCTCGCACCGCTACCCGGCGATTCGCCCGCGCAAGGCTTCCAGGCCGATGGCGCCCTCCTCTGCGTCGCCAATATGCTGCGAGCGGGCATCACTTGCTTCTGCGACACCGGCTATTTTCCACGCGATGTGGCGGCCACGGCCGCCGCGCAGGGCCTGCGCGCCGTCATCGGCTTGCCGGTCGCCGAGCATTCGAGCGCCTGGGCGCACAGTCCCGCGGAATATCTGACGCGGGCGCTGAAGCTCCACGACGAGTACAAGGATCACCCGTCGATTTCCACCCGATTCGCGCCGCTCCACGCGAGCTCGCTGGCCGACGAGACGCTCGAGCGCTTCGGGATACTGGCCGCGGAGCTCGACGCGGGCATTCTTGTCTCGCTGCAGGAGTCGCAGCAGGACGTGGAAGACTCGCTTCGCCTGCGCGGCCAACGTCCGCTCCAGCGCTTTCAAGCTCTCGGGTTGCTGAGTCCTGCATTGACCGCCGCGCACATGACGCACCTCGATTCCGCCGATCTCGATCTGGTGCGCCGCTCCGGCGTCGCCGTTACGCTGTGCCTGGCCTCGGGGCTGATGCGCGGCCACGGTGTGCCGCCCATCGACGCGCTGCGCGCCCCGCCGCTGCGCGTGAGCCTCGGGAGCGATGGCGAATACTGCGGCCCGGGCCAGGATCTGTGGTCCGAGATCAGGCTCATGGCGCTGCACTCGCGCGAGACGAGTCCCGGAAGCGTACTCGCAGCGGCGACCCGCGGCGGAGCCGCCGCGCTCGGGCTAGAGTCCGAGACCGGAACCCTCGAGCCCGGCAAATGGGCGGACCTCTGCTGCGTCGATCTCGCGGGGCCGGCGACGCAGCCGCTGGACGACCCGATGCGCCGGCTGGTTTTCGCGGGGGGACGCGATTTGGTGAGCGATGTTTGGGTCGCCGGACGCCAGCTGCTCGTCGACGGGCGCTTCACGCGTCTGGATTGGCAGGAGCTCGCCTCACGGCTCGGCTCGCAGTGCTCCACGGATTCGCCCCCCCGGCCGACCCACATGACGGAGACTCGCCCATGAGCGCACCCACCGGCAATGTCGATCCCGCGGAGCTCGCCAAATTCTCCGGACTCGCCGGACGCTGGTGGGACCCCCTGGGACCGTCCCGGCCGCTGCACGAGCTGAATCCCGTGCGCCTCCGATACGTCGAGGCGATAGCACCTCTCGCCGGCCGGGCCGTGGTCGACGTGGGCTGCGGCGGCGGGATTCTGTCGGAGTCCATGGCCCGCCGCGGCGCTCGCGTGCTCGGTGTGGATCGGGCGCGTGCCGTGCTCGAGGTCGCGGAGTTGCACGCGCTGCAATCCGGCATCCCGGTCGAATACCGCGAGGTGGCCGCAGAGGAGCTCGCGGAGCAGCGCCCCGGTGAATTCGATCTTGCCACCTGCATGGAAATGCTCGAGCATGTGCCCGACCCCGCTGCATCGCTTGCGGCTCTCGCGAAACTCGTGCGGCCGGGCGGCGATATCGTGGTCTCGACGCTCAACCGTCATCCGCTGGCCTTCGCCGTGGCGATTCTCGGAGCCGAATACGTCGCGCGAGTTTTGCCGCGCGGAACCCACGAATATCTCAAATTCATCCGGCCGTCCGAGCTCGCGCGTTGGGGACGGACCGCGGGGCTCGAGTTATGCGACCTCGCGGGCATCGGCTACAACCCGATCACCCGGGCGTTCCGCCTGTCGTCGGACACCAAGGTCAATTATCTCGCGCACTTTCGCAGGCCCTCCTGAGATGGGCCTGCGCGCGGTATTGTTCGATCTCGACGGGACGTTGCTCGATACCGCGCCCGATATGGTCGGCGCCCTGGACGCTCTGCGACGCGAAAGCGCCCTCGCCGCGCTCCCCTTCGAGGAGGTGCGCGCCGTGGTGAGCCACGGCTCGGGGCGCTTGGTGCGCCTCGGTTTCCCGGATGCCGACGCGGAGCGGCTGGCCGCTTTGCAGCGCCGCTACCTCGAGATCTACAGTGCGGAACTCAGCGGAAGGACCCGGCTCTTCCCCGGCATGGAGGCGGTGCTCGCCGAGCTCGCCGCGCGGCGTCTCGCGCTCGGCATCGTCACCAACAAGCCGGGGTGGCTCACCGAGCCGCTCTTGAAGCAATTGGGGCTACGCGGGCAGTTCGCGTGCGTGATCAGCGGCGATTCCTTGAGCGAGCGCAAACCGCATCCGCTGCCCCTGCTGCACGCGGCGAAGCTCGCCGGCGCGGCGCCGGAGGCCTGCATCTATGTCGGCGACGCGGAGCGCGATGTCCAGGCCGCGCGGGCGGCGGGGATGCGATCGCTGGTGGCCACCTATGGGTACCTGGCCGAGGGAGAGAATTGGCGCGCCTGGGGCGGCGACGGTGCCATCGCTGCACCCGGCGAGCTGCTCGGCTGGCTCGAGCCCGGCTCCTTCGAACGCGGCAGCACGGGCGCATGAGCGGTGACGGCGCCTGGATCGCGTTCCTCGCCTCCGGCATCGGCGGATGCATCGTCGGGATTCTCGCCGCGCTTCTCTGGCGCGCGGGACGTGAACAGCCGCTGCGGGTGGAACTCGAGATGCTGAGGACCCGAATCCGATCGGACGAGAGCGCCGCTGCCGAACGCGACCTGGCGCTTGCTCGGATGCGCGAGCAATTGCAGGGGGTGTTCGGCGAGTTGGCCCGCGACAGCCTGAAGAGCAACAGCGAGGTATTTCTGCAGTTGGCGCGCGAGCGCCTCGCACACCAGGCGACCGACGCGGCCGCCACCCTCAAAGAGCGCGAGGCGGCGATCGAATCGCTGGTGCAGCCGATCCGCGAGACGTTGGCGCGCACCGAAGCTCAGATTCAAAGCATCGAGCGCGAGCGCATCGATTCCTTCGCCACCATCAAGACCCAGATAGAAAGCCTGGCGAGCGGACAGAGCCTGCTGTCGCGCGAGACCCGCAATCTGGTGACGGCCCTGCGGCGCCCGGATGTGCGCGGACGTTGGGGCGAGATCACGCTGAAGCGATTGGTGGAATTGTCCGGGATGAGCGCGCACGTGGACTTCACCGAGCAGCACCGGTTGTTGACCGAGGACGGAGCCATCAGGCCCGACATGATCGTCCACATGCCGGAGCGGCGCGACATCGTGGTGGATGTGAAGACACCGCTGGAGGCGTATCTCGCGGCGGTGGAAGCGCAAACCGAGGAGGAGCGCGCGCGCGAGCTCAAGCGCCATGCACAGCTCGTCTCCGCGCGCGTGCGGGAACTGGCGTCGAAGAGCTACTGGGCGCAGTTCGAGCACAGTCCGGACTTCGTGGTGCTGTTCCTTCCCGGAGATCAGTTCCTCTCGGCGGCGCTTCAGGAGAATCCCGCGCTGATCGACGAGTCGTTGCGGCAGAACGTCATGTTGGCGACGCCGACCAGCCTCGTCGCACTGCTGAAGGCCGTTGCCTACGGCTGGAAGCAAACCGCGCTCGCGGAGAATGCCGAGGAGGTGCGCCGTCTCGGCGAAGATATCTACAAGCGGCTCGCCGTATTCGGCGAGCATCTGGGACGGCTCGGCAAGGCGCTCGGCGGCGGGGTCGATGCGTTCAACAAGGCGGTGGGCTCGCTCGAGCAGCAAGTGCTTCCCGCGGCGCGGCGCTTTCCGGAGCTCGGCCTTCGCGTGAATCGCGTGTTGGAGCCGCTCGAGCCGATCGAAGCCTTGACGCGCACGCCACGAATCACGGGCGCCGCATCTTCGGAGTCCGCCGCCGATGGGACCTCCTCCGATACGCCTTGAAGAGCCGTATGGCAGCCGCGCCGTGCCGCCGGCGACTCCTCGATACTGGAGCTGGCTGTTCGCCGCGCCCGAGTCCCGCGACCCGCTCATCGGCATGTATGCGTTGGGCGCAGAGTGGCGTGCGCTGATCGATCCGGCGACCGAGACGCAGGCCGCGAATCTCAAGCTCGCGTGGTGGCAGGAGGAAATCGCACGGCTCGCGCGTGGCGCGCCGCTTCATCCCATCACGCGCTTCATCGCGGCGCTGCCGAGAGCCGGCCGGGTGGATTTTTCGATGCTGAATGCTTCGCTCGAGGCGGCCGCCGCGCAAATCTCCGGTGCTCCGCTCGAGCGCGGCGCCGAGCTCGAGCCGCATGGGGCCGCGCTCTGGGCAACACCTCTCATGGCCGCCGCGCATCTCGCGCGGCAGCTCACGGGCGAGTCGGAGCCGGCCGTGCGACGCGCCGTTGCGGCATTGGGGGCGGCTCAGTATCTTCAGGAATCGGCCGCCGATTACCGGCGCGAGGCGCTTCGCGGCCGTGTAATATTCCCGGTCGATGAATTGCTCTCGGCGGGTATCGAAGATGCGGATCTGACCGCGTCCTCTCCCCCCGAGCGCCTGCAAGCGTATTTGGAAGGGTTGCGCGGACGGGCGGCTCGGCTGTTCCGCGCCGCCGCCGACGGACTGCCCGAGACGGAGGGTGCACCGCTCCGGCATCTGCTGGTTCTTGCGGCGCTCGGCGTCAGGCACTCGCGGGGCGGCGAGAAAGGCGCATTCCGGCCGGGGGATTTGTATCGGGCTTGGTCCACGGCGCGCCGTGCGGCGCGCCGCGCAGACAAGCGATGAAGGACACGATGGCGTTACCCGAACACTTCGAACCCGGTCCCGACCTGCTCGCCGGCCGCGCGGTGATGATCACCGGCGCGAGCGGCGGCTTCGGCCGCGCACTTTCGCTCGCGTGCGCGCGCGCCGGCGCGAACGTCATTCTGGTCGGCAGAAGCGCCGCCAAGCTCGATCGACTCTACGACGAGATCGAGGCCCTGGGCGCGCCGCAGCCCGCCATCGCGGTGCTCGATCTCGCGGCCGCGACGGCCGTCGACTACGACCGTTTGGCGGAAACCGTCGAAAAGGAGTTCGGCAAGCTGGACGGACTGGTGCACGCGGCCGCATTGCTCGGCGACCGCACTCCCCTGGAGCAATACGACGTTCCCACCTGGTGCCGGGTAATGCACGTCAACTTGACGGCCCCGTTCATTCTCACTCAAGTGCTGCTGCCGAACCTGCGCAGGTCCGCCGATGCATCGGTCATCTTCGTGAGCAGCGGCGTCGTGCACAATCCGCGCGCCTTTTGGGGGGCGTATGCGGTGTCGAAGACCGGCCTGGAGGCGGTCCGCAGCATGCTGGCTCAGGAACTCGAGGGCGAAAAGAACATCCGCATCAACAGCATCAATCCGGGCCGGATGCGCACGACCATGCGCGCCGCCGCCTACCCCGCGGAGGATGCGAATACCGTGCCGAACCCCGCGTCGGTCGTGAATCCGTTCCTGTATCTTTTGAGCGCACAAGGACGCGAGATCGACGGCCAGTACTTGCACGCGCAATGAATCAAAAGGAGCGAGACCCGATGTTCAGGTTCACATCCCGTTCGGCCGCAGCATCGTGCCTCGCGGCCGCATGGCTCGCGTTCGCGCCGGCCGCCCTCCCCGCCGACGCGCCGCTCAAGCCCGTCGAGGGCAATTACGTCATCCCCGATTTCCATTTCACGTCGGGCGAGGCGCTGCCGGAGCTGCGGATCCACTACACCACGCTCGGCAAGCCCCGGCGCGACGAGCATGGCCGCATCGGCAACGCGGTGCTGATCCTGCACGGCACGGGTGGCAGCGGCAACAGCTTTCTCGTGGACCGCTTCGCCGGCGTGCTGTTCGGCAAGGATCAGCTGCTCGATGCCAATCGCTACTACATCATCCTGCCCGACGGGATAGGCCATGGCGCCTCGAGCAAACCGAGCGACGGGCTGCACGCGCGGTTTCCGCAATATACCTACGAGGACATGGTTGCGGCCCAATACGCGCTGCTGACTCAGGGTTTGCACGTCGACCATCTGCGGCTCGTGATCGGCACCTCGATGGGCTGCATGCACACCTGGATGTGGACCGAACACTATCCGGCCTTCATGGACGCCGCGATGCCGCTCGCCTGTCTGCCGGTGCAGATCGCGGGGCGCAACCGGCTATGGCGCGATCTGATCATCGACTCGATCCGGACCGATCCGCAGTGGCTGCAAGGCGAGTACCGGACCGAGCCGATGGGGGCCCTGCGCGCGGCCGCCGGTTACTTGCTCATCGCAGGCAGCGCTCCCATCCAGATGCACATCGCGTTGCCCACGCGCGACGCGGCCGACGACTTTCTGAAGGTGTACATGGATCGGCAGCTTCCCCAGCTCGACGCGAACGATCTCTTGTACCAGGTCAACGCCTCGCGCGACTACGACCCTTCCGGCGGCCTCGATCGGATCCAGACCCATGTCATGTGGATCAATTCGGCCGACGACTTCATCAACCCCCCCGAGCTCGGAATAGCGGAACGCGAGGTCAAGAAGCTGAAGAATGCACGCTTCGTGCTGCTGCCCGCCTCCGATCAAACCCACGGGCACGGCACGCACACGTGGGCCGCGGTCTGGCAGCAATACTTGAGCGAGCTGCTGAGCTCGACCGAGCCCTCGAAATCAGGCGGCACGCCGGCCAAAGGGAGCGAGTAGGAGCGGGCTTTACCGCTCCGCGATCCTCGGCCGGCCGGAGTCCTCGGCCGTCTCAGCCGCGTCAGCCGTCCCGGCCGAAGAGCGTGCGGCCTCGATCTCGTGCATCAGCGCACTGCGCTCGCCCGGGGTCATGACGCGCGAATAGCCGCGCGGCAGGTCCCTGGACAGATGCACGGGCCCGAATCGCACGCGCATCAGCCGGCTGACGATGATGCCGCGCGCGGCCCACCAATGGCGCACCAGAGCCGAACGCGTGGCGCGCACCGTGACGTTGAGCCAGTGATTGAAGCCTTCTCCATACTGTGCGTCGGCCTTGAGAATGCTGAGAGGCTCGCCCTCGATATCGGTCGCTGCGCGGAATTCCTCCATCAATCCGTCGGTGAGCGGCCCGCGCACGCGCAGCACGTAATCGACCGTGAGGGCATGCGCGCCACGCGACACTCGATGCGCCCAGGAGCCATCGTCGGTGAGGATCTCGAGACCCCCATCCACCGGCGGCATGGGCTGGATGGCGAGCCAGCGCCCCGCGGCGCGCGACTGCTTCCACTGCTCGGCCGCCCGCGACGTGGCGGCCTTCAGATCGAGCGCGCTGCCGGGAGATCGGTGAAACAGCAGCACGTGCGATTCAGCGGCCTTCGGCGCGGCACGCAATCGAACCGGGCGCCCATCGAGCGTGATGCGATCGCGCGCAGCGAGCCGCGCACCCAGCTCCGGAACTTCGCCGTTGATCTGCAGGCGCCCTTCGCGAATCCAGCGCTCCACTTCGCGCCGCGAGCCGATGCCGGCGGCGGACAGCAGCTTCTGCACGCGCACCGACTCATCCGCGGTCTCGGATTTGCCGGCTTTTCGTCCGGGCAGCCTCTCGCGTGGCCGGCGCGGCCGCATCAGTCGGCGTCGTCGCCGGCGCCGCGGGCGACCAGCCCGCGGGCCCGCGGCTCCGCTTCGCCGGCATCGAGTTCATCGTCCTCCGGCGCCGAATCGGAATCCATGCTCGGCGCCGGGGAATCTTGAACCTCCGGCGAATCCCCCGCGCCTACCGCGCCATCGTCCGTAGCGGCTGCGCCCTCTGCCGCCGCCGTTGCTTCGACTGCGGCGTCCGTTGCTTCGACTACCGCCTCGGCTCCCGGCAGCGACAACTGCACGCGCAGGTCCTCCAGCTCCTTGAGCTGGGCGAGCGTGGGCAGATCGTCGAGCCGTTTCAAGCTGAAATAATCCAGGAACTCCCGGGTCGTGCCCAGGAGCTCGGGCTTCCCCGGCACGTCGCGATGCCCGATCACCCGGATCCAACTGCGCTCCAGCAGCGTCTTGATGATGTTCGGATTCACCGCCACGCCGCGGATCTGCTCGATCTCGCCGCGGGTGATCGGCTGGCGGTACGCCACCAGCGCCAAGGTCTCCAACAGCGCACGCGAATATTTCGCCGGCCGCTCCTGCCAGAGGCGCGATACGGGTTGCGCGACCGAAGGTCGTACCTGGATCCTGAATCCGCTGGCGACTTCCACGATCTCGATGCCGCGCGTTTCGTATTCGGCGCCGAGCGCCGACAGCGCCGCTTGCACCGCTTCCACGCCGGAGCCGTCGCGCTCGTCGAACAGGCTCACGAGCTCGTCGGTCGTCAATGGCCGGCCTGAGGCCAACAGGGCCGCTTCGATCACATTACGTACGTATTGGTCGTTCATTGGTCTCTCGTAGGATCTTCGCCGACGTTGGCATCATTGGCGGCGGCATCATTCGCGGCGGCGTCATTCACGACGGCGTCATTCACGACGGCGTCATTGGCGGCGGCATCCATCGCGTCGTCGGTCACGAGCTTCAGCCGCTTGGCCGGATTGCCGAGACGCACGTGCAAGGGTCCGTAGGCCTCGGACTGCACGATGTCGATCAGCCCCTCCTTGATGAGCTCGAGGATCGCGACGAAGGTGACCGTGACGCCGCGTCGGCCCTCCTCCGGCTTGAACAAGCGCACGAAATCCATGAACGCGTGGCCGTTCAAGCTCGACAGCACATCGGTCATGCGCTGGCGGACCGACAGCGCTTCGCGCTGGACGTGATGATGCGCGAACATGTCGCTGCGGGCCAAAACCTCCTGGAACGCGAGCAGCATTTCCTGCAGCGTGACCTGCGGGGGGATGCGCACCACTTTGCGATCGACGAGATCTGCGGAAGCCACCCAGGTATCGCGCTCCACCCGGGGGATGCGATCGATGCCTTCGGCCGCACGCTTGAAGCGCTCGTATTCCTGCAGGCGTCGCACGAGCTCCGCGCGCGGATCGGCTTCCTCCGCGTCCTGGGTGTGCACGCGCGGCAGGAGCATCCGCGACTTGACCTCGGCCAGCGTGGCGGCCATGAGCAAATATTCGCCGGCCAGCTCGAGCTGCAGCACCTGCATCAATTCGATATAGCGGGTGTACTGGCGGGTGATCTCCGCGATCGGAATATCGAGTATGTCGAGATTCTGCCGCCGGATCAGATACAGGAGCAGATCGAGCGGACCTTCGAAGGCCTCCAGGAACACTTCGAGCGCCTGCGGCGGGATGTACAGATCTCGGGGCAGCTCGGTGATGGGCTGGCCTTCCACGACGGCAAAGGGCATCTCTGCCTGCTGTTGAAGCGAGGCGGGCGCGGCGGCGGGCGCGGCGGTGGCCGCATTCGGCACGAGCGTGAGGTCTGGTCTCATCGGGCCTCCGAAGGCTTCAACGGTAATTCAAGGCCATGGCCTGCCGCACGGCATCCATGGTCTCACGCGCCGCTGCACGTGCGCGTTCGCAGCCTTCCGCGATGATACCTCGGACCAGCTCGGGATTCTCCTCGAACTCCTGCGCGCGCTTGCTGATGACCGAGATTTCCTCGACGATCTTGTCGATGAGCGGCGCCTTGCATTCGAGGCATCCGATGCCCGCCGTGCGGCAGCCCTGCTGTACCCATGCCTGAGTGTCGGCGTTTGAATACACCTTGTGCAGGTCCCACACCGGGCACTTGTCGGGATTGCCCGGGTCGGTCCGCCGCACGCGCGCCGGATCGGTCTGCATGGCTTTCAGCTTCTTCGCGACCGAGTCGACGGGCTCGCGCAATCCGATGGTGTTGTTGTAGGACTTCGACATCTTGCGCCCGTCCAGGCCCGGCACTTTTGGCGTCGAGGTGAGCAGAGCCTCGGGCTCGGGCAGAATCGCGATCCCGCTTCCTTCGAGATATCCGAACAGCCGGTCGCGGTCGGCGACGGTGAGGCGCGCATTCGACTCGACCATCGCCCGCGCCTTGGACAAGGCCTCGGCATCGCCCTTTTCTTGATAGTCCTTGCGCAGCGCCCGATACATCGCGGAATTGCGCGTCCCGAGACTTTTGATGGCCTTTTCGGCCTTCTCCTGAAACTGCGGCTCGCGGCCGTAGATGTGGTTGAAGCGCCGCGCGATCTCGCGGGTGATTTCCACGTGCGCTATTTGGTCCTCGCCCACGGGAACGTAGTGCGCGCTGTACAACAGGATGTCCGCGGACTGAAGCAGCGGGTAGCCGAGGAATCCGTAGGTGGTCAGATCCCGGTCCGAGAGCTGGGTTTGCTGATCCTTGTAGGAGGGAACCCGCTCGAGCCAGCCGAGCGGAGTGATCATGGACAGGAGCAGGTGCAGCTCGGCGTGCTCGGGCACCCGCGATTGAATGAACAGCGTCGCGACGCCGGGGTTCAAGCCCGCGGCCAGCCAGTCGACCGCCATCGTCCAGACGTGCTCTTCGAGGCGCGAAGTGTCTTCATAGCCCGTGGTGAGCGCATGCCAGTCGGCAATGAAGAAATAGCATTCGTACTGGTACTGAAGCTCGATCCAGTTCTTGAGGGCGCCGTGATAATTCCCGAGATGCAGCATGCCGGTCGGCCGCATTCCGGAGAGCACGCGTCGATTTTGGATGGGTCCGCTCATGTCCGAACGCTGAATATGACGTTGATGACGCGCCCGGCCACCCGGTAGGTTGGATCGAACAACCAGCCGAGCAGGCCGAGCACGGAGAGACCCAGCACGATGAATATTCCCACCGGCTCGATCTTCGCGATCCGCGCGCCCACGCTCGGGGGCAACAGTGCCATCAGCACACGTCCACCGTCGAGCGGAGGAACGGGCAGCATATTGAAGACCGCCAATACGAAGTTGACGAGAATGCCCGCTTGCGCCATCTCGGCGGTCCAACCGACGAGCGTCTCATCGCCGCGCAGCCGCACCACGGATCCCAGGATCAACGCCCAGATGAGCGCCATGAAGAGATTGGCCGCCGGGCCGGCGGCTGCCACTGCCGCCGTGGCGAGGCGCGGATTACGCAACGCCTGGGTTGCCACGGGGACAGGCTTCGCCCATCCCAACGGCGGGCCGCCGAGCGCCAGCAGAATGCCGGGCACCAGCACCGTGCCGACCGGGTCCAGGTGGCGCAGGGGATTCAAGCTCAGGCGCCCCAGCAGCTCGGCGGTGCGATCGCCGAAGTACCTGGCGGTCCAGCCATGGGCGACTTCATGCAGGGTGATCGCGAAAAGCACGGGGATTGCATAAATCGAGATGTTGCGAAGAAAGTGAGATAAATCCAACGGTTACACTCGTTATTTATGGAACGATATGAGCAACTTTGCCCGCATCGCCGGGCATTATACGGGGACCGCGCCGCCAAATGGGGTCACGTCACCGCGTCCTACCCGCACCACTTCGGCTCGGTTGCCCGAGAGGTCGATGACCGAGGTGGGGATGAGACCGCAATTGCCGCCGTCGAGTACCATGTCCACCCGCCGATCGAGATGCTCGTAGATTTCCCGAGCGTCGGTTCGAGGCAGGTTCTCGCCGGGCAGCAGCAAGGTGGAGCTCATCACCGGTTCGCCCAGTTCGGAGAGCAGCATTTGCGACACCGGATGCTCCGGCACCCGAAGTCCGATGGTGCCGCGGCGCTCGTGCTTCAGCCGACGCGGCGTCTCGCGCGAGGCTTTGAGCAAGAAGGTGTACGGCCCTGGGGTGTGGGCGCGCAGCAACCGATACTGCCAATTCTCCACCACGGCATACTTGCCCACCTCCGCGAGATCCCGGCATACCAAGGTAAAGTGGTGATGGCGATCGGTCTCGCGTATGGCGCGGATGCGCTCGAGCGCCGCCTTGTCGCCGATGTGGCAGCCGAGCGCGTAGCACGAGTCCGTCGGGTAGACGATCACGCCCCCGCCGCGCAGACAGTCGACCGCCTGGCGAATGAAGCGTTGCTGCGGAGACACCGGATGAAGTTGCAGATAGATGCTCATGAGTCAAAGGTATGATACGCGCATGAACCAACTCCTCGAATGGTCGCCCCTGATCGTTTTTTTCGTGGTTTTCCAGCTCTTCGGCATCTACTGGGCTACGGCCGCCCTGATGCTGGTTTGTACAGTGGTCCTGTTCGCGCATCGGATGCGCGCCGGACGGTTCAAGCCCATGCACATCGTGACCGTGGCCGTGGTGCTGGTGCTCGGCACCGCCACTCTCTTGCTCCATGACAAGCGCTTCATTCAATGGAAGCCGACCGTGCTGCTCGCGCTGACGGCCGCCGCATTTCTCGGCAGCTCGATCATCGGGCGGCAGCCGCTGGCGCGGCGCATGCTCGAGGGCGTCTTCAACGAGCCGCTGGAGGTCTCGGCAGGGAGTTGGCTCATCATCAACCTGGCGTGGGTGGCATGGTTCGCGGCGCTCGCGGCCGCCAACATCTACATCGCGCAGAATTATTCCGAAGCGATATGGGTAAAGTTCAAGGTCTTCGGGATTACCGCGGCGATGCTGGTGTTCATGATCCCCCAAGTGATATGGCTGAACCGCAAAATAAAGCCCGCGCAGTCGGACGCCGCGCCGCCATGAACCGCGCGACCCGCGAAGAGCGCCTGCGTCAACGGCTGATCGCCGAGTTCCGGCCGCTGGAGCTCGTCGTCGAGGATGAAAGCCATCTGCACGCCGGTCACGCCGGAGCGGCCGAAGGGGCCAGTCATTTTAGGATCCGGATCGTCGCGGAGGCCTTTCGCGGCACGTCCGCGGTGGCGCGGCATCGAATGATCTATGCGGCGGTCGGCGATCTCATGGAAAGTGAGATCCACGCCCTGGCGATTGATGCCTCGCCGCCCCGGCTTTAGGCCCAAACGCCTGAAAGATCGCTCATTTTTTGGCCAAGTTGGGAGAATTATCTTAAACTGCCGGCCCCGGGCGCGTCGGCCATGTCGGCCAAAGTCGCTTATTGCCTAAAGGATCCAAATGAGAGCATTTCTCCGAACGCCGGCCATCGCGGCATCGACCGTGGTAGCCCTCGCCTCGCTGGCCGCTTGCAACAAATCACAGCAGGCGGCAGGACCGCAGCAGTCGGCGGCGAACGAGCCCGCGCCGGTGGCAACGGTCAACGGATCGGCCATCTCGCACCGCGAATATGACCTCTTCGTGAAGGATCTGTTGCAAGGCAAGCAGCAGGAGCTGACGGCGGATCAGAAGAGCCAGGTCGTCGACGATTTGATCAACATGCAACTCCTCGCCGATCAGGCCGAAAAAGATGGACTGCAGAACGATCCGGATACCGTGGCGCAACTGCATCTGTTGCACACGCGCGTCTTGGCGGATGCCGAGTCACAGAAATACATCAAGTCGCTGCAGCCCTCCGATGCCGATTTGCACGCCGAGTACGAGACCGCCGTCGCCGCCATGGACAAGAACGAATACAAGGCGCGTCACATCCTCGTCGCCACCAAGGAGGACGGCGAGCAGATCATCAAGAAACTCAAGGGCGGCGCCAAGTTCGAGGATCTCGCGAAGGCACAATCGACCGACACCGGGTCGAAGAACAACGGCGGCGAGCTCGGCTGGTTTACGACCTCGCGCATGGTCAAGCCGTTCGCGGACGCCGTTGTCGGTCTGAAGAAAGGCGAGATCACGCAGGAGCCGGTTCAGACTCAGTTCGGCTGGCACGTGATCCAGCTCGAGGACACCCGCGAGAAGACTCCGCCGCCGTTCGATCAGGTCAAGGCGCAGCTCGCCAACCAGGTGATCCGGAAGAAGCTGCAGGCATACGTCGCGGATCTGAAGAAGAACGCGAAGATCGAGAAGACGGCGCCCACGCCCTAAAAGGCGACGACTCCGGCAATCGAATCGAGCGGGCCTGCGGGCCCGCTTTTTTTTGGCGCCGCCGACGGCGAATGCCGGGCCAGTTATTCCTTCAGCAGATCGATGAATGCCGCCTCGTCCAGGATGTCGACCCCCAGGTCGCGCGCCTTGGCGAGCTTGGAACCGGGGTCCGCGCCGGCCACCAAGAAATCGGTCTTTTTCGAGACGCTGGCGCTGACCTTCCCGCCGCGCTGCACGATCGCATCGCGAGCCGCCTCTCGGGTCATTGCGGCGAGCGTGCCGGTCAACACGAAACTCTTGCCCACGAAATGACCGGTAGACACCGGACGCTCGACGGCGGGCCAGCGAATCCCGCTCGCCAATAGGCGGCTGAGCAGGGTCCGATTCTCCGGGCTCTCGAAGTAGGCACGGATATTGCGAGCGACGACCGGGCCCACGTCCGGGACCTGGAGTATCTGCTCCTCCGACGCATCGCGAAGCGACTCGGCGCTCCCAAAATGCTGGGCCAACGCGAGCGCCGTCGCCTCCCCGACATCGCGTATGCCGAGGGCGTACAGAAAACGCGGCAGCGTGGTGCTCTTGGCCGCCGCGATCGCCGCGTACAGCTTTTGCGCCGATTTCTCCCCCATGCGCTCCAGGGTCTCGATCTGGGCGGCCTCGAGGTCGAACAGATCGGCCGGCGTCTTCACCCAGTCGCGCTCCACCAGCTGGTCGACGAGCTTATCGCCCAGTCCCTGGATATCGAGCGCGCGGCGCGATGCGAAGTGTTTGATCTCTTCCTTGCGCTGCGCCGGACAGCTCCGTCCGCCCGTGCATCGAGCGATGGCTTGATCGGATTCACGCACCACCGGCGAGCCGCATACCGGACAATGTTTCGGCAACGCCACCAGCTCGGCTCCCGCGACGCGGCGCTCCGGCAGCGCTCGCACCACCTCGGGAATCACGTCGCCCGCGCGGCGGATCACCACCGTGTCGCCCGGCCGCACATCCTTGCGCTCCATCTCGTCCGTGTTGTGCAATGTGGCATTGCTGACGGTGACGCCGCCCACGAACACGGGCTCGAGCCGCGCCACCGGGGTGAGTGCGCCCGTGCGCCCCACCTGAAATTCAATGCCGCGAACCGTGGTGAGCGCCTCTTCGGCCGGGAACTTATGCGCGATCGCCCAGCGCGGGGCCCGCGATACGAATCCGAGGCGGCGCTGCAGCTTGATGTCGTCGACTTTGTAGACGACGCCGTCGATCTGGTACGGGAGCTTCGCGCGCGCGGCGCCGATCTCGGCATAGTATTCGAGACAGCCCTCGATCGATTCGACGGTGCGCGATTGCGGGCAGATCTTGAAGCCCCATCGGCGCAACGACGCGAGCAGCTCGCTGTGATGGCCCGGCAATTCTCCACCCTCGACGTGGCCGACCCCGTAGATGAAGATGTCGAGCGGCCGCGCCGCCGTCATCCGCGGATCGAGCTGCCTGAGACTTCCCGCGGCCGCATTGCGGGGATTCACGAGCGTCTTCTCGCCGCGGGCCAGCGCCTCCTGGTTGAATCGCTCGAAGCCGGCCAGCGGCATGAACACCTCGCCTCGCACTTCGAGCTCGCGCGGCACGCCGGCGCCTCGGAGCCTGAGGGGCAAAGCCGCAATGGTGCGAAGATTCTGCGTGATGTCCTCGCCCGTCTCGCCGTCGCCGCGAGTGGCGCCCTGCACGAACGACCCGTTCTCGTAACGCGCGCTGATGGCCAGGCCGTCGAGCTTCGGCTCCGCCGAATAGCGAATCGACTTGGTCTCGGGCAGCCGATCGCGGATGCGCCGGTCGAAATCCCGAACTTCCTGCTCCGTGAATGCGTTGTCCAGCGACAGCATGGGAATGCGGTGCCTGACCGTGCCGAATGCGGCGACGGGGGCGGCACCCACCCGCTGCGTGGGCGAGTCGGCGGAGAGGAGTTCCGGATGCTCGGCTTCTATGCCGCGCAGCTCGACCATGAGCCGGTCGTACTCGGCATCGGGCACTTCCGGATCATCGAGGGCGTGATAGCGGTAATTGTAACGATCCAACATCTCACGCAATTCGGCAACGCGTGCCGCCGCCTTGCGTTTGAGTGTGCCCGCCTCCCGTGCCGAGCCCATGAGAACCGCGCGGGACTCTAAGCCGCCGGACCGCGGGCGGATTGATACCGCGCCACATCCTCGCGGAGCGTGGCGATGCGTTGCGGTGAAAAGGGCATCCCCTTGGCGTCCTGCACCGTACCGGAAAGAGCACGCGCCAGCTCGCGGGCGGTCGCCAGCAAGGCGTCGACGGCTTGCAGCGGCTCGACCGGGCCCGGCAGCACCGCGAACATGCTCACCCCGCGAAATTCCTCCTCGGCCATGCGGTTGGCATCGAAGGTGCCGGGTTCGATCAGGCTCGCGACATAAAAGATGCTGCGTCCATCCGCGTGCTTGCGGTGATAGACCTGGTACTGGCCGTAGGCCAAGCCGTGACCTTCGAGCACCGCCATCAAATCCCGTCCGGACCAGCGATCTTCCCCTACGGCGCAGACTCGCAGCGTGACGATCTTCTGTCGCTCGCCCTCATCGGACGGGGACTCGACCGGCGCGAGTCGATCGCCGTTCTCCGTGCTCGCGCTCAAACCGAGGGGCGCCTCTGACGCGGGCGCCGG
>Ga0187863_10001200_pt1 | contig 21128 bp, 21 predicted proteins | sample June2016WEW_11_1_FD_132975 | JGI IMG/M metagenome (GOLD analysis project Ga0187863, IMG submission 132975) | Peatland microbial communities from SPRUCE experiment site at the Marcell Experimental Forest, Minnesota, USA - June2016WEW_11_10 | ecosystem: Environmental > Terrestrial > Soil >...
AGAGTCCGCCCAACAGCTCGCGAACAAAGAGGATGTCGGCGCCGTCGACGATCTCGGCCCTGAGCGGACTGTTCACCGCCAGCTCCTTGAATGCAAATGCCGGCCGCAGATTGGCAAAGCCGCCCAGCTCCGCTCGAATCTTTAACAAACCCGCTTCCGGCCTCTTGTCCGGCGGCAGCGAGTTGAATTCATTCCCGCCCACCGCGCCCAGCAGCACGGCATCGGAGTTGAGTGCTGCGGCAAGCGTGTCGTCCGGCAGCGGAGTGCCATCCTGCACAATCGCCACGCCGCCAATGCGCTTTTCGGTAAACGCGAAATCGTGCCCGCCCAGCGCCGCCGTTTCCTTCAGCACGGCGACTGCTTCGCTGGTCACTTCGGGGCCGATGCCATCGCCGGCCGTCACTAGAATGTTTAGCTTCATGCTCGTTTTTCTCTTCGATCGTTGATTGAACCGCGCTTCTCGCTTCTCTCATCGAAAGCCCCCTTTGATGGGCCAACGCCGTTCCCCGGCCTCTGATCTCTGTTCCCTGGAATCCCTTGCTCCGTCGTCGCTTGTTCCATGCATTAGTCCAGTTCCGACACCGGCACGTTGCGCCGCTCGCGAATGTTGTCCGGAAGCAATCCAATCAAATCCTGGTCGTAAATGTTCTTCTTGCGATCGGCCAGCGCCACAAACCGGTAGTAGACGTGTTGCAACTCGTCGCGGTCTACCGTATACCCGAGCTGCTCGAGGCGGTGCCGCAACGCCGCGCGGCCGGAGTGCTTGCCGAGCACCAGATGCGTCTTGGCCACGCCCACCAGTTGCGGCGTCATGATTTCGTAGCACAGCGGATTCGCCAGCATGCCGTGTTGGTGGATGCCCGACTCGTGCGCAAACGCGTTCGCGCCCACAATCGCCTTATTGGGAGAGGGCTTGAACGTGATGAGATTGCCCAGCACCTCGCTGGTCGGGTAAAGCTGGTCGAGCTTGATGCTGGTTTTTACGCCATAGCGATCGCCGCGCACATAGAGCGCCGCAGCGATCTCCTCGAGAGCCGCATTGCCGGCGCGCTCGCCGATGCCGTTGATCGTGCACTCCACCTGCCGGGCGCCGGCCTGGATCGCAGCCAGCGAATTCGCCACCGCAAGCCCCAGGTCATCGTGGCAGTGCGATGAGAGCACGACGCCCTTTGCGTCGATTGCGGGAATCCGCTCGCGCACCTCGCGAAACATCTGCCCGTATTCCTCGGGAGTGGTGTACCCCACGGTGTCGGGCATATTGATGGTTGTCGCCCCCGCCTCAACCGCAATCCGCACCATCTCCACCAAGAAGTTGCGATCTGAGCGGGTCGAATCCTCTGGCGAAAATTCCACATCGTCGCAAAGCGAGCGAGCCAGCCGCACCGACTCACCGCAAAGATCCAGTGCCTCGGCCCGGCCAATCTTCAGCTTGTATTCAAGGTGCAGGTCGCTAGACGCCAGAAACACGTGAATGCGCGCGCGGTCGGCGAACTGCAAAGCCCGCGAGGCCATCTCGATGTCCTCGCTCTTGGCGCGAGCCAGAGAGGCAATGCGCGGCTTGCGAATTGCCTGCGTAATGGTTGCGATGGCAGCGAAGTCGCCTTCTGAGGCCATGGCAAACCCAGCCTCGATAATGTCCACTCCCAAATCTTCGAGGGCGTGGGCCATGGTGAGCTTTTCCTGGGTGGTCATGCTGCACCCGGGCGATTGCTCGCCATCGCGCAGGGTGGTGTCAAAGAAAACTACATGATCTGAGCTCATTCAAGCGCCTGCTGGGGAAGGATCGACCTCATCCAGCTTTCTTATTGTCGTTGATTTTGGCTATATAAGGCAAAGTTATAATTCTTTGATTCGCGATAAGAATGAGTTATAAAGTGAAAGAGTGAAAGAGTGAACGGGCGGCCCGGTTTCGAATTGCAGAAAGCCCGCGAAATCAACGCGCAGCTCACCGACCCGTGACCCCTGGCTTTACTCCTTCACTTCTTCACTTTTTCACGCTTCTTCACACCTTCAGGAGCGCCCATGGACCTCAGCCAGCTCGAAACCTTCCTTGCCGTTGCTGAAGAACGCAGCTTCTCCCGTGCCGCCGCGCGCCTGCACCGGACGCAACCGGCCGTCAGCCAAGTGATTCGCAAGCTCGAGGAAACGGTGGGTGAATCCCTCTTCGACCGCGCTGCCCGCGACGGCTCGCTCACAGCGGCCGGCGAGCTGCTGCGCGACTATGCGCTGCGGCTGCTGGCCCTGCGCCGCGAGGCTTCCAGCGCTCTCGACGAACTAAAAAGCCTCGAGCGCGGTCACTTGCAATTGGCCGCCAACGAGTACACCTGCCTGTACCTGCTGCCTGCCATCGACGCCTTCCGCCGCGAGTTTCCCCACATTCCGGTCACCGTGCAGCGCATGCTGGCTTCGCGCATTCCGGAGGAACTGAGCCGCCGCACCTTCGAACTGGGTATCATCTCGTTTCGCCCCGATCCGGCACAGATTCGCACCATCGCGGTCTATGGCGACAGCCTGGCTTTCATCGTCAGCCCGCGCCACAAGCTAGCCTCGGCTCAGGGTGTCTCGATCAAGGATCTCGGAAACGAGAACTTCATCGCCCACAATGTGGCCTCACCCCTGCGGCGCAAAGTGATTGAAGCCTTCCAACGTTACCGCACTCCGCTCCACATGGGCATCGAACTGCCCACCATCGAGGCCATCAAGCGTTTTGTCGCCATGGGCAACGGTGTCGCTCTGGTTCCTCACCTCGCCGTAGCGCACGAACTGGAGAGGGGAGACCTGGTGCGCGTACCGGTCGTCGAATTGGATGTAAAGCGCGTGCTCCGGCTGGCGCACCGCCGCCAAGCAACGCTCTCTTATCCTGCCAAGGCATTCCTGGCGACGCTCAAGAGTCTGGCCAAACTGCATGGCCCGCCGTTCTTCTACCATGTTGAGCGGGCAGCGTGAAGCAGGGGCCGAAGCGTGAGCGGGCTCCCACCTCGTCGCAGAGCAATGGGAACCAGATTCTGTCCTCCGCCGCCTGTTCCCTGCTCTCCACCTTCCCGTTCGTCCCGTCTATAGACTCAGCGGTTTCCGTGCATGCGCTACCCCGTCCCGGCCATTTACAATGCTGAGAGCGGCGCACGTGCGCCGGAATCGACAGAGTTTCTTGCCAGCCGGTTGGTTGTGCAGTTGTGAGGATCTGCAACGAATGAAGAAGATCGCCGTTTTAGCCTTTCTGCTGGCCGCGTTTGCGGCTGCGGGCCGCGCTCAGGAAAGCCGTCAGGACATCAGCTTGAGTGGAACTGGCCTCATCGAGCCATTCATCGCCTCTTCCACCACCGTTCAGGTGAACTCGACTCCCGCCTATGGCGCGCTGGTCAGTTATCGATATATGCTGACGCCGACGGCCGCCCTCGAGGCCAACTATGGCGTCACGTATGAGAACAGCATCGGCTATTACGTGAATCCGAATCACTACAAGGTTCTTACCAGAAATCAGGAGATTTCGGGCGCATTCGTAAAGTCGTTTGTCTTCAAGAACTGGAACCCGTTCGTCGAAGCGGGGCCGAGCGGTTTCATCTTCCTGCCCATCATCGATTCCGGCACTACCACCCACGACGTAAAGCAGCAAACCCAGGTCGGCGCTATGTACGGCGCCGGTTTCGCCTACGAGATCAGCCCCAGCTTCGACATTCGCGCCGAGTACCGCGGCTGGGTCACAAAGGTGCCGACCTTCGGTAACACGCAGTTCACCACCGATCGCTGGTACAACATCTTCGTGCCAACTGTCGGCGTCGCATACCACTTCTAGAGGCAGTGGACGAGGGAACAAGAGGGGCGATGGTCCGCTTTGCCTCCTGCTTTCTTGTTCCCTCGGCCCCTCGTTCCCTTGGCTCCCGCTTCAAGCGCCTCTCGCCTCCCGGTACCGCCCCAGTTCCTTGACCATGCCGCAATGCGCCCGCAACGCGTCGAGCGCGCGAGCACTGTCTTCCGGGCTGCCGATTTGGCAATCCACATAGAAGATGTACTCCCATGGCTTGCCCTGTACAGGCCGCGACTCGATCTTGGTCAGGTTAGTGCCCTGCGCGGCGAGTGCGCTCAGCGCCGCCACAAGAGAGCCTGGCCGGTTTTCCAGCGAAAACGCGATGCTCAGCTTGTTCGCGCCCCGATTGCTCGCCTCCCGATCGGTCCCGGCCTCACCGCTGCGCAGCACCAGGAAAAACCGCGTGTAGTTCTCCGCGTTGTCTTCGATGCTCTCGGCCAGCACCTGCGCACCGTACGCCTTCGCCGCCGCTTCGCTGGCAATCGCCGCCGCGTGGCGGTCGCCCTGCTCGACGAGTTGCTTCACGCTGCCTGCCGTATCGTAAAAAGCGATTGGTCTCATCTTTCCGTGGGCCGCGAGAAATCGGCGGCACTGCGCCAACGCGATGGGATGCGAATAGACCCGATCCACGTCCTCGATCGACCCACCTGGAATGACGATCAGGTTGTGCCGGATGCGCAGCAGCGTCTCCCGCACTACCTTCACTTCATGCGTGAGCAAGAGATCGAAGTGCTCCAAAACCGAACCTGCCAGGCTGTTCTCAATCGGAATCGCTGCTGCGTCGGCGTTTTGAGCATCGAGCGCAGCGAACACGTCGACGGAAAGCGCGCAGGGCATAATCTTCGCTCCCGGAACGAGCTTTATCGCCGCTTCGTGGCTGAATGACCCCGGCTCACCCTGAATTGCAATCTTCATCGCGTCATCTCTGTTCCCGGTTCTCTATTCCCCGCCTTTTTCACCGCCGCAACCACAAATCCGCCGACACAAACGCAAGAAACACCATCGCGATCACGCCGTTCATGGTGAAGAATGCCGCATTGAGGCGGCGCAGGTCTCGCGGCGAAACCAGCGAGTGCTCATAGGCAAGAAGGAGTGCCACGGCGCCGATGCCCAACCAGCCAGCTAGTCCGAAACTGAACAAACGAGCAAACCAGACCAGGAGTCCCAGCATCGCCAAGTGCATCAATCGCGCAACCCAGAATGCCATTGTCAGGCCGGTGGCCTGGGGCAGGCTATGCAATCCGGCAGCGCGGTCATGCTCCTGGTCCTGGCATGCATAGAGCACGTCGAAACCTGCCGCCCACATCGTCACTGCCGCCGTCAGCACCAGAATCCGCGGATCCAGGCTCCCTCGCACGGCGATCCAGGCTGCCGACGGCGCCAGGCCCAACGCCAATCCAAGCCCAATGTGCGACCAGCGTGTGAAGCGCTTCAGATAGCTGTAGCCGAGCAAGACCACGAGCACCACTGGCGCAAGTTCTAGCGTCAACCGGTTCAGTGCTCTCGCAGCCACCATGAAAACCCCAACCGCCACCAGCGTGAATCCCAGGACAAATGCCCGCGACAAGAGTCCCGCAGGGATGGCCCGACCGCTGGTCCGCGGATTGGTAGCGTCCAAATCGGAATCGGCCCACCGGTTAAATGCCATAGCCGCCGATCGCGCCGCCACCATCGCCACCACGATCCATGCCACAGTTCGCCAGCCCGGATGTCCGTGGGCCGCCAGCAGCATCGCGGTGAGCGCAAAAGGCAGTGCAAACACAGAGTGCTCCCACTTGATCATCTCCAGCGTAATGCTAGTTTTTTTGAAGAACCCGGGCATAGGCTGTCCTGTTGGCAGTTTAATCGACCGTGTGAAATCAGACCCCGGGAGGGGAGATCGACCGGGTTCGCCTTTGTGCTGCCACATGCCTAGGCGGAAACAAATTGAAGACCGGTCGGGCGAGCGTCTTGGACTAACTGGTCCACAAATCACAGTCGAATTTGTCGCCTAAGGCGGCGATTTTCAATAACTTACTGCGCATGTCTCTTGGACTTGACCCGGCTAACCATCCACCAGTGATTTACATCACATGTGGATAACTCAAGCGATGAAAAGATGAGTTTGACTGTTATGCCGGTCCATCCTATAAACGCTTCAGCCCCTCAAGAAAGGATTCTCGTGCAGCCGGATTCCTCTGCGTTTGTGGCTGAGCCGGATCTTCTCAGCGTTCTCGAGGCACAATCCACACCCGTAGTCTGCGACGCCGAAAGAGTTCTCTTCAGCCAGGATGAGCCCGCTGAAGGTGTTTACCTCTTCCTTAACGGCGCGGCCAGATTGACGATGTGCTCTCACGATGGACGGACAATCTTTTCCATTCCGGTGCAACCAGGCTCCATCCTTGGTCTTCCCGCGCTGATCAGCGACCAACCGTATTCGCTTACGGCGATTGCCGGTGCAGGCGCGCAAGTACGATTCGTGGGCCGCAGCGAATTCTTCTCGCTCATGCAATCGAATCCGCTGCTGTCACTGAAGATGCTCAAGGTCCTCGCCGCTGAGGTTCGCACCGCCCGCAAGGCGCTTTATTGACCCGCAAGGCGCTTTATTGATGGGTTACTTCGGCGTGCGATTCAACGCGTGCCTGGCGTCCCGGTTCTGACCATCACCTGCTACACTCACTCGTTGTGCCCCTTGCCACCGTCACTATCGCGGCTGTCGCCTATCTGCTCGGGTCCGTTCCATTCGGATACATTCTCGTTCGCGTCTTCCGCCGTCAGGACATCCGCTCGGTGGGAAGCGGTAATATCGGCGCCACGAATGTAATGCGCTCGGGCGCCAAGGGCCTGGGCGCCGCAACGTTTGTCCTCGATGTGCTCAAGGGTTGCTCGGCCGTGTGGCTGGGCGCCTATCTCGCGTCAATCCTCGATCCCGCGATGCACCCTCGCAATGCCGAAGCAGTTGCGGCTCTATTCGCTGTGATCGGCCATATGTTTCCTGTTTGGCTCCATTTCAGCGGAGGCAAGGGCGTCGCCACAGGGTTTGGGGTTTTCCTGGTCGCGGCGCCGTGGGCAGCGCTCTCTGCGATCGGCCTTTTCTTTGTCGTTCTCGCCACCACCCGCGTGGTCTCGCTCGCGTCCATCATCGGTGCAGCCAGCTTTCCCATCTTTGCCTGGTTTCTGACCAGTGGAGACCGGCCGTCCTTTTTTGTTGCCGTTCAATTCGCAGTGGCCCTGTTCATTATTCTCAAGCATCACCAGAACATTCGCCGCATGCTGGCCGGAACTGAAAACCGGCTCGGAGCTAAGAAACTCGCATGAGCCGCATCGCCGTTTTGGGAGCCGGAGCGTGGGGAACCGCAATCGCCCTGTCTCTAGACCGTCGGGGCGGGCATTAGATTACCCTCTGGGCGCACGCTCAAGAACTCGCGCGGCAGATCGTCGACGCCGGAGAAAACACTCAGTTTTTGCCGGGATTCCCTCTCCCGCCCGCGATTGCAATTACGGGCAACTCTGCCGCCGTGACCTCAGCCGACATTGTCGTCTCCGTCATACCCTCCGAGTTCCTGCGCCCCACCCTGATGCGGCTCCGAAGTCACCTGCGCAATGGCCAGTTCATCGTCAGCGCCACAAAGGGCCTCGAAGACCGAACCGACTACCGCATGACCCAGGTGCTCTCTTCGGTCTTTGAGCCAGCCGGATTGCTGCTTTCCATCGGCGCTCTGTCGGGGCCGAGCTTCGCCATCGAAGTCGCTCAAGGCCAGCCTACTGCCGTCACCGTCGCGTTCAGCGATTCCCAGGTCGCCGCACTAATTCAGCAGGAATTCTCGTCGGAGTCGCTGCGTCTTTACACCTCTACCGATGTGATTGGCGTTGAGCTCGGAGGGGCGCTCAAGAATATCATCGCGATCGCTGCCGGCATCGCGGTAGGCGTGGGCCTTGGTCACAACGCCATCGCCGCGCTCATCACCCGCGGTATCGCCGAGATTACCCGCCTCGCCGTCGCCTCTGGCGCGCGCCGCGAGACTCTCGCCGGACTCTCCGGCGCGGGCGACCTGGTGCTCACCTGCACAGGCAGCTTGAGCCGCAATCGTACCGTCGGCCAGGCTCTCGGCCAGGGCCGCAAACTGCCTGAGATTCTCGATTCGCTCGGCGGCAAGGTGGCGGAAGGCGTGCTGACCACCCGCGCGGCGCTCGGCCTCGCTCGCCAGTACGGGGTCGAAATGCCTATCACCGAGCAGATGGAGCTCATCCTCAATGAAGGCAAAGACCCGCGCGAAGCCATTCGCGAGCTGATGCTCAGGCCCGGCAAAGGCGAACACTAGACGCATCCCTAGCCAGCGGCAACCTGTTCGCTACGCCCTCCGGCGATGGCGCCGATGATCATGAGCGGCTCTCGCCCGGCGACGATGTCCTCGGGCAACTCGCGGTCCATCGACTCCAGCGACCAGTCTTCGGCGCAGACGAAGAACCGCAGGAATGCGCGCCGATTCCCAGTCTCGTATTCGCGAATCGTTCCCCGCAGCATGGGGTAGCGCTGTTCGAGCGCATCAAGGACAGCGCGCAGCGTGATTGGCGGAGCAACCTCGAGGGACACATCGCCCTCGACCTTGGCCAGGTTGCGCAGATGATACGGCAGCGCCACCCGGATCTGCGCCCTGCGTGCGTTGTTAGCTTCGAAAGGTTTGTTTTCCACGCGGGCCCTTTTCGTCGTTCGGTGCCGGTAGCTGGTAGCCAGCAGCCGGTAGCTTGGCGGTTTTCGCAATCGCTTTCAGCGTGCACTCCCACCCTTCACCAGAGTACGCGGAAGGATGGGGCACCGGACGGTTGTGGGAGGACCGAGATTTCAGAAGGCAGGGTGGATCGTTACCTGCCTTGTTCCCTTGTCCTCTCGTTCCCTTCTAGTGGGTCAATTTGAATGAGCCATCCCTCAGGGGCTGAAGCCCGCACTCATTTTTCCGGCTCTCACGGCACGAGTAAACTCGTGCCCTTTCAAGACGAATTCAAACTGAAGGATTCCTTGTCGCCTAGTTCCCTGTATTACAGCGTCTGCACTTCGACCGAGAGCACTGCCGGCAAGTCGCGCACGATCGGCGCCCAGTTGTCTCCGGCGTCGCTCGAGGCATATACCTGCCCGCCAGTTGTGCCGAAGTAGACGCCGCAGTCATCGAGCGAGTCAACCGCCATGGCGTCGCGTAATACGTTTACGTAGCAGTCTTTTTCGGGCAGCCCCTTGGCAAGGGGTTCCCAATCATTTCCGCCGGTCCGGCTGCGGTAGACGCGCAGTTTGCCCTCGATTGGAAAATGCTCTGAATCGCTCTTGATCGGCACCACGTAAAGCGTTTCCGGCTCGTGGGCGTGCACATCGATCACAAAGCCGAAATCGGTGGGGAGATTGCCGCTGACTTCATGCCAGTTGTCGCCGGCGTCGTCCGATCGCATCACATCCCAGTGTTTCTGCATGAAGAGCACTCCGGGACGCGTTGGATTCATAGCCATGTGATGGACGCAGTGACCGACCTCGGCCGTTGGATTGGGCATGAAATTCGATTTGAGCCCTTTGTTGATCGGCTTCCACGTCACGCCGCCATCGTCGGTGCGGAATGCTCCTGCGGCCGAGATCGCTATAAAGATCCGCCTGGGATCGCTGGGGTCGAGAATGATCGTGTGCAGACCCATTCCGCCAGCCCCAGGCATCCAATGCGGACCGGTACCGTGACCGCGCAAGCCCGAGAGCTCGTGCCAGTTCTCGCCACCGTCGGTGGAGCGGAACAGCGCAGCGTCTTCGACCCCGGCGTACACCGTATCGGCGTCGCTGAGCGAGGGCTCGAGGTGCCACACGCGCTTGAACTCCCAGGGGTGCTGGGTGCCGTCGTACCACTGATGCGTGGTCAGCGGCCTGCCCGTCTCGGCCGACGTATCGTACTTGAATCTGTTCGGCAGCGCGGTTGGAGGACCGGGAGGCGGAGTTCCCTCATTCACCAGTCCCGGCTGATGCCAAGTTTTGCCGCCGTCGTCAGAGCGCTGAATCAGTTGGCCAAACCAGCCACTGGTCTGCGAGACGTAAACCCGGTTCGGGTCTACCGGCGAGCCTTTCATGTGGTAGATCTCCCAACCGGCGAAGAACGGCCCGCTGACCGTCCAATCCCTTCGCTTGCCGTCCGCAGTCAGAACGAACGCTCCCTTGCGCGTTCCCACGAGCACTCGCACGCTGCTCATTTCGACCTCCCTGCTTGCGGCTGCTTGAACCGAGTCCGCACCTGATCGAGCCGTCGAGGGCCGGACCTGGGATTGTGCCGCTTTGCGATTTTTCCCGATTCCCTTGCACAATGCAAGTGAAAAACCAACCGATCCGGGTTGAGGACTCACTTCCCAGGCCCCAGCATCCGGGGCTGGATGCCGAGCATCAGCTCACGGTTTCCTTGCCGGCACCAGGGTCGCCCGCGTCGAACCGGTCGAGATGCCGCCATCAACCAGCAGTGTCTGCCCGGTCACGTAGCGGCTGGCTTCGGATGCGAGAAAGACCACCGCACCATCGAGATCGTGGGGCTGGCCGGGACGATTCGCCGGGATGCGTTCGACGAGGTATTCTACCCAGCCGGGGTCCTCGTATAGGACTTTGTTCTGCTCGGTCTTGAACCAGCCGGGCGCCAGGCAATTCACCGTCACGCCGTATTTACCCCAATCGGCGGCGAGGCTCATGGTCAATTGCCGTACGCCGCCGCGGCTGGCGCCATAAGGCGCGAGACCCGCGTATCCAAACACGCTGGTTACCGATCCGATGTTGACGATGCGACCATAGTCCTTGGCGATCATGCGCCGTGCCACAGCCTGCGCCACAAAAAACGTCCCACGCAGATTCGTGTCGAGAATCTGGTTCCAATCGGACCATGTGACTTCGAGCGCAGGCTTGCGGATATTGCATCCAGCGTTGTTCACCAGAATGTGAATCTGGCCGAACGCGGCCTCCGCATCTGCAGCCATCCGTTCGATGCTCTCCTGGTCGCGCACATCGAGATCCAGCGAAACCGCGCGCCGGCCCAGTGCTTTGATCTCGTCTTCAAATGCAGCGAGCGTTTCGCGCTTGCGGGCTGTGAGCACCAGGTCAGCGCCGGCTTTCGCCAGCGCCCGGGCAAAGTACTGGCCGAGTCCGCGGCTGGTGCCGGTCACGATGGCTACTTGCCCGGTCAAATCGAACAATCCCTCACTCATGGCGTCAGAATCACTTTCATCAGGTTGGGCTCGCGCGCGTGCAACCGCCCAAACCATTTGGGACCGTCTTCCAGCGGCGCGACGGCAGTGATGAGCGGGCCTACCTTGATTTTGCCGCTCGCGATCAGCTCGATAGCCTGCGGATACTCGCCCGCTGAGGCGCATGAACCCTGAAGACGCAACTGCCGAGAGACAACCTTTTGCAGATGTATTGTCACTTCCGGCTGGATGTTGCCAATCAACGTCACTGTGCCGCCCTTGCGCGTGCAGTCGATCGCCGCGGCCACAGTTTCGTTTCTGCCCACAGCCTCGTAGGCGAGATCGACGCCGCAACCTTCGGTGAGTTTCATAATCTGGGCGATCAGTTCGGGGCCGGAGCAGTGCAAGATTTCGTCTGCGCCAACTTCTTTTGCCTGCTTCAGCCTCGTCGCGTCTATATCCGTTGCGAATACCCGTGCGCATCCAGCAGCGCGCGCGGCCTGTACAGTAAGCAGGCCGATCATGCCCGCGCCAATTACCAGCGCAGTCTCTCCGCCTTTCGCCTCCGAAACGTGAACAGCATGCAATGCCACCGACGTCGCTTCCAGCATCGCCGCCTCAGCGAACGAAATGCCCTCAGGCAGCCGGTACACGATTCGCGCTGGAACGGATACAAATTCGGCGAACGCTCCGTGCCGCCGGTAGTCGCCGCAAGAGACACCAATCACCTGCCGGTTGTCGCAAAGATTGATTTCGCCGCGCCGGCAAAAGGAGCATTCGCCGCAATAAACCGTCGAGTCGAAGGTCACGCGATCTCCCTCGGCGAAGCCGGTGACTCCGCTACCAACAGCAGCCACGGCTCCGGCCGCCTCGTGGCCCATAACGATGGGCGGAATGCGGCGGCCTGATGATCCGTCGTAGCCGTGCACATCGCTTCCGCAGATGCCGCATGCCTCAACGCGCACCAGCACTTCGCCGGCGGCCACCGCCGGCAGAGGCATATCTGCGATTTCAAGTTGATTGTATGCAGAAAGAAGAAGAGACTTCATGGGTCACTAGCTCGATCGATTGGTCAGGTGGATTTCGTGCAAAAGACGTAGCCCTTCAATGCAGGTCCTTCGACTCGTTAGCTTTCGGCGAACATCGCTCAGGATGACTGGTCGGTAGTGAGTTACACATCGCAAAGATCAACGGCTTCGCGCAGGCTGCTAATCGGATCGCGTGCGGGAACAAACTCCTGCGCTACGTATCCCTTGAAACCGAGCCCGGCGATGGCCCGCATCACTCCGTCCCATTGTACCTCTTGCGTGTTGTCGAGCTCGTGGCGGCCAGGAACGCCGCCGGTATGGAAGTGGCCCATCCATTTGAAGTTCTCGGTGATGGTGGCGATCAAATCGCCCTCCATGATCTGCATGTGGTAGATGTCGTACAGCAATTTCACGTTAGGCGAATTCACTTCCTGAACCACCCGAACTCCCCACGCCGTGTGGTCGCACATGTAGTCGTGGTGGTTCACCTTGCTATTCAGCAATTCCATGCAGATGGTCACACCGTTGTCTTCGGCAATTTTCTTTACCCGGTTGAGCCCGACGATGGTGTTTCGCGCGCCCTCTTCGTCGCTCATACCATTCCGATTGCCTGAAAAGGTGATCACGTTGGGCACGCCTGCTTTGGCCGCGAGGGGGATGTTGGTACGGAAGGCGCTTTCAATGGCTGCGTGCTGCTCAACGCGGTTGAGGGCGTCAGCGATCGTGCCTCCGCCGGCGTAGCCCATGGTGCAGATCAATCCATAGCGCCGTGGAACCTCATATTCGGGGACTTCGAGCAGGTCGATGCCAGCGAGCCCAATCTTCGCTCCGTAGTCGCAGAGTTGCTCGAGCGGAATGTCTTTGTAGCACCACCGGCATGCCGACTGATGGATTCTGTTCTTGCGCACCTGACCAGCCTCCTCACTGCGCGAAAGGGCAGGCAGCGATGCCATCGCAGCAGCGGCCAGTCCGGACTTCATTGCCGAACGACGACTTAGTTTGGGGTGGCTCATGGTCTTTGCCTGGGTCTGGAGTTCGCGATTCAATGCACTCCCACTCTACTCCACTCGCGGCCGTCGCGCACCGGCAACGACGAACGAAATCTCCGCTCCGAATCAATGCGAAGCTGAATTCGAAATCAGAAGGTGAAAGCGAGGCCGGCTCGTACGCTGCGCTGGTCCTGGGCGAAGATCAGCAGCGAGCCGTCGCTGAGGATGTAGGGAGAATAGCCCTGGGCAAGAAGGTTCCTCACGTCGAGAAGCGCTTCGAAGCCTCCCGATCCGTCTCGCGTCAGATGAATGGGCTGGCGAACCAGAAGATTCAGGAAAGGTGATTCTGCCATCGCCTCGTAGGGAGCAACGGCGGTCACGGTCTCGTCGGGCTGCCAGCGGTAGCTCGCTCGCCAACGGGTCCCAGTACCATCGAGCGTCCCGGAGAGTGTAATGGCATACGTTTGCGCTCGATGCGGATGGACACCGGCGATGATCTGACTCATTGTCGATGGCTGAGGCAAGGCGGGCACCACCATTGCGCTGCCACTCGCATAACTTACACGCACAAAATTGCCGCCGGGCAGGCGATGCCCCAGGCTGGCCTCGACACCCGCGGTCGAATATCCTAGCCCTGCAACCCGCAGCAGGTCGCTGGACTGGTCAAAGAGCGCTGCCGAAGATGCCAAAGAATCCCCTGCAGCAAAGTGCCCGAGTGCCTCGATCACCGGGTTCTCAATATTGTCGGCATAGACCGCCATCGACACGCTCGAAGCGTCGGTGCGCCGTTCCCAGCCGATCTCCTGATGAACACCGCTTTCGATACTGAGCCTACCTCCGCGCTCCGCCAAAGTGGGCTGAAAGAACCGAACCTCCGATTCGTCGGAACCGCTCCCCGGGACCATTGTTGTCAATTGGTAATGAAACGTGGAATTACCATCGCGCCGTGCCACGGCGGCAAAGGGCAGCATCGCGGACACCGCGCCGGCAGGCATGCCATTCATGCGGCCCCATATAAGATTCGCGCCCGCCTCAGCTTCGATCGCATCCCCAAAGCGCATGGTTTCTTCGCTGTGGATTGCTGCTTCATCCAGCCCTTGGCCCCCGCCGCCTTCAACCTCTGGGTCCATGGTTACTGCAGCCACCGACTGCACCGAACCGGCAAAGCCCAAATCCTGCCTGAATCCCAGCATCGACTCCATGCTGCCGTCGCTACCAGGGGCAAAATCGACGCGAGCTAGAAGCTCACGGCCTTTAGCAGGCGAGTCCTCCAGCGAAGTTGAGATTCGTTCGCCGCTCTCGCCAAACGTTCCCGTCTCTCCGGTTGCGATCAGGCGCGCTTTGAGTTTCGGCTGGCCTCCCGAGCCATCCGAAACTACAACCAGTGGTCCATCCTCAAGCCAGCGCAGCAAGGGCCGATTGGCGGCGGAACGCAGCGTCCAGGCCCAATCGTCTTTCTGATCGCCGCCGGTGCGCGGATCTGCCGGCAGCCATTGAATAACCTCGTAGAGGGTATTGAGCGTCAGATTCACTACGGTGACGCCGCGCACTCTCACGTCTTCGCGCAGCGACGGAAGAAACGAGGGACTCATGGCCTTCACGGCGTACCGACCAGGTAACAGGGATGAGATGACGAACCGGCCTTCGTCGTTGGTGTAAACGCTGGTCACCACGCTGAGGTCAGGGCGTAACAGCTCGACCTCTGCGCCGATCTGCGGCACTCCAGACGAATCGCGCACCTGGCCCGACACAGATGCCGTCGGCGCCCCGAAAAGCGGACCCGCGCCCAAAACGATCACCGCGGCGAAACCGGCGATATGTCTAATGCACATCATTGACACAGGTCTGGGTTACCCACCCGCCGCGTCCCTGGCATGGTTTCCTTAGGCCGAAACCGCGCAAGCCCCGAATTCTTCTGTCCGGCTGGCATATGCGCGGATTGTTTCCTATTCGACGACAAAAGACGCCGATTGCGCAATCTCTTGTTTCGAAATTGCGTCGTTGATCTTCACCGTCACCTTATATTTACCAGGCGGCAAGCCTGCGATGGGGAGGGTTTTCTCCACAGTCAGCTGGTCGCTGTGCGCGCCTAAATCCTTTGATTCCAATTGTTTCTCCAAGATCACTGCATTGGTCGCCGTGTCCGTGATCTGGTAGGTAACCGTCGCAGAGTTACTCTTGGTCGCTTCATCGATACCAAGATTGTAAACCTGCATCCAGAAATTCAAGTCTTGGCTGCGCTTGAAACTGACGGGCGTGGCAGCGTTGGAAGTGACTCTGGGACGGACGAATGTGTTCCCGATGATGAACTTGTCGCCGCCGATCTGGCGGGATGGCACCGTGTACATTTCATCGGCCAGAATGAGGCTGGATGCACCTAGCTTCTCATCGTTGTAGATTGGAACCTCAATTCCCCTGCCGTAGACGCCGATGTGATCGGGGTTGTTCACGTCCTTGATGGCGATATCGAGGCGATAGAGCCCCGGTTGCAGTGGCAATGCCTTCCAATAGACTCTCTTTCCGTCGAGACTCTTTTCCAGCAATTCTGCCGGCTCGTCCACCTCAACTGTGTCTTCAAAAGTCTGCACAGTCTTATGCATGATGGTGGTCACCTTGCCCAGAATGTTCACTACGCCTTTGGACACGCCATCTTTCGTCACAAACGTAATGTCGCGGTTGCGGATCTGAATCGTGACAGGCACCAGGTCGGTGCTCTCGGTCACCTTCACGAAATCGGTGCGAACGTCGAAGGGAAATGGCGGGCCGGTCAGGACTTTGTGCTCGGAGACGAAGGCGTCAAGATCGGCGAATTTGATCGGAGGCGGAGCGAAGATCTTGGCCTGCAGTTCGATGCGATCGAATTCCTTGCTTTGGTTGGCGTCGCTTCCAGGTCCCTTCCCGAGATTTTCCATTCCGCCCTGAAAGCGATCGGTCTTATCCTGGTGCTGCATCTGCTCATTCAAGGTGAGCCCAGCGCCGGGAACGTGCAGCAAAGCGTCCTTCTCGCTGCGATCGATGGTGAAATGGTAGTCGCCGCACTGGCAGCTATCCACAAACTCCAGGTCGACGTTCTCGCCGATCCCCTCGAGATATCGGTAGTGCCAGACCTCAAAAGGAAACGTGGAGGTCTCTCCGCCACCCTCGTCCATCGGCCGTTCATACATGCCGCCTGAAGGATGGGAATCGATTGAATCGGCCGGACCCCACATAATGTAGATGCGCCCACGATCGGTCTTCCAACCTGGCTTGCCGGCCGCAAAATGTTCGTTGGCGTAGGCAATCCGCCGATAGTGTTCTTCGCGAAACTCGTTCTCAGGCGAATCGGGGTTGGGGTTACGACGCAGCCAGAAATTCTCGATAAAAGCCTCTCGCTCCTCGTCGTTGCTCAGGCTCATGAATGCCTTGCGCTCTTCATCGGTGATGATGTAGGGGACTTCCTGATCCAACCAAGTCCGGTAAGGGCCTTTTAACTCCCTGCGCAGCTCACTTTGCGCTTTTGCGCGTTCCTTGTCGTTCATTTGGCGCCGAAGTGGATCGGGCTCCTGGCCCTGGCCATTGGCCGGCGCAGCCTGCGCCTGGCCCGGCTGAGCGGCATTTTGCTGCGCCAGAAGGCATTGTCGGGGAATTGCGATAAGGCCGAAAACGAGAGCAGTGAACAATAACCGGCGCCTGCTGAGAATCATTGCCTTGGATACTCCTGCAACCCTTTATTCTACGGCCCAAAGACGCGCCGGGCAAGGTTCCGTTCACGGAGCTTCAGCGGTTGGACGCACCCGGAACGCCAAGGTGATCCCCGAAGGACCCCAGGTGTTCTGCTGGTTGCACCCCCACGCTTCAGAGCTCATGTAATCCGCTTTTGGGGCCGAGCCACAATCAGCGTCGGCCTGAACCCGGGCGTTGGTGTACCAAACGGGAGGGCGGCCGAGCGAAAAGAGGACGCGAATAGTAAACGTGTTCACCATCTTCCAAGGAACTCTTGGCTCGGGAGTCGCGTAAACTAGATGTGAGCCGTTTTATTAAGCGCCCATGAAGAAGATCCTGCTATTTTCTCTTGCCATCGTAATCGTCGCCGCCCTGGTCACAGTAATGGTGGTCCGACAGCAGTCCGGATATACCAAAGTACTGACAGCCAAAGTCGTGAGCCAGGATCTTGCGACGATCGTCAGTGGAACCGGACAGATCAAGCCCAAGACCTATGTAAACGTTGGAGCGACAGCCATGGGCCGCGTCACCCACCTCTATGTCAAGGAGGGTGACCGGGTGACCAAAGGTGAAACCGTGGCAACCATCGAGAACGTGCAGCAGGAGGCAACCGTCAACGGCCAGGAGGCCGCGATCTCCGCTGCTAGAACTGACATTGCATCCTACGTTGCCGCGGAAAAGACCGCCGAGGCGAATCTTGCTCACGCGCAAGCTGACCTTGAACAGAAGAAGCTCGACTGGGACCGCGCTCAGGCCCTCTACACAGACGGCATTATGGCCAAACAAGACTTTGACGCCAAGAAGGCCGCCTACGATCTCGATGTGGCCTCGGTTGCGCAGGCAGTGGCCGGCGTGAACCAAGCCAAGGCCAATACCGATTCTGCCCGCGGCCATTTGCAGACCCAGGTTGCAACCTTGCGTGCCAACCAGGATCTCCTCGACCGCACCATCGCGGTGGCTCCGTTCGACGGCGTCGTGACCAATGAACCGGTTCGCGAGGGTGAAACCGTGGTGGAGGGGATTCAAAACACCGAGGGTTCCACGTTAATGACCCTGGCCGACATGAGCATCATCACCGCCGAGGTTAAGGTCGACGAAACCGACATCGTGAATGTCCAGCTCGGCCAACCTGTTGATGTGACGGTGGATGCGTTGCCCGGCAAGACGTTCAAGGGGCATGTGACCCTGGTCGGCGACCAGGCTCTGCTGCGCTCGACCGGCGTGGCCACTTCGCAATCGACAACCGGCACCGAGGAGGCCAAGGACTTCAAGGTTGTGGTGACCGTCGAAGGCTCTATAGAGCAACTGAGCGATCTCAGGCCGGGTCTCTCCTGCACTGCCAAAATCACCACCGCCCACAAGGCCGACGTGCTTTCGCTACCCATCCAGGCTCTGACCATGCACGACCCCGCTATGGATACCGCGAAGGGTAACGGAGGAGTCCAGGCGGCATCGGTTCCAACCAGTCCCGCTGCGAAACCGAATCCGATCCAAGGCGTGTTTGCGGTGAAGAAGGATTCAAGCGGCCGGCTGCGCGCCCGGTTCGTCCCTGTCACCACAGGCATCACAGGCGCCACCGACATCGAGGTGCTCTCGGGCCTGAGCGCGGGCGATGAGGTCGTTACCGGCCCTTACAAGATACTGCGCGACCTCAAAGGAGGCTCGCTGCTCAAGCGCGACACCGCTAAGCCGGTGACTGCTTCTTCGAGCGGCAGTTGATCGAAAGTAACGGTTAGCGGTTCCAAACGCTGGGACCGGGGCGAACTTCCGCCGCTTCTTTCGCGCAACCGCTGCGGCGATTCAGTCGGATGAGGGTATGTTGGACATGGCAATCAACGGAGTCGGCGTCCAGGAACTTCCGCAACCCGCAGTGGTTTCCTCTGATTACGTGATCGTGGTCGAGGATCTGTGGCGCACCTACGATATGGGCTCGGAGCAGCAGGTGCAGGCTCTGCGAGGCGTTTCCCTGCGCATCCACCATAACGAATACGTCGCGATCATGGGACCTTCGGGTTCGGGCAAGTCCACGCTGATGAATCTGATCGGCTGCCTCGACACGCCATCAAAGGGACGCTATTGGCTCAACGGCCAGCTCGTGAGCGACCTGGACGACGACCAACTGGCGCGCATTCGCAACAAGGAAATCGGTTTCGTCTTCCAGACCTTCAATCTCCTGGCGAGGGCAACCTCGCTGCATAACGTGGAACTGCCTCTAATCTATAGCGGTACCCCGGCCCTCGATCGAATTGCCCGCGCCAAGCAGGCGCTTACGGACGTGGGGCTGGAGTCGCGGATGAATCATAAGCCGAACGAGCTTTCCGGCGGCCAGCGACAGCGTGTCGCGGTTGCTCGTGCTCTCGTCAACAATCCTTCGATCATCCTGGCCGACGAGCCGACCGGGAACCTGGATTCCAAGACTGGAATCGAGATCATGGCGCTCTTTGATCACCTGCACGCCCGCGGTAATACTATTGTGCTCGTCACGCACGAACAGGATATTGCTCAGTATGCGCATCGCGTTGTCCACATCCGCGACGGGCAAATCTACTCCGATGAGCCATCACCCCGGGCCAATAAAGCAATTTAGAAGCCCGTTATCTCCGCTTCTTGCCCGCCGCTTAAGTGGCGCAACTGCTCTGACATTCAGGGAGAATTGAACCGTCTGCTCTTCCCTTCATTCGCAGCCCCGCGAGGCATTTCCCGACCCGCATTCCGACTCGCTTAAGCCACCTGCCGATTTTCCACCGCGAAGCAATCGTTCTTGTTACACGTTTCATCAAATCGGCTTGACAACTGGAAAGTTTGGGGTCAACATTTCCACAGATCAAGCGGGGCGAACGCGGTCAGGATGACAATTGATCATCCGTCATCCTGGCCCTCCATCCATCCCCTCTTGTCGACCGGCGCAGAATATAGCCACGCCAGCATTTCTGTGAAACATGTTGGCGCAGCCTGCGGGTACGAGCCTGCTTTAGCCGGTTGATTGCGCAACGGATGCCTGAGGAGCGCGGGATTGCTCCGATGTTTTCCCAATCTGCAGGTTTCTCTTTCTAGCCAAGGTCGCTTCGGTTGAGAAAGACGGCAACATCCATCATCCGAAAGTCGGGTTACCTCCAGAAAGACCCCGTCGGCGCCGCGCCGTGATCTTCGCAACCGACGGGGAGTCATTCAGTCTTGTGATGCCCGTTCGCCGACCATCGCTTCGGGCACACTGCGCAGCTTCACTACGCGATGCACGTGACTGCAGTTCAAGCAAGTATTCTCCGCGTTGTTCGCGAGCTGGTGCCTGGTTCGGATAGACCTTGCGTGAGGCGGAGGGGAGCTATGCTCGTTACATCGCAGTTCGACGGCAACCGGTTGACCGGCCTTTACATTGGCGCAGACAATGTGCGCCGCTACTTCCCAAAGCGTGTCTCCAGAATCGAATTGCGGCTCGATCATCTGCGAATCGAATGCGGTCTCACCCCGCTCTTCTGGAACGGTCAGCCGGAGATCCATGATCCCCGGCTTTGCCTCTGGCTTGAGTCGAAGCAATCGCAAAGAAAAGAACGCCGGGCGCCGATGCCGCTCGCCATGACTCCCGCTGGAGACCACTGCTTCACGCTTGGCCCGGTTTCCCACGCCGAGCAAACCATGGCCGAGGACGCATCGCGAGCACACGACGAAGCGGCGAACCGAGTGGTTGACGGCGAATTCGCGTTGGCCAGTTAAAGGTCTAACGAGGAAGCGCGCAAAAGGGGTCTGACATGAGAACCAGCGAATCGAGAATTGCGACTCGGCAACGCGCCGAGGAAGCGCTCAGGTTGCTGCTTTCCGAGGTGTCAACCATCAGCCTCAGAGAGATTTCCTATCCCTGGCCCGGCGAGCGCACCAGAACGCGGTTTGTCGCTCACATTGAAGTCCTGCACCGAAGCTCCACGTTGGTGTGCGAGGTGAGGACGACCTGCCTCCCGGCAAACCTGCGCAGCACTCTGGATGAGTTGCGCCAAGCCACGGCTCAACACTCCGCAGATGCCGCTCCTATGCTGATCGCACCGAATCTCTCACGGGAAGCTCAGGCCGTATGCAAAGAATGCAATGCGGCATTTCTCGACTTTGAAGGGAACGCACGCCTTGTATTGGGCGAGACATTCATCGGGAAGCGAAACAACTCGGCGCTTAACGCAGATGGTGCTCGCATCAGCGGCGGATCTCGTTCAGCGAGACCGTGGCCTGCACCAACTGTCTACATTGCGTCGACCATCCCGGCGGCCATACCCCAGAGTCGCATTGACGACGTGATTGCCGTCGGCGCCGCCTAGGATCCCGCGCTTAGATTTCGAGGATGACCGGCATAATCATAGGCCGACGGCCGGTGGACTTTTGAATCAGGCGCTTGAGTTCAACGCGCACTCGCTCATTGACCATCCCATAGTCAGATTTCTGTTCGGTGCTCAG
>Ga0187863_10001210_pt1 | contig 21050 bp, 18 predicted proteins | sample June2016WEW_11_1_FD_132975 | JGI IMG/M metagenome (GOLD analysis project Ga0187863, IMG submission 132975) | Peatland microbial communities from SPRUCE experiment site at the Marcell Experimental Forest, Minnesota, USA - June2016WEW_11_10 | ecosystem: Environmental > Terrestrial > Soil >...
AAAAAACTTGCCACATGCCAAACTCCATGCCTGCTTCCAATGCCACCAGCCGTTTCTCCGATCGCGTCGAAAACTATGTGCGCTACCGGCCGGGATATCCCGCAGAGGTTATCCAAGCCCTGAGGGCCGAGTGCGGTTTCGCGCCCAGCCATGTGGTTGCCGATATCGCCTCCGGAACCGGTATCTGGACTCGCATGTTGCTGGAAAATGGCAACCCGGTCTTCGGCGTAGAGCCCAACGCCGAAATGCGGCAAGCGGGCGAGCGCCTGCTCGCAGTGTTTCCAAAGCTCACCAGCGTTGCCGGAACCGCCGAGGCGACCACGCTAGCGGACGAGAGCGTGGACTTCGTCACTGCCGCGCAAGCCGCTCACTGGTTCGACCGCGAGCGGGCAAGGCACGAATTCGTTCGCATTCTGAAGCCCGGCGGATGGCTGGTGCTGCTGTGGAACGAGCGCCTCACCGATTCGACCAAGTTTCTCCGCGACTACGAGCAGTTACTGCTGACCTACGGTACCGATTACCAGGAAATTCGCCACGAGCGCACGACCGACGCCGTCAACGAATTCTTCGATCCCGTACCGTTTCAAGCGCGAGCGTTTGAGATGCGTCAGGAGTTTGACTACGCGGGAATCGAAGGCCGTCTGCTATCGTCGTCGTATGCGCCAGGGCCGGAGCATCCTCAACATGCGCCCATGCTGCGAGAGTTGCGGCGCGTTTTCGATGCCAGCGCGGTTGAGGGCCGAGCCACATTCGAATACAAAACGCGAGTGTATTTCGGACGGTTGCGCCAAGATTAGTAGTTTCCCGGAGGACAACAATGTCCAACGAAAAATCCTTTCACATGACGCCCGAGGAATTCCGGCGCAACGGCCATGCCGTGATCGATTGGATCGCCGACTACCACTCCCGCATCGAGTCGTTTCCTGTACTCTCCCAGGTGAAGCCGGGACAGATTCGCGCTTCACTTCCGGAGCATCCTCCGGCGCAGGGCGAGCCTTTTGACGCGTTACTGAAAGACGTTGAGAAGCTGATTCTCCCGGGTGTCACACACTGGCAGTCGCCGAATTTCTTTGCCTACTTCCCTTGTAACGCCTCCGGCCCCGGAATTCTCGGCGACCTTCTCTCTTCCGGTCTCGGCGTGCAGGGAATGCTCTGGTCGACCAGCCCGGCCTGTACGGAACTGGAAACGCATGTGCTCGATTGGCTCGTGCCCATGCTCGGTCTGCCGGAGAAATTCCTGTCGTCGAGCACCGGCGGCGGCGTGATTCAAGATACTGCATCGAGCGCCGCGCTCTGCGCACTGTTGGCCGCACGCGAGCGCGCCACGAACTACGTCAGCAACAAAAAGGGATGCGACGGGCGCCTCGTGGCCTATGCGTCCACACAAACGCATTCGTCTCTGGAAAAGGCTGCCATGATCGCGGGCATCGGAGTATCCAATCTTCGCCTGATCGAAGTCGACGAGAAGTTCGCGATGCGCCCAGACGCTCTCGCCCGCCAGATCGAAGCCGACAAGCAGGCCGGCCTGGTTCCTTGTTTTGTGTGCGCGACGGTCGGCACGACATCTTCGAATGCAATGGATCCTATCGCCGAAATCGCTGGCGTCGCTCGCCAGCACAATCTCTGGCTGCACGTGGATGCAGCCATGTCAGGAACCGCCGCGCTCTGCCCGGAATTCCGCCACCTGCAAGCCGGTGTCGAGTTCGCCGACAGCTACAATTTCAATCCGCATAAGTGGATGTTCACCAACTTCGATTGCAACTGCTTCTGGGTCGCCGACCGCAAGGCGCTCATCCAGACGCTGAGCATTCTGCCGGAGTACCTGCGCAACCAGGCCACGGAATCGGGCGCGGTGATTGACTATCGCGACTGGCACATTCAACTCGGCCGCCGCTTCCGCTCGCTCAAGTTGTGGTTCGTGATCCGCCACTATGGCGTGGAAGGCCTGCAGCACCATATCCGCCGCCACGTGCAACTGGCGCAGATATTCGCGCACTGGGTGCGCGACGACAAGGACTTCGAACTCGCCGCACCCGCGCCCCTGAACCTGGTCTGCTTCCGCCACAAAGGTGGGGACGCGGCGAATCAAACCATCATGGACCGCCTGAATCGCAGCGGCGACCTCTTCCTCACGCATACCAAGCTGGATGGAAAACTCACTCTGCGTCTGTGCGTCGGACAGACGAACACGCAAGCTCGGCACGTCGAGAAAGCATGGAATAGGATTCGTGAGGAAGCGCAGAAATTGGCGGTGGCGTGTTCTTGATCGACGTTTTCACGCATAGCTTTGGCTTTCTCTGTGTCGGAGCCTGCCCTGAGCGAAGCCGAAGGAGCCTGCCCTGAGCGAAGCCGAAGGAGCCTGCCCTGAGCGAAGCCGAAGGAGCCTGCCCTGAGCGAAGCCGAAGGAGCCTGCCCTGAGCGAAGCCGAAGGGTGCCTCTGTGGTAAATTCGCGTCTTTCGCTGTTATTCTTTCCCATTCCAAGGAGCACTCATGTCTTCGGATCTGCAAGGCCGTAACGCCGTCGTTTTCGGAGTCGCGAACAAGCGCTCGATCGCCTGGTCCATTGCCCAGGGACTGCACGCCGCCGGCATGAAGCTTGCCATCACTTACCAGAACGAGCGTCTGGAGCAGGAAGCCAAGGATTTAATCCTCTCCCTGCCCGGCGCCGAAGCCTACATGTGCGACGTCAGCAAGGACGAAGAAATTGACCGCCTCTTCGCTACGCTCAAAGAGCGCCATGGCAAGCTGCACACGCTGGTGCATTCGGTGGCCTATGCTCCCGCCGACGAACTCAAAGGCGAATTTGTGAACACCACGCGCGAGGGCTTTCGCATCGCGATGGATGTAAGCGTGTACTCGCTGGTCGCGGTTGCCCGCGCCGCCGCGCCTCTGATGGAAGACGGCGGCTCCATCATCACCATGACGTACTACGCGTCCGAAAAAGTTGTGCCGCGCTACAACGTGATGGCCGTCGCCAAGGCTGGACTCGAATGTTCAGTTCGATATCTGGCTTATGAATTAGGCAAGAAGAAGATTCGGGTGAATGCCATCTCCGCCGGCCCCATCAAAACCCTTGCCGCGCGCGGCATCGCAGGCTTCAGCGACATGCTCAAAGGCCACGAGGAACGCGCGCCGCTCGGCCGCCGCGTGGACGTGGAAGAAGTCGGATCGACCGGAGTCTTCCTCGCGTCGGACGCAAGCAGCGGCATCACTGGCGAAGTCATCTACGTGGATTGCGGCTACAACATCATGGGGTTTTAACGAGGGTTCTGACGAGGCGGTTCTCAGTTCACGCTACATGGGATAATGAAAAGAATGCGATCCAACTGTTTGGTACTCGCTCTCTTCGCCGCCGCCATCCTCTTCTCGATGGTGCGCGAGTGGAACGCGCCGGCCTCCTGTGCGCGCGTGGCCCTCGTTCCGGCTGTTACAGCTCTACCCACACGCTAACTTACAATCCTGATCCGCCGCCCATTCTCCCCGTCCCGCTCCAGCGCAATCTCCACATCCCGCTCACGCAGGAAACGCGGAAACTTTTCCCCCCACTCAATTAGCAAAATGCTGTTGCCCTCGGCGCGCAGATCATCCAGCCCCAGCGTCTCCAATTCGCGCTGCGTGTCGATGCGGTAAAGATCGATGTGATAGAGATTGGCTCGCGGTCCGCGATACTCATGCACCAGCGTGAAGGTTGGGCTGGTGACGTCTTCCTCTTCCGCCGCCTCGAACGCCGCGGCGATTCCCTTAACCAGCGTGGTTTTGCCCGCGCCAAGGTCCCCGCGCAGCAGCACCAGTTTCGGCGGCGCCAGCAACTCCGTCAGCGTGCGCCCGAAGGCGATCGTCTCCTCCGCCGATTGTGTCGTGATCTCCCTCGTCATCTCCCGGGTTCCAGTCGTAGCCGCATCGTCACAGGCCACGACCAGTATAGCGAGAGCGTCGCGCTCAGCGCGGATCAACGATCAAGAATGCGCAGCGAAGGGTGGGACCGCTTCGGAGAGGTCTAAATCGTCCTCGGCACGCTAAATGCCGATGACTTCAGCCCCAGCAGACTCCGGTCCACCACATGCTCGAGCGATGTCCGCAAGCGGCGGTGGTCGTCGTCCTCGAGTGCGATGAAGCGAAACGGCTGCAGCACGCCAGTCGTTGTCTTGCGCAGCGGGCTGAGGATCTCGGCCATGCCATGTACCGGGCCCGATTGGGTTTGAAATGCGAGCTCGACGAAGGAGCCGCTGCCCAGCGAACCTGACAGTTGCAACAATCCGCCGGTTACTGAAATGGTTTGGAGTTTTGCTTTTGTGCGACGGCCGTCTTCTAAACGAATCGCAGCCAGGACAGATGCTCCTAGCTGGACCCGGGCCGCGCGCCTCGATGGGTGCGGTTGGGGGAAGTGGGTCATAAGCTGACTGTACTGTCGCACCATTTCTGGACAGGTAATAGGTTACGGAAGCAGAGTGTCCGGATTCCCGCTTTCCGCGCCTGTTTCAGGCTCCACAAGTCTCTGGGGTGAGAGCACTTAGCGGCGTGTTTACTATTGATACAATGTCCTGTTCTTCGTCCGCTTACAAGATCTTGTGGCGATCACGAGAACCACGTCGCTCGCCCGAACGGAGTGCCTTATGCGTTGCTGTTCTTTTCTGGTCTCTGGATTACTTCTTTCGCTTTTTGTCTCCGCACCTTTCCAAGCTCAGACCTCGCCTGCAAACAGTGGGGCTCCGCTCCGGGTCGGCATCGTCGGTCTGGTTCACGGGCATGTCCAGGGATTCCTGGAACATTCGCTGCACAATCCGGAGATTGAGATTGTAGGCATTGCGGAACCAGATCAGGCGCTCGCTGCCCAGTACGCGACCAAGTTCGCCATCGACAAACGCCTGCTCTTTCCAACCCTCGAAGAAATGCTCGACCGAACCCATCCCCAGGCTGTACTCGTTTACACGAACACTTATGACCACCGGCGCGTGGTGGAAGTATGCGCCCGGCGCGGCGTCCACGTCATGATGGAAAAACCTTTGGCGGTCAGCTTAGAGGACGCACTGGCGATCGAGAAGGCCGCACACCTCGGCAAGATTCAGGTGCTCGTCAACTACGAAACGACTTGGTACCGCAGCAACCGGGCGGCATACGAACTGGTGCACGACAAGGCGTTGGGCGATGTGCGCAAGGTGGTTGTCCACGACGGTCACAGCGGACCCAAAGAAATCGGAGTCGGCCCTGAATTCTTAAGTTGGCTCACTGACCCCAAGCTGAATGGGGGAGGCGCCCTGTTTGACTTCGGATGCTACGGCGCAGACCTTATGACTTGGTTGATGGATGGTCAACGCCCGGAAACAGTAACCGCCGTCACCCAGCAGATGAAGCCCGCGATCTATCCGCGAGTGGACGATGAAGCGACCATCATCCTCACCTATCCCAAGGCCCAGGCCATCGTGCAAGCCTCCTGGAACTGGCCGTTCGACCGCAAAGATATGGAAGTGTACGGGCAGACGGGATATGTAATCACGGTGAAGCGAGACGACGTTCGCGTGCGTCGCAGCGGCGGCGCGGAAGAGGAGATCGCGGCAAAACCATTGCCTGCCCCTTACGATAACTCGTTGTCTTTTCTCAGAGCCGTGGTGTTGAACGGAATGAAATCAGATGGACCATCATCGCTTGATACTAATGTCACGGTGACCGAGATATTGGACGCCGCGCGGAGCTCGGCAGCCTCGGGAAGGACCATTCACCTGCCAGCTTCGAGATGACACGTAGTAGTCGCGCGAAAACTCTACTCTCACCAGCGCACCAGTTTTTCCTGTGCCGCCTCCCGCGTCCACCGGAAAGCCTCAGGCAAACCCTGCAGAAGATCGGTCGCGACCAGCGAATGCTCGCCTACACTTTCGCGCATTACGTCTCCGGCAAGACCATGAAGATGCACTGCGGCGAGCACAGCTACGAAAGCGTCCTTCGGGTGCTGCGCGATCATTCCGGCAACCATGCCGGTCAGGATGTCTCCCGTGCCGCCGGTTGCCATTCCAGGATTGCCGGTCGTATTCACCCAAGCCTCACCGTCCGGCTGCACCACCAGCGTGCGATGCCCTTTGAGCACCACGATCAGTTCGTGTTCGCGCGCAAACTTCCTCGCCACGCCTAGGCGATCTTTCTGCACCTCAGGAATGCTGCATCCCGCCAGCCGCGCCATTTCTCCGGGATGTGGAGTGATCACCAGAGTGCGGCCTTTACCATTCAATTCATCCGTGCGGCCCTCGAACGCATTGAGCCCGTCGGCATCCACCACCATCGGAAGTTGCAGTCCTGCGATCAAACTCCGCACCAGTTGCGCAGTCTGCGGATGCCGCGAAATCCCCGGCCCCACCGCGAGCACCGTCCTACCCTTCGCCAATTCAGCGATTCGATCCTGGGCCGTGGTGGAGATCGTGCCTGCTTCCGTCTCGGATAACGGCTCAGTCATCAACTCAGGATGAAATCCGGCCACAGTTCCCAGCACCGACTTCGGCGTCGCCACGGTCGAAAGCCCCGCTCCTGCGCGCAGCACCGCTATCCCCGCCATTGCCGCCGCCCCAGCTTTCCCCAGCGATCCCCCAACCACCAGCACGCTTCCGTAGCTGCCCTTGTTCGACTCTGCCGGGCGCGGGGCAATCAGCCGCGCAACATCACCCGCCGTGATCACATTCAGTTGCAGCGCGGAAACAATCACCGCCTCCGGCGAGCCGATGTCGGCCACAAAAGTAGATCCCGCAGTCAGCAAGCTAAACACGTGCGCCGGGCGCGGTGCGGTGAAGGTAACAATGGCATCGGCGCGGGCAATGGTCCCGGCTTGCGCGTCCATCGCGTCGGCATCCGCGCCCGAAGGAATGTCGACGGCGATCACGGGAACATGGCTGGCATTCATGATCGCGATCGCCTCCGCATAGAGCCCGCTCACCGGCGGCTTGAAACCGGTGCCCAGCACCGCATCCAGGGATAAATCCGCACGCAAGGCGAGCTGAACCCGGTCACCCTTCAGCTCCTCGCTGGAATACACCGCGATTGCAGGGGCCGGCAACTTGCCAAACATGGCTGCCGCATCGCCCTTAAGTTCGCCGGGATCGGCGAGAAGGATAACCTGCACTTTCCTGCCTTGCTGATGCAGCCGCCGCGCCGCCACAAAACCATCGCCGCCGTTATTCCCCTTGCCGCAGAAAACCACGATGCGCCGCGCCTCGGCGTGATGCAGGAGCACATAGTCCGCCACCGCCGTGCCCGCATTCTCCATCAGCGTAAGCGAAGGCACGCCGAAGCGCTCGCTGGTGGCGCGGTCAATCGCTCGCATCTCTTCTGCGGAAACAATCTTCATAAGACCGTCGTTAGCCGATAGTCGTTGGTCGTTCGCCAGAATGTTTAGAGCGTTAGTCTTGAACTACGAGCCACGACTAACGACCAAGACTGATCTTAAGACAAAAGGGCCCTCCGCGCCGCGCGGAGAGCCAATCGAACTCACTCAGTCGGACTTTACTGGGTACTGGGTACTGGGTACTAGCCACTGATCACTGATCAACGATCACTGGCCACTGCCCTTCTGCAAAGCCTGCACCCGGCTGTGCTTCACGCTGTAAGTGAAATACACGACCAGTCCAAGTGCCAACCAGACCACCAAACGTATCCAGTTCCATATTCCCAGCTTGTACATCATGTACCCGTTCGAGATCACGCCAAGAATCGGAATCAATGGCACCCACGGCGTGCGGAAGGGCCGCGGCTGGCTGGGATTCGTATAACGCAACACCATCACGGAGATTGAAACGATCACAAACGCCAGCAGCGTGCCAATGTTAACCATCCTCCCGATATCGTCGATCGGAGTCAGGCTGCCTACAACGGCAGCCAACAGGCCCACGAGAATCGTGTTTTTCCACGGTGTCCGGAACTTGGGGTGGATCGCAGCGAAAAACTTCTTCGGCAGAAGACCGTCGGTGGCCATCGCGTAAAGTACTCGCGTTTGGCCCAGCAGCATTACCAGCATCACGCTGGTGAGCCCGGCCAGAGCGCCCAGCGTGATGATATGCGAGGCTGTCGTCAACCCCCGATCAAGAAAGGCGCGGGCCACCGGCGCTTCGATGGTGATTTGTTGCCAGTGCATCATGCCGGTTAGAACACCCGCCACTGCGATATATAGGACCGTACATATGGCCAGCGAAGCGATCATGCCGATGGGCAAATCGCGTTGCGGATTCTTAGCCTCCTGCGCCGTCGTCGAGACCGCGTCGAAACCGATGTAGGCGAAGAAAATGTACGCCGCCCCTGCTCCAATCCCGGCGAGGCCATTGGGCGCGTAGGAGTGCCAGTCCGTGCCCCAGTTGCTGACGTTGATGTAACGGGCACCCAGCGCGATTACAAAGAGCACAACCGAAACCTTAATTACAACGATCCCAGTATTAAACTCCGCGCTCTCTTTGATTCCGACAACTAGAATCACAGTAATAATGAGGGCAATGATAAAAGCTGGGAGGTTAAGGCCGACTTCCATGCCAAACAGATGCGGCGCTCCCAGCAGATCGTGCGCCCGTTGCAACAACTCGGGGGACTGGGTGCTCATAATCGCGCTGACTTTGTCCAGAAAGGCTTGGGTGCCAGGTACCAACGAAGAGTCCGCGGCTTGCGCCATCTGCCGCGCCACCATATTCTCCGCCGTCTTCAGCGCCGTCCAGTGATCATAGGCCAGCCACAGCGGCATCCTGATGTGAAAGATTTTCAGCAGTTCGATGAAGTGGTTCGACCAGCCCGACGATACTGCGCTGGCACCCATGGCGTATTCGAGCGTCAGATCCCAGCCGATGATCCACGCCAACAACTCGCCTAGCGTGGCGTAAGCGTAGGTGTAGGCGCTGCCTGCGAGGGGAATCATGGCCGCAAACTCCGCGTAACAGAGTCCGGCAAACGCGCATCCCAGGCCGGATAGAACGAACGACAAAGTGAGTCCCGGACCGGCATAGTGCGCTCCCAGCCCCACCATTACAAAAATTCCCGCGCCGATAATCGCACCCACTCCCAACGCAGTAAGCTGAAAAACCCCCAGCGTCCGTTTGAGACTGTTTTCGCCCGTCTCGCGGGATTCTTCCATCAGAAGGTTCAGCGGCTTGGTTGCCAGCAGATTTGCCATTCGTTTCGTTTCTCCTTAGCGGCTACGCCGATGCGCGCTTTGCGCCCGCGCTTCTCGACCACGCGTAATAAACCGGGATGCCCAGCAGCACCACAATCAGCCCGGGCCACGTGAATTGCGGTTTGTAGCGCAATAGTATGACATCGATAAACAAAGCCATCACAATATAAATCGCCGGCAGCACCGGATAACCTACCGCGCGGTAAGGCCGCGGGGCATCCGGATGCGTCCGCCGCAGCACAAATAATCCAACAATGGTCAGAATGTAGAAGACGAGCACCGCGAAGATAATGTAGTCGAGAAGCTGCCCATAGCTGCCCGAAACACAGAGCAAGCACGCCCAAACCATCTGCACCATCAGCGAAACTGCGGGCGTTTTATACGTAGGATGCAGCTTGGCCACGCTGCGGAAGAAGAGTCCGTCCTTCGCCATGGCATAGTAGACGCGTGCCCCGGATAGAATCAGCCCGTTATTGCAGCCAAAACTGGAAATCAAGATAGCACCCGCCATCAGCAGTCCGCCGACGGCCCCGAACATCTGCGTCATGACCGCGGTCGCAACGCGATCTTCGGAGGCATACTTGATTCCCCGTCCCAGAATTGTTGCTGCGCCCGCGGTTCCGTCCAGCGGCAGCGCATTCAGATAGATCATGTTGCAAGCAATGTAGAGCGCAATAACCACGCCCGTACCCAGCGCCAGAGAAAGCGGCAGGTTGCGGCTGGGATTCTTGACTTCACCCGCCGTGAAGGTCACATTGTTCCACGCGTCCGCGGAAAACAGAGACCCCACTTGCGCCACGGCAAGAATCGTCAGCGTACCCACCATCACCACCGGACCACCAACACCCACCTGAACCGCGTGCTGCGCGCTCAGTCCCGCATTCCGCCAGAAATGTCCGCTGAAGTTCGCGGCCAAGGCATGCGCATTTCGTCCCAGCGCCAAGCCAAACAACGCCAGCCCCAGCAGCGCCGAGACCTTCGCGGCGGTAAAAATATTCTGGATGAGCGCCCCGGTTTTCACTCCAAAGATATTCACCACTGAAAGGAAAACCACGAGCAGGATGGCGACCAGGTTCTGCGTATTGATACCCACGTCCATGTTCCCCAGAACCATGGGCCCCAGGCGAATGGGCGGGACCTTCCAGAGATGCAGAATCCAATGCGAAGAGGAAACAACGGGAAAGAAGACTCCGAGGAACTTGCCAAATGCCACGCCCACGGCCGCAATCGTCCCGGTCTGGATTACCAGGAACAGAGTCCAGCCATAGAGAAAACCCCACAGTGGTCCGAGCGCCTCGCGCAAGTAAACATACTGCCCACCCGCTCGCGGCATCATCGCCGCCAGTTCACCGTAACTGAGCGCGGCAACAATAGTCATGAACCCCGCGACCGCCCACGCGCCAATCAACAGCGCGGGCGAATCCACTTCGCGGGCAATCTCCGCCGAAACAATGAAGATGCCCGAGCCGATCATTGAACCCATGACCAGCATGGTCGCGCTAGTCAGGCCCAGGCCCTTGACCAACTCGTTATCCTGATGGCTGTGAATTTCCCAGTCGCTGCCCGCAGCCGTGGTCGGTACGCTCAGGTTTCCTCCGGAATCGTGAAGCGTTGTCGGTCGTCAGTCGTCGGCCTTCAGCCGTCATGCCCTGCACCATTGCCCATGGCGGACGACCGACGACGGACGACTCCTATGAATCGCCCCATGACTTTACCTCAAGATGCGAAAAAATTCCTCTGCTGATTTACGGGGCTCGCGTAACAGATCCGAGATCACCGCCACGGAATCGGCCCCAGCCTCGATCACCGAAGCCGCGTTCGCGCGCGTGATTCCGCCGATCGCGACCAGCGGTTTCCGAGTCAACGCCCGCGCCAGGCGCACTCCTTCAAGGCCGACCACAGGATCAGGCTTATCCTTGCTGGAAGTGGAAAACACGGGCCCAATGGCGAGATAGTCTGCCGAGGTTCGGTCAGCTTCTTTCACTTGCTGCAGATTATGCGTAGAAAATCCAAGCCAACGATCCGGGCCGATGATCCCCCGCACCGAAGGTGGCGAAAGATCTTCCTGGCCGACGTGGACGCCATCGTACTCTGCCGCCAGACATAAGTCGGCACGATCATTCATAACCAGCTTGACGTGACCCAGACCCACCGCGCTCATTATCTTCAAGCCCAGTGCCTGCCGAAACATCTCGCCAGCGCTCGTATTTTTGTTGCGGTATTGCAGGACAGTGCACCCGCCAAAGATGAGTTCAGTGGCGAAAATAGTCAAATTCTCGTTTCTTCGGAACGCCGCCGCGTCAACGATGGCATAAAGGCGTGGCAGAGAGATCACGGCGCGGAATCCTTCTTGCTGTTCTTCGCCAGAAATCGTTCAATAAACCCCGTATCAAACTTCCCTGCCCGGAAGTCCGGATCGGCCAGAATCTTCCGGTGCAGCGGGATCGTGGTATACACGCCTTCGACGATAAACATCTCCAGCGCCCGCGTCATGCGCGAGATCGCCTCATTGCGGTCCTTGCCGCGCACGATCAACTTGGCAATCAGCGAATCGTAGTAAGGCGGAATCACGCCCTCCGCGTACGCCGCCGTATCCACGCGTACACCCGTGCCTCCCGGCGGATGAAATGCCGTAATCTTTCCCGCCGACGGCGTGAACTTTTCCGGATGCTCCGCATTGATGCGGCATTCGATGGCGTGCCCGCGGTGCACGATCGGCCCCTGCAGCACGTCCCGCATGTGAGCCCCAGCGGCGATCATGATCTGGCTCTTTACTAAATCCACATCCGTCACCATCTCCGTTACCGGATGCTCCACCTGGATGCGAGTATTCATCTCGATGAAGTGCAGCTTGCGGTCCTGGTCCATCAAAAACTCGATCGTCCCCGCATTCGTGTAACCGATGTCCGCCAGCGACTTGCACAACACCTTGCCAATCTGATCGCGCAATTCCGGGGTCACCTGAGTGGAGGGGGATTCTTCCAGCAACTTCTGATGCCGCCGCTGAATCGAGCATTCCCGCTCGCCCAGGCTCACCACATTGCCATGCTCGTCGGCCAACACCTGAAACTCGATGTGCCGCGGATGCTCGACGTACTTTTCCATGTAGAGGTCGCCGTTGCCGAACGCCCCCGCCGCCTCCGACTGCGCCGCCTTGAAGAACCCCGGCAGTTCCTCTTCGCTGCGCACAATACGCATGCCGCGTCCGCCGCCGCCCGCCGACGCCTTCACAATCACCGGAAAACCCACTTGCCGCGCCCACTCCAGGGCTTCGCCTTCGGAGGCAAGGATTCCATCCGAACCCGGCAGAATCGGCACGCCCGCGCGCTTCATGGCCGCGCGCGCCTTTTCCTTTTCCCCCATCAGCCGCGTCACTTCCGGCCGCGGTCCGATGAACTTGATGCCGCTGGTCTCGCACACCTCGGCGAAGTTGGCATTCTCCGCCAGCAATCCGTAGCCCGGATGCACCGCGTCCACGTTGGCGATCTCCGCCGCGCTGATTACCGCCGGAATATTCAGGTAGCTCAGCGCCAGCTGGGGCGGCCCAATGCAGATGGCTTCGTCCGCAAAGCGTACCGGCAACGAGTGGCGGTCTGCCTCGCTATAAATGACAACCGTGCGGACGCCCAGTTCCTTGCACGCGCAAATGATGCGCAGCGCAATTTCTCCGCGATTCGCAATCAGGATCTTCTTGAACATTTCAGATTGAACATTTCAGATCAAATGTGGGGACAAAGGGGCATTGTGTAATCGGGTAATTTGGTAATTGAGTAATTGAGTAAATGAAAGGCCTCAGGGGTTTTAAATTACAAAATTCCCAATTACCAAATTACTCAATCTCTCTCTCCCTCACTTCTTCGGCCGGATAATAAACAACTCCTGGCCGTATTCAATGGGCTGGCCGTTGCTCCCCAGCTTTTTCACGATTTCCCCGGCCACATCCGACTCAATCTCATTCAGCAGCTTCATCGCCTCAACGATGCACAGCACCTGACCCACTTCCACCGTATCCCCAACCTTCACAAACGGAGGCGCACCCGGCGAGGGCGCCTCATAGAACGTCCCCACGATGGGAGACTTTACGCTCTGCAGGTTCTCTTCCGGGGCGGGCTCGGCCGGTTCTGACGGCGGTGCGGTTGGCGAACTTGCTCCCTGATTCTGCCTGGCGTCCGGAGCAGGCCCCGCTGCGTAGGCGGGATAGGGCACCTCCCCGTGCGTATGCACCACGGTGGTTTGTCCCGCGCGTTTAATCTTCACTTTGACATCGCCGCGCTCCAGTTCGAACTCGGCAATATCTTTTTCGATTAAGAACTCGATGAGTTCCTTCAGCTCTTTTTGATTCATTCGTTTACGGTGGGACCGCTTATCATTTCGTGCCGCGCCGCAAATCACGCGGAGAACCGCCAGGCGTTCATCCCGCCTGGATTCAATCTAAGAAGACCCTAAACTGCCAGGAAGTCCTTGCTGGTCGGAGTCAGCACCTCACAGCCACTTTCGCTGACCACCACCATGTCTTCGATCCTCACGCCCCATTTTCCGGGGAAGTATACCCCCGGCTCAATCGTGATGACCATGCCCGGCTCCAGTATTTCCTTTTGCCCGGCCGCAACCCTGGGCGCTTCGTGGATCTCCAGACCCACACCATGCCCGGTGGAGTGCGTAAAGTAGCGCCCTAACCCAGCCTTGCGCAATACCTTGCGCGCTGCCGCATCGACTTCCCCGACGCTCACGCCCGGCCTCACGGCGGCAATCGCAGCCTGCTGTGCCTCCCTTACCGAGTCGTAGGCGTGGCGCCCGTCCTTTGAGGCCGCGCCCACCCATACAGTGCGCGTCCGGTCCGAACAATAACCACCGAGTATAACACCGAAATCGCAGACCACGAATCCTCCGGGCGTGATGGCTTGCTCTGTAGCCCTGCCGTGCGGCAACGCCGACCTCGCCCCGGAAGCAATAATGGTCGGGAACGACATCTCCTCGGCTCCCGCCCGGCGTGCCGCATACTCCATCTCCGCCGCTACCTCGGATTCTCTTACGCCCGGCCGCAGGACTTCGAGCGCCCGGTCGAACAGCGTTGCTCCCAACTTCACCGCCGCCCGGATGCGGTCCAGTTCCTCACTGTCCTTCACCATGCGCGCCCGCTCCACCACTGCCGGCGCATTCCGTAACCGCATCCCGGAGGGCAGCAGATCCGCCAGCCGCTTTCTTTCCGCTACAGTGAGATGTTCGGCTTCAATCCCAATCGTCCACCCCTTCGATTTCTTCCGCCGGGTTCCGATCCACTCTCCCAGCGCGCCCAGCACCGACTTGCGCGCAATCACCACCTTCGCGCCCTTCACTTCTTCGCGTCCCTGCGTGTCATAGCGAACGTCCGTGAAGAACACGTTTCCCGCTTCCTCGATCAGCAGGAAACCCGCGCTCCCGGTAAAACCGCAAAGATATCGGATGTTGGGAAGGTGGCTGATCAGGAGCGCGTCGAACCGCGTCGTGGCAAGGTGCTCCCGCAGCTTCTTCTGGCGCCCGGAAAAGTTCATCGTGCTGAGTTTATCAGGAGGAGAAGTACCGAGTTGACTCCACATCAGCGCAGGGGTCACTCGGTACTGGCTACCGGGTACCAGGTACAGGTCTAAAAACAAAACCGCCAGCCTGACAGGTTCTTCAGGCCGGCGGCTCAAATCTTCAACTGCCCGCTGCTACGTCTGAATGATTCGCGGCGTAATGAAGAAGATCAATTCCTGGTTGGAAGTGCTCACCTGCGTGTGTTTGAACAGGTTCCCCAGGATCGGAATATTGCCCAGAATCGGCACCTGATCGATGCTGATCGAGTTCTGCGTCTGGATGACGCCGCCGATCACCACCGTGCCGCCATCGGTCACCAGCACCTGCGTCGTCGCCTGCTGCGTGATCAATTCGGGGTTACCCTGTACTTCCTGGCCAAAGTTCGGGGTCGTGTTCTCCACGTCCACGTTCAGGAAGATCGTATTCTCCGAAGTGATCTGCGGAGTTACGGTCAAGCGCAGGAACGCATCGACGTAGGTTACAGTCGGAGGACCGCCCAACTGCGCCTGGGTCACGATGGGGACGCGCACGCCCTGCTTCACTAGGGCCTGGATATTATTCTGTGTGACCACTCGCGGCCGCGACAGAACTTTCAGCAATCCGCGCGACTCGGCCGCCGAGAGCACCGCATCGATCCGCACCGTGTTGCTGGCGTTCAGGAAGGTGAGGCCGCTGGTGGGCGAAGTCACACCCAGATTGGAGAACAACGGAATCGAAGTCCCCGTCGTACTACTGCCCGGTACCGTGATGTAGCCTGGGGTTAAGCCTCCGACGGTCGTCGGAGAACTGCCCACGGTGGAGTTGCCGCCGATTGCGCTGTGGCCATTGCCCCAGCCAAAGCCAAGCTGCGTGCCGATGTCACGGGCAAACGTCCGCGTCGCCGCCACCACTCGGGCCTCGATCTCAACCTCCTGCGTCTTGCGGTCAAGCTGCGTCAGCAGGCGGTCAATCACCGGAATCACTTTGGGAATATCGTTGACGATCACCGCGTTGGTGCGCTCATCCGCAACCACATCTCCGCGTTGCGAAAGGAACTTCTTCACGGTTAAAATCACATCCTTCGCGTGGGCATAGCTCAGGAAACGCGTGACGGAAACTTTTTCCACGGCCGCTGCTTCGGATTCCACTTGCGCGCGCCGCCCATCCGCTTCTTTCTTGAGAGTGTCCACCGTGGCGATGCGCAGAACGTTGCCTTCCAGTTCCCGCGCCAGGTCGTTATTCTTCAGCACGATGTCCAGAGCCTGGTCCCACGGCACATCGTCCAACACCACCGTCAGGCTGCCGTGCACGTTGGGGTCAAGCACCACGTTCAAACCGCTGATCTCGTGGATCAGACGGAAGAAGTCCTTCAAATCCACATCCTTCAGGTTCACTGAAATCGGTTCGCCTGTGTACTTGGGGCCGACCGAAGCAGGTTGCTGTCCGGCTTGTGCTCTCTGCTCTGCCGCAAGATTTACCGCCGGCTGGATGGCAGGGCCGGAAGGCATGGTCTGCGACGATTGCGCCGCATTCATGCTCACCGGCAGCAGCTCTGCGGCCGTTTTGTCGGAAAACTTCGCCGCCGCATCCTGGGCGCGCCCGGCGGGCTCGTCCGAGGCACTTCCAGCGTTCGTCTTGGCCGCGTAAGTCGGCTCGACGAATACAAAGTCACTCGAGGCAGCCGCGGGCTTGTCGCTCGCCGGGACCGCACTCTCCATCGCCGCTTTCGGAGCAACCGGAGCGCTGACCGCAACGGGCTGCGCTTTCGGTGCCACTTCTATAACGCGCGCCGCAAACGGAGAAATACTCCGGCTCGCCGGCGCTGCAGCAGTCTGCGCCAAAGTCTTGGGGACGCTGGCGCTCGCCGTGGCTGTAGGTTGCGTGTGCAACGTCAACACCAGCTTTCCATCCGCCGCCGAGTTCAGTTCATAGCGGCAGGCATGCTCCAGATCGACCACCACGCGGGTGGTTGGAGGCGTCTGGCCGTCCATGCCGATGCGCACTCCTTTAACTCCCGCATTGCCCACCGTGATGTGGCTCTGCCCGGTCACCATGACGGTCCCCGGCAAATCCACGATCACCCGAGCCGGCGAGTCCGCCGTGCTCAACTTGGGCGTCATCGCGCCACGAGCGTTGATCTCGACCCGGATCTCATCCGTGCCGCGAACCACGTTCACTCGCTGCAGCTCGTTTTGCTGGCTCGCCGTTTGTGCCGGAGTCTCTGCGGCTGAAGCCATCAGCCCCAGAAGCATCAGCGGTAGGAATACACTCAGCAGTTGCTTTCGCATTTCGCCTCTCCCCAACTTGCGGGTGTTTGCCCGCGTGTCCTTGCTCGAACTCGATTTTTTGCGTTCCGGCTTTCCCGGCTGCGCCGTTGCCAGCCGCTAAACGGCCGGCGTAAAAATTCGCTTCACCACTTCCCGCGTCAGCGGTTTGCCCAGCTTGTCCTGCACTGTTTCCTGGAACACAACGGTGTCTCCGGTAATTCTCACCACATACCCGTTGAATACAGGATCGTTCTCGCGCAGGAAATAAGCTTTGTTCAGGCTGTTGGTCACTACCGCGATAAAGCCGCTCTCTGACTTCACCACGCCCCGCAGATTAATCTGCCCGATTTCCAGACACTTTTTCCCCGTCGAGCAACCTGAACCGGAGGGCGCCTGCACTACCGGACTGAAGAACGGGTCGCGCTTCCCTGTCATCGCCCACTTCTTATCTTCCGGCTTGGGTGCCTTGGCGCCGGCGTCACTCTTGGCGCTGACCGTGCCCGCATCAGCCCCCGCCTTGGCCGTTAGAACTTCCCCTTTGGGAGCCGTTTCGTGGGCCGCTATCGTCGGATGCAGCACCACCTGCTTATGCGGAGCCAGCCGCCGATGCGGCCTCGCTGCCATGGTCACCGGGGCAGGATGAATGGGTCCCGCCACCGCCTGGGCTGGTGCACCCGCTCCCGGCTTCGTTGCCTGCGTAGGAGCCTTTGTGGTGCTCTGCCCATTGTTGATGATGGCCGGAGTCTGTGCCCAAACCGCCCCCGTCATCATTACCACTGCCAGAATGCCTGTCGTTAGCTTCATAGCGATTCCTATTTCACGCCTGCCGTTGCTGTTGCGGGCTTGCTTCCAGCTCCCGCCCCGGCCGGCTCCAAGTCGTGACTAAAGAACGTCGTGGCCGTAAAGGTCGCAACCACGCTCTCGTTCGGCGCATACTGGTAGGTATGCTTCGCCTTGGCAAAGCTGGGGTTTTTCGTGTTCGAGACCAGCAGCCCGCTGATGTTCACCATGCGTTCCAGCTTCCCTACCCGGTCAAAGAAATTCAGCATCGAGTAATACGGACCGTCCAATTCCATGTCGAACGGAATCTCCGAGTAGTATTCTTTCGCGGTGATCGGCTTGGCCGTATAGCGGCGTAGTTCCACGCCCGCCTTCTGCGCTTCGCCATCCATCGTCTCGATGAAGCTATCCACCGCCTTCTCGTCCGGCACGATGCGCCGTTCGATTTCCAGTTGCTGTTTCAGGTTGGCCACTTGCTGGTCCATGTCCTTCAGCTTGGGGCGGTAAGATTCGAGTTCGTTGTTCTCCCGAACCTTATCCTGCAAAGTGTGCTGTGCCGTCGCATTCTTATCGCTCTGGCTTTTGAACACCGTGAAGTACAGCGCCACCGTTACCAGCGCTCCTCCCGCGATTACCGCTCCCCATTGCTTTAGGCCCGACAGTTCGTTGAAATTCATCGCCATAGGTCTGCCCTTACGACTTTCCCTTCTCGCAGGTCAGCGTGAACTGGAACGCCTGCATGTCCTTGACCTGATCGTCCTGGTAAGTTTCCTTAATCTCTACGTTCTTGAAAAAACCCGTCTTCTGCAGGTTCGCGATCAGGTTGGCCACCGCGTCCGTACTCAGCGCCGTCCCTTCCAGGCTTACGCTCGCGCCCGTGTCATCCATGCTCCTCAGCCAGACCGCTTCCGTTCCGTTCACCGTCTCGCCCAGCATGGCCAGAAGGTTTACCGGTCCGCCGGACTGGCTGGCGCGCAGCGAATCGATCACGTCCACCCGCCGCTTGTAATTGTTGGCCTGAGTCTGCCGCTCCAGATAACGCGCCTTCACGTCGCTGAGTTCGCGGTTTTTCTGCAGGGCCGTCTGCATCTGCGTCTCGATCGTCTTCCCTTGCCGGTCCAGCCGGTACCAGTAGCCAAAATTCAACGCCCCAGCCAGTAACAGCACCACCAGCACCTTCAGCTTGGGCGAACCCATGTCGCCCATATCCATCGTGGGCATCGCGGCGGCACTGCCGCCGGCGCGCTTGTTCTTTCCCTTGGAGTTTTCGAGCAGATTGATTCTGATCATAGGGATTCAAAGCTCCTCAAAGCCAAGCCCACCGCCACTGCCAGTTGGCCCGGATTCTGCTCCACCAGCTCCGCTCCGGGGCCGTCTGCCGGCGGCACCACGCGCTGGAATGGATTCAACAATTCGACCGGCATCGAAAATTCCTGCCGCAACGCTTCCATCAGCCCCGGCACCTTTGCCGAACCGCCTGCCAGGTAAATCTTCTCGATGTGCTCGCCTGCCGCGCTGGCCCGGAAGAAATCGAACGTCTTCTGGATTTCCAGCACGATGATCTCGGTCACCTGCTGCAGGATCGGACCTTTCGCGTCCTCGCTCACCGTTCCCACCTTGTTGCCCAGCTTGAGCGACTCCGCATCGTCGAAGCTCAAGTCCAGTTCCTTCTGCAGCGAGTCGGTGTACTGGTGCCCGCCCACGCTCACGTCACGCGGGAACAGCGGCGTTGTGCCCTTCACGATGTTGATGTTCATTACGCTGGCGCCCAGGTTCAACAGCGCCACCACCTGGCCCGGCGCCGGCTGGTAGTTGTACTCGTAGCAGTTCTGCAGCGCCAGAGCATCGATGTCCACGATAGCCGGGGTGCGCCCCGCCATCGAGAGTACGTTGGTGTAGTTCAAAATCTTGTCCTTCTTCACGGCCACCAGCAGAACGTCCATATTCGGGCTGCCCGCTTCTTCCGAAAGAATCTGGTAGTCCAGACTCACGTCCGCCAGATCGAAGGGAATGTGCTGGGCCGCTTCCTTCTCGATGGTCTCGGCCAGTTCCTGATCGCTCATCGAAGGCAGCGAGATCTTCTTCACGATCACCGAGTGTCCGCTCACCGCCGTCGCCACCGCTTTGGTTTTGATCAGGCAGTCGGTGAACAACTTGGAAATCGCGCTCGATACCGTTCCCGAATCCACGATCATCGAGTCCACTACGATGTCGGAGGCCAGCATTTCCAGTCCCAGATGAGCCACTTCAATCTGCCCACCCTTCTTTTTCAACTCCACTGCCTTGATGCTGGAAGAGCCCACATCCAGACCTACAATCGTCTTCGATCCCATTCCAAACATGTGCCCACCCTTTCGTAGCGCCGGCGTCCCGCCGGCTCTATTTGGCTACTGCGACCCGGCAGCTTTCATCGCCGCCTTCGGTTTACGTTTCGATCCCGATTCCATCTGGCTCGACTTCTCTTCCATCCACTGGTCCAGCCTCGACTTCTTGAACCGCCAACGGTTGCCCAGCTTGAAAGCAGGAATGCTCTGTTCGCCGACGTACTTGTACAGCGTGTCTGGACTCACTCCCAGATACTGCGACGCCTGGCGAATGTTCATCACTTCTCGCGAGTCGGCCATATTTTCCTTAGCCAGTCCTCCAAAATTCCTGCGCCCCCAGGTTCGGCGCACAGGTTGACTTCGGAAGACGCCCTCGCCCACACCTTGTGTCGAAGGGGTTTCGGTGTCCAGAGGATATATCAGGCCGGAAAAACCCAGCCCTCCCGAGAATTTCCTGTTTTTGCTGGGTTTTTTGCGGTTTGCCTGGAATTGCGGAAACCGGGGAGGAGGGTAAAAATCTATATATGGTATGTATTGCTAAATAAGTGTCTATTACCAGTGGTGATCACGCGAATGCGAGGGACACTCTCGTGAATCGGTAACCGAAGTACTAGAGACGGTACGGAAGTACTATATCGTCAGCTCAAGTGCTTTGTTCTTTTACGTTTGAGAAACTAGGGCAGCCAGCCCTTCGGCTGCTGCCGGGGCAGAATTCTCGCGTGAAACATTCGCGTAGTAGCCCGAGCCTGCGGAAGATTCATATCGGTCGAGATCCTCCCAAGCGTCGAAATTTATTTCATGATTTCCGCGCGCTTCGCGAATTTACTGAACGTCAGAAACCTTGCCGCTTAGAAAAATCACCTTCATATCCTTGTAGTAATAAATCTGCTTGGCGCCGAGCGTGACTTTCTTTTCCGGCTTGCCCATAGCGGCCTCGACCTGGTCGGTGGTCATTCCCTTCTCGATGTTAGCTGGTTCGGCCGGAGCTTGGTCGGCGGGCTGCTGGGCTTGGT
>Ga0187863_10001218_pt1 | contig 20975 bp, 10 predicted proteins | sample June2016WEW_11_1_FD_132975 | JGI IMG/M metagenome (GOLD analysis project Ga0187863, IMG submission 132975) | Peatland microbial communities from SPRUCE experiment site at the Marcell Experimental Forest, Minnesota, USA - June2016WEW_11_10 | ecosystem: Environmental > Terrestrial > Soil >...
AATCTGGCAGCTACGCTGGCGAGCGAGTCGAAGTTCTCTGAAGCGGATGCGGTCGTGCAGCAGGCTCTTCAACTTGACCCCGCAAACAAAGAAGCCCTCCAGCTTCAGGCCATGCTGAAGGGTCAAGGAAGCCAATAGACCAGTTTCATGGCTTCGAAGAAAATGAGCGCCCCTTCACTATGCCGGTGCCCTCGCGGACCGTAACAAGTTGATTCGCTCGCTGCGCCTTGTAATTCTCGACGGCGCCAGATGGCCAGTGAACCTCAACGCCGGCGGTGCTCTCAGCGCCCAATCCAAAATGTAGTCTTGGATCGTTTGCCGAGAGATAACTCGTCTGGCTCATCACTTGCTGCGCCTGCACGTGTTCGCCGTAGCGAACCAGAACCCGCGCTCCAATCGCGCTTCGATTGCTCTTCGTTCCTTCGAGTCGAATCTTGATCCAGTTGTTGCCCGGCGGCGCATCGTTGCGCAACAACGATGGCGCCTCGTTCTGATTCATCACCAAAATATCGATATCGCCGTCATTGTCGAAGTCACCGAAAGCACATCCACGGCTGCAATGGTGTGCCGCCAAAGCAGGACCTCCCTCATTGCCTATCGCGGCGAAGGTTCCATTGCGGAGATTGCGGAAGAGTATCGGCTGGCTGCGCGCAGGAAAGCGGCTGAAAATGTGCTCGAGCTCGGGATAGACATTTCCCGTGACATAGAAAATATCCGGCCATCCATCGTTGTCAAGGTCCAGCATGCAATCACCCCAACTCACAAAGCGACGTTCCGTACCGATGCCCGATTCCACTGTCACGTCGTCGAAATCTCCTTTACCCGTGGCGTGATAAAGGCCGTTCGACTGCAATTGGTAGTGCGTCTTGAAGATGTCGATATGTCCATCGAGGTCGTAGTCGCCAGGCGCGATGCCCATTCCCGCCATCTCCTGACCGTTGCTACTCACGGCGAGCCCCCGGACCAAGGCCTCCTCGCGAAATGTGCCGTCGCGATTGTTCATGAAGAGCAAACTCGGCGTGGAGTCCGCCGCAACCATAATGTCTGGCCAACCATCTTCATCCACATCGAGCGACACAGCCGTAAGTCCGTAAGAGGTTTTCAATGCGGCAATGCCGGAAGCCTTCGATACATCTGTGAAAGTGCCGTCGCCGTTATTGCGATAGAGCGCATGGGTTGGAATGGGAAGTCCGCGCGGGCCGCAGTAGACAGCAACTCCCTGATACGAGCACGTCGCTATGTGAATACTTGGCTTCGGCGCCGTCGCCAAATCGAATTCGACGTAATTCGCCACAAATAGATCGAGATGACCGTCGCGATCGTAATCAAGAAACGTGCAGCCCGTGCCAAAGCGATCGCCACTATGTAACAGTCCCGCCCGCGTCGTCACGTCAATAAACGTGCCGTCGCCATTGTTGCGATAGAGCCTGTTGTGGCCGTAGTACGTGAGAAAGAGATCCTCAAACCCATCGTTGTTATAGTCGCCCACACAAACGCCGTTGGCCCAGCCTGGATCGCCCAATCCCGATTTTGCCGTGACATCGGTGAATGTTCCATCGCGATTGTTGCGGTAAAGACGATTGCCCGATCCAGATGGCACGCTATCGAGAAGACGGCCGCCGAGGATGAAGATGTCTATCCAGCCATCGTTGTCGAAATCGAAAAAGGCGCAGCCACCGCCCATCGATTCGATAATGTAAGGCACTTCGCCCGTCGGACCATACACAATCGCTTGCGTGAGACCAGCTTGCTCCGCGACATCTGTGAATCGAGAGAACGACGGAAGAGAAAGTGATGCCGCTTGTGCGGCGCGCGCAAGATTTGGAGCCAAAACCGGTGCGGCTGCCATCGCGCCTGTCTGAAGCAGGCGGCGACGAGACCATTGACGATTGTCAGAAGAAGCCATGGATTCGTTAACGCGGCCTTCGAACGGATGTACTGCTCGTACTGGAGCCGGTGCGGTTGCTGCTCGCCGCGGCAGCCAGCATAGCACGAAGGCGCAGGGCATCCGCATCCTGCGGATCGATCCGCAGTGCCGAGTCAACGGCGGCGAGCGCTTCAGAGAAATGTAATTCGCTGGCGAGAGTCGCTGCCAGGTTCACCCAGGCTTGTCCAAAGCGGGGATTCGCCGAGACGGCGGATCGTAAAAACGCTTCGGCCTCGCGGTCACGTCCTTGCTGGCCGAGAAGTGTGCCCAGATTATTCGCCGCTTCAGCGTAGCTCGGTGCTCGGGCAATCGCATCGCGGAAGTGCTTTTCTGCTGTGGAATTTTCTCCTGCACGCGCGGTCACGAGGCCTAGTTGATTTTCCGCCTCAGCAAAGCCTGGCCTCAGTTGTAGAGCCATTTCGAGCGCGGCGCGCTCTGCGGCCGCGTCGCCCACCCGCTCCAGTGCAAGCGCAAGGTCATACTCAAGCACGGCGTCCTGGGGCAAGGCATCGATTGCTTCGCGATAGAGTGAGATCGCCTGCGTGGCGTTTCCGGCGTCAAGAGATTGCGCAGCCTGGCCGGCCTTCGTTTGGCCCAGAGCAAGCATGGTGGTGGCCTGTTGACACCGTTCAAAAAGCTTCAGCTGTGCTTGCGCATCCGCGGTTCGACCGAGTGAACGTAGTACCTGCGCCAGATGGAAATGAGCTTCAGCCTTCGAAGGATCGAGAGTCACAGCCTTCGCTAGCTCATCGCGCGCGGCCTCGTTCTGTTTCAGGTGCGCGTACGCCGTACCGAGATTGAAACGCACATCGTAGTGTTTTGGATTCAATCGAGCCGCGGCCCGCAAATGTTCAACGGCTGCGGCATATTGTTGCTCATCATTCTCTACAACACCCGAAAGATAAAGTGCGTCGAAATCCTGTGGGTGCTCGGACAACATTTTCTGCGCCAACGGCTGCGCGTCGGTATCGTCATCCTGGAGCACAAGCAGCCGCAGGTAGAGCAATTGGGTTGCAACGTCATCGGGATGGGCATTCAACGTGACATGAATCAGGTTCGTTGCGTCCTGGTAACGGTGCGATTGGACATACACCGTCGCGAGTGCGCTGCTGATACGCAATGAGGCCGGCGATCTCACAAGAGCAGCACTCAACGTGTCTGCGGCCTTATCGAAACTTCCCGATTCGGAATAGGCGAGGGCAAGATCGAGCGTAAGATCCTCGTCCGCAGGCGCTGAAGAGAGCAATTCAATCGCGGCCCCGAATTGACCGTCCGCGATCCGTGCCTTGGCCAGCCAGTCGAGCGCCGTCGTCGAGTTCGGATCAATAGCCAGAGCACTCTCCCAGGCTGTCTCCGCATCGGCGGCACGGCCCAATTGGTGATACGCCACGCCAAGAGCGAGACGTGCTTGCACATCGTTCGAATCCAATTCGACAGAGCGATGAAGCTCCGTTATCGACGCATCGACCTGACCAGATGAGTATCGGGAAAGTCCGAGGAAGTAGTGCATGCGGGCCGAATTGGGATCGAGTCTGACAGCCGACTCAAACGCAGCAATCGCGCATGCGTAGTCGTGCCGTTCGCCGAACCACCCACCAAGTGCTCCCCAGGTGCGGGCCGAAGGATGAGCGAGAACCTGCGCTTCGAGGACGTCCGGCCCTTTGCATGGGCCGGACGCAGAGCGAGCCGTTCCCCCAACACCCAACAGGACAAACACGAGAATGGTGAGCTTATGGGCCATCACGGAGCGAATCAGCTCGTTGGGGATCCTGGATTGCCGCCTTCGCGGAGATATCGCTATCACTACGCCAGAATGAAGCCGCACCGACAAGCGGAGCCTTATCAAGCAACCTCGATGTTACCAACTTGAACCCGAAACCGTTGAGCTGATTTCGCGCGAAAGGAAGAAAAAGCCTTGCAGAACGAGAGATTCCGCCCCCAAGAACTACAACGTCAGGACCGAAAGGAGCGAGCACATCGCGAAATATCTGTCCGAGGGTGAGTCCAAACCTTTGGAACACAGCTCGTGCCTCCGGATCGGAATCGGCTCCCGAGGCAATCGATATCACGTCTTCGTCTCTTCCGGTGAGCGCAGCATATCCTCCCTTGATCGCGCGCGTCGAAAGCAAATCTTCGACGATCCCGTTGACGTAAGGGAGATTCCAGATTTCGCCGCCCTCCGGTATTCCCTCGCCTTGCGTGACCCACTGGCCATCGCATGCAAAGGCGGAGCCGATTCCCGTACCGAGAACGATTCCGATTGCTCTCCTGGCGCCGCGAGCCGCTCCGCAATGGACTTCACCAAGAAGGAACGCGACCGCGTCATTGACAAAAAGGAATTGGCCCGAACCCCATCCCAACCGCTCTGCCAGCGCTTTTCGCAGGTTCACGCCGTAGAGTGATTTTAACTTGTGCTGCATGTAGCTGACGCCGGAAACGAGATCGAAAGGGCCCGGAACGGCAAGAACCGCCCCAACCGGCGCCGACGAATCCGGCAACATCTCGTGACTGAGACTGTGAATCAGGTCCAGAAATTCGTCGCAGGAAGGGTCCAGCGGGAGCGCGGTCCTGGCAGTCCGAAGAATCCGAAAGTCCTTGAGATTGCAGCGTGCGACCGTGATGTGACTGCCACCAACATCAAAGGCGAGAACAGAACGAGCATCGGAAAGATCGACCGCCACAGAAGCTCCAATGATTTCGATACCATTTTTAGCACACAAATAGGCGATTTTGTCGAATTACAAAAAATCCGCTTGACAAAGGTACTTCCGAAGCCTTATCTCTTCTGTTCGTCGATGATAACGCTATCATGGCGACACGAATGATAGCGATATCGGATCGCAGATTCCAGGGAGCTCCTTCCATGGCTCCCGCAATTGCGTCCGTCGTCCATCGGCATTCAGGAGGCAGTATGCGACTACAACATTGGTTCAACAGCCTGATCGTCCTCGCCTTTCTGGGTGTCTTCGCGCATGCACAGACGCCCACCGGCATCATCCAGGGGTTGGTAACCGACAAAACAGGCGCGGCAGTTCAGGGAGCCACGATCACCATCACCAAGACGACGACCAACGAGGAGCGCAAGACAACCACCGACGCGGCAGGCCGCTTCAACATTCCCTTTGTAGAGCCAGGAACCTACCTCGTTTCTGCTTCCGCAACAGGCTTCCGCAGGAGCGAAGAGCAGAACGTCCTGGTGCAGGTGACTGAGACGCGGGCGATCAACTTCGTTTTAGAAGTCGGAACCGTCTCCCAATCCATCGAAGTCAACGCGACAACCGAATCGCTCGATGTCGACACATCCAGCCTCGGACAAACCATTCAGAGCCAGACATTGCTCGAGCTACCCGACAACGGGCGCAATCCCTTCGACTTCGCCACGCTGGTTCCAGGCGTCACTGTCAGCAACAATTCAACCGGAAATGCCTCCACACCGCATATTGGCGGCAGCCGCAACGGCAACAATGAGCAGGAAATCGACGGCATGACCAACATTCTTCCGGAGAACAACGTCGGCAACAACGAATCAGCTTACCAGCCGATCGAAGACTCGATCCAGGAAGAGAACGTGACGACCAGCGTACCGCCGGCCGAGAACGGACGCTTCTCGGGCGGTATTATCAGCCTCGTTACCAAGAGCGGCGGCAACACATTTCACGGCAGTTTCTTTGAGTTCATCCAGAATCAATCGCTCGACGCTCTGCCCTTCGGCGCGCCCGGCGTAGCAAATCCCAACGAAAAAAATGCGGCTGCACACCAATACCAAACCGGTGGCACGATCGGCGGACCGATCCTTCACGACAGAGCCTTCTTCTTCTTCGATTTTGAGGATTCACGTGCTTCCGCTGGCCAGACGAGCACTTACTCTGTGCCCAACCCGGCGTGGTTTAGCGGAGATTTTACCAGTCTTTATGGGTCGACGACGCCCATGCTCTTCGATCCCGACACGGTGACTAAGAACGCCAGCGGTGTCTATGAACGCACCCCATTCATGACCAACGGAGAGTACAACGTCCTGCCCCCAGCACGCATCTCGCCCGTGACGCAGGCCGCCTTGGCGTATTTTCCAAAGCCCAATGTTGCAGGCGCGGGCACATACAACAACTACCAGCAGACGGGATCCGTTCCAACAGACTACTGGCACTTTGACTCGCGCGTCGACGTTGACGTGACAAAGAAGTGGCACTCGTTCCTGCGTTATTCCGAGCTGAACCAGACCGGCTCCACGCTGAACGACTATAACAACGCCGCTTCGCCAGGCAACTACGGCGGCACTTACCATACTCCAGACTTCAGTGGTTCGTTTAATAACACGTTCACCTTCACCCCTACTCTTCTCGGCGAATTCCGTTATGGCTACTCGAAGCAGAATTACAACCGGGTACCGGTGGGCGGCAACTTCGATCCGGGAAAGCTCGGGTTCGATTCCGGCTTCGTGTCGCAGTCGGCTCTCGAAGGCGAGATGTTCCCGCACTTCGGCTTCGGAGGAAATGGGAGCTTCTCTGACCTGGGCCCATTGGGCTATGAGGAATACCAGGAAGACCCGCTGGCGCAGAGTATTAACGCCAGCCTCGTGAAGATCGTCGGTGCGCACAGCATCAAGGTTGGCGGAGAATTCCGCGCGTTGCGGGAAAACTTCTATCAGTGGAGCTACCCCTCCGGCACCTTTACCGGAGATGACAGCTGGACGCGCCAGTTCCCGCAGAGTGCCGATAAGACCGGCTTCTCAATCGCCTCGTTGCTGCTCGGTTTGCCTTCGGGTGGCGACATTACCGAAGACGAAAAGACCATTTCGACCAGCCAATACTGGGCCTTCTACGGGCAGGACGACTGGAAGGTCTCTCCCAAGCTGACTCTCAACATCGGCCTACGCTACGACTTCGATACTCCTCACGTGGAGTACAAGAACCAACTGACCTACTGGGACCCCAACGCCCCATCCCCGCTGCAGGGCGCAGGCATCGCGGGCAACCTCACTGCCGGAGAATCCTGCCCCGCTTGCAGCAACCTGCTCGGCGCCATGACGATTGTGGGCACACCGGGCGCGAAGTATGGCAGGCGCCAGGTGCCGTTCCCCAAGAAAGACTTCGGTCCTCGCTTCGGCTTGGCCTATAACCCGACGCCGAAGATCGTGCTTCGCGCTGGCGCCGGCATCATCTTCCAGCCATCGGCCTTCCAGGCTTCCGGAACCACCGGTTCGCCGGGCAACGAAGGATTCTCGACGCAGACCAACTTCAATCCGTCGTTTACCAACCAGGACAGCCTGCCTGTCGCCACTCTGTATAGTCCGGATCCTGTGATTCTGGCAGCAAATCCTGGCGCGGGGACACCGTTCCCGTCGTATGCCTCTCCGCAGGGTCATCAAGCTTCGTGCCTGGCCTCCGCGGCGTGCGTTGCGGGTATCGACCTCGGCAATGGCCTGCAGAACTCGTTTTTTGACAACGACCGCACCCCCTACTCCATTCAGTGGAACGGCAACGCGCAGTTCGCGATGCCATTCAACATCAAACTTGAACTCGGATATCTAGCCAACAAAGGTGTTTTCCTCATCAATGGCGATCCGGGCAAACCCTACGACCAGTTGCCGCTTTCCACGCTGGCGCAATATGGCTGCACGCCTGGCGCGCCATCTAGTTCCTGCCTGTTGCTGAACCAGGTGACAAATCCCTTTAACGGCGTAATCGGCCCAGGGACGGTATACTCGGTGGCGTCTTCCGGCCTGACCAGCAGTGCAACTATCGAGCAGGCTGCGCTGTTGAAGCACTGGCCGCAGTACTCGGGCGTTTCGAGCTTCCGCAAGCCGGGTGCGGCATCGATGTACAACGCCTTCACCCTGCGCGCGGACAAACAACTGACGCACGGGCTGACTTTCACTGCCTCGTTTACTGACGGACGCGAGTACGACAATGCAGCATCGGCGGTGAACTACCTGGGTAATGCCAGCCAGACCTACGCGGACCAATACAATCCGAAGGCTGAGTGGGGCATTGGCACTCAAAACGTCTCCTACCAGATCGTTTCGAGTTTCCTGTATCAGCTTCCGTTGGGCCATGGACAAATGTTCCTCAACAACGGTGGCCTTGCCGACAAGATCGTCGGCGGATGGGGAGTGAGCGGTATCGAGACTTGGTACACGGGAACGCCGGTCTATCTCGCCTCTGCTGACAACGGCACCACCAAAGAGACCGATCAGAATCCATTCGGTCAACGCCCCGCGTGGACCGGCCAGACTGCAAAACTGCAGTCTCCGACCTATAAGCAGTGGTTCAACCCCAACGTCTTCAGCATGCCCGCGTCCTTTGCTATCGGCAATGCACCGCGCGCTCTGTGGGACGTCAACAATCCGAGTTTCCAGAATTTGGACCTCGCGATTTTGAAGAACACGATGTGGGGCAACAGCGAGCGTTATAACGTCCAGTTCCGGATGGAGATGTTCAATGCGTTCAATCACCCCTCACTCGGCACTCCAAACAACAGCATCACGTCCGGCCAATTTGGCGTGATCAGCGGCTTCAACGGCACTGCGCGTCGAATCCAGCTGGCCGGCAAGTTCTACTTCTGAACCAAATGGAGTCCGGTTCCGCAAATCCCGGACTCCGCAAACCTGAAAATTGGAAGAGGGGATCAGCTTCAATCGAGGGCCGGTTGAAGCTGATCCCAGCAATTTGAGTCGGGAAAGACACTCTCTATGCATCGGGTTGGAAAGAGGACGCGGCCACCTTTCAATCCGATCTTTTGCTTTTTGTTGCGGAGCCGCAACCCAGCAAGACGAGTTCAGTTGAAACACATTAGGATATTGCTCGCGATGCCAATTCAATCTATTCCTGCCTTGAACCTCCGTCTTCCCTCTTGCGTACGCAGTTTTCAACTTCACTTTGCCATCGGCGCCATGCTTTTTTCATTCATGGCGTCGGCCGGCGTTGCCTGCTCGCAGGAGATTCCAGCTGAAATCTACGGCCCATACAACGCGGTGTTTTTGCCCGACGGCCCCGGACTTACAAAACAATTGGCCGCTCCGTCGCTACTCGACAGCCGAACCGCCGCGTTGCTGGATCGCCTCGGGTTGAACAAGGAACCGGACAAACGCGACGTATTGCTCGAAGGGCGCGCCACCTGGACTCTGGCCTTCTGGTTCCGTTCCTCCGAACCGCTGCAAGGTTCGTTGCTACTGGCAGGCATCGGTGACCCGACGGCCGAAGACGCGCGCTTCATCGGAGCGCTCGATGGGCGGCTCGCCCTTTGGCTCGGACATGGCGACGGATCGGCCAAGCTGCTCGTAGCTGACAACGCGTTGAGCAATTCCCCATGGCATTTCGCAGCCCTCGTCGGCGACGGCCAGAACGTCACACTCTATGCCGACGGCAAGACAGTCCTCACCCACGTGCTTGCGCAAGGCGACGTCGCAGGCCGCCTGGAGATGGCGCCCGCGCGGCTTGATGGCTTAACGGACCATCACTTCGGCGGCCGGATTTGCGGGCTCCGCGTCTATCGCGACGCTCTAACTGCCGCACAGATCCAGGCAATCGATACTGTGCCCCCGGACTTCGCGTTGCCAACTTACGAAGAAGCCTCGCGGCATTGGCCGGTGCAGATCTTTGCCCAGGCCGGGTATGCGGCTCCGCAGGACCCATCCACTTACCCACGCGGCAAAGGCGGAATTCAGAAACCTGCGACGAAGCCGCCTCGTCCGGAAGACCTTCATGCACAATTAGTCGGCCAGAATCCTTGGACCATTCAAGGCGGCTGGAAACTTGCAGCCGCACCAACAGTGAACGCAACAGGCGAGGAGATTTCGAAACCGAATTTCGCAGCAAAAGACTGGTTGACTGCGACCGTGCCTGGCACGGTTCTCACCACAATGATCGATCGCGGAATCTATCCCGATCCCGATTATGGCCTCAATAATCTCGCCATTCCCGAGACCCTCGCGCATCAGGACTACTGGTATCGCGTCGCGTTCAAAGTGCCTGCGGCAGCGCGCGGCCAGCATCTGACGCTTACCTTCAATGGCGTCAACTACGCCGCCGAAGTCTGGCTCAATGGCAAAAAACTTGGCGGATTCACCGGCGCGTTCCTGCGTGGAAAATTCGACGTCACATCCCTCGTCTCCGCGTCGGATGAAAACGTGATGGCAGTCCGTGTGAGCCCGCCGCCGCACCCCGGCATCGCGCATGAGCAGTCCATTAAAGCCGGGCCCGGTGAAAACGGCGGGATCGAGGTAATCGACGGACCAACATTCTCGGCAGCCGAAGGCTGGGACTGGATCCCCGGAATTCGCGATCGCAATACCGGCATCTGGCAGGATGTCACGTTGTCCGCGACCGGTCCAGTCGAAGTCGGCGACCTGCAAGTCATAACCACGCTGCCCAAGCCAGACCGCAGCGAAGCCGACATTGAGATTGATGCGCCTTTAAGCAACACTGCCGAGACGGCGATTGACGGAGACCTGACTGCGAGCTTCGACAACGTCAGCGTCACAAAACACGTGCACCTTGCGCCCGGCGAAACCGTCGTCCGGCTCGAGCCCGCCGACTACGCGCAACTCAAAGTGCAGAATCCAAAACTGTGGTGGCCTAACGGCTATGGCGAGCCTGCACTTCACACACTGCGCGTGGGCTTTTCCATCGGCAGCAAAGAAAGCGCAGAGCGCCAGATTGACTTTGGTATGCGCGAAGTGAGCTATGAGACTTCTCTTTTCGACGCAACCGGCCATTTGCGCCGCGTCGAAGTGCTGCCTGCCCGGACCCATGATTCGGGCCTTGCGCTCATCGATGAGAGCCACGAAGGGATCCGTCAAATCGACGACAAAACACCCAATCAGATGCCCCCTGGGCAGCCGTTGCCGGAGTACTTCCGCCATGCCTGGGTGCATTCACTCGCGCCTGGCGCGCTCGACTCCCCGTCAGTGCGCGCCGTAGAAAGCGGTTGGCCCGGAACAGACATCGTGATCAAGGTGAACGGCGTACGCATTGCCGCCCGCGGCGGCAACTGGGGCATGGACGACAGCCGCAAGCGCGTCAGCGTCGAGCACCTCGAGCCCTATTTCCGCCTGCATCGCGATGCGCACGTCAACATCATCCGCAACTGGATGGGCCAGGATACCGAAGAAAGTTTCTACGCGCTGGCCGACAAATACGGCCTGATGGTCTGGAATGATTTCTGGGACTCGACGCAAAACTACAATCTCGAAGCCCAGGATCCGCAGCTTTTCCTGGAGAACGCGCGCGACACAATCTCGCGTTTCCGCCACCATCCGTCCATCGTCGTTTGGTGCGGCCGCAATGAAGGAGTGCCCCAGCCCATCATCAACGAAGGTCTCGCCACGCTGGTGCGCACGCTCGATCACACGCGCTACTACACAGGCAGCTCGAATCAAGTGAACCTGCGCAACTCAGGTCCCTACCAGTTCCAGCCGCTGGAAACCTACTACCGCATCAATCGCGGCTTCAGCGTTGAGCTCGGCATCCCCAGCGTCCCCACGCTCGAGAGCCTCGAGTCCTTCATCCCCGAATCGGACCGCTGGCCCATCAGCGATACCTGGGCGTATCACGATTGGCACCAGAGCGGCAACGGCGCAGTAGCCCCGTTTCTCGCCCACATGGATACCGAATTTGGAGCGCCCAGTAGCCTTGAAGACTTCGAACGCAAGGCGCAGATGCTCGATTATGTCGGTCATCGCGCGATCTTTGAGGGATTCGCCGCGCATCTCTGGGAGCCGAATTCGGGCCGCATGATCTGGATGACCCAGCCCGCGTGGCCGAGCATGGAATGGAATTTTCTAAGCTGGGACTACGATACGCAATCCAGTTTCTACGGAACGCAAAAGGCATGCGAGCCTGTTCATGCGCAATTAGATCTCGCCGACAACTCAGTCGACTTAATCAACCTCGGCGAAGCGCATTCGTACAAAGTGGAAACGCGCGTCGTCGGCCTCGACGGCAAAATCCTGAGCGACCAAACCAATCGAGTCGAAGCCTCTTCCAACGCGCGTACGCCTATTGGAAAGCCCGACCTGGAAAAACTCGCTGATGGCCATACAATCCTGATCGCACTCAAAGTCGCCGATGCCGACGGCGCACCAGTGAGTGACAACCTCTATTGGTGGTCAAAACAGGAATCAAGCCTTCGCGAGCTCGACGCACTCGCCAACGTAAAGCTCTCTGCCTCCGCAACCATGGCCGCCACAAGCGGAGAACGTCAGGCAAGCATCAAACTCGAGAACACCGGGACCGTGCCGGCGCTGCTTGTGAAGCTCACGCTTAAAGACGCCGCAACCAACGACCGAATTCTGCCGGCTTACTACAGCGAGAATTATGTTTCGCTGTTGCCCGGCGAGTCGCGGACTGTCACTGTCGCCTTCCCTGCCGGTGAATCCAAGCCAGAGATCGCCTTGCGTGGATGGAATCTGGAGAAGGAGACGATCGCCGTGCGTTGAACACGAAGCGTCCCCGATTACTTTGCGTGCAAAACGCTCTCTGCCAGCTCCCGCTTTCTCACACTGGTTGGCTTCTGATGCGTTCCGCAGGATTCACGGAGAACCAGCTCGACGGGCAGCACAATGTGCTTTCCTCTTTCGGTGCGGTCGTTGTTCAGCAGGCGCGAAAACAGAATGTTCGCTCCCATACGCGCCAAGTCGGTAATCGGCTGGCGCACCACCGTGAGTGGAGGGTTCAGGATGTTGGCCGTCTCGAAGTCGTCAAAACCGACGAGAGCGACCGATTCCGGAACCCGTACTTTAAGGTAGGCAAGAGCGTGAATCGCATTGCGCGTGATCAGGTTATTGCTGCAATAGAAGGCCGTCGGCGCGTTCTTGCTATCCAACACGCTGCGGATGGTCGCCACCATCTCCGCCTGCGTTCCATTGCCGAAATAGAACTCCGGCTTCAGGTTTGCCTTCTTCAACGCTTCTCGATACCCCTCGAATCGCGCGCGGATCGTGTACAGATTGCGCGAGAGGCCAAAAAAAGCAATGCGGCGATGCCCATGCTGGATCAGGTGATTCACGCCCAATTGCGATCCGAACTTGTTCTCGACGACCACGCTGTCAAAAGAACTATTCTCAATCGGCCGATCGAGGGTCACCACAGGTGTGCGACTGAATTCACTGCCGGCGATGCGAGAAACTCCTCCCGCGGCAGGAATGATGACGAATCCTTCCACCTGGCGGCGGAGCATTCGGCTGGCTTCGTTGTATTCGATGTCGGGGTCCTCGTCTGCCGTGGCAATGATGACGGAATAAGCATGCTCCTTTGCCACCACGCTCACGGTCTGAGCGCAAATCGCGAAGAACGGGTCGACAAGATTCGGGACAATCACCCCAATCTGATGCGACCGTTGATCGCGCAGCGCCCGCGCCACTTCGTTCGGACGATAGTTGAGAGTTGCAATGGCGTCAAAAACGCGCCTCGCAGTCTCCTCACTCACCTTCACGCTGCCGCTCAGCACCCGCGAAACCGTCATGGTGCCGACGCCGGCAAGCTTGGCAACATCGCTCATGCGGGGAGGCCGGCTCATGGCGTTCATTTCTCGTGCAGCCTTTCAATCGAAGGAAGTACCCCTCAATCTTTCACGGAGCAGAGCAGGTGGTCAAGGTTCGGATGAACTGTTATCAACGTGGCTCGAAGCGACGGAGCCTTCAAAAGCGCGATGCCGAGCGCGCGATCGGACCGTTTGGTTTCATCGTCCGGCAAACGAGTGCTTCCACACTCTGGATTTTGCTGAAGCAATTCGAGAGGAATATCGCATGAAAATCATCAGGAATTTGGCGGTGCTGTTCTTCGTCGTTGCTTGCGTCTACATTTCTGCAAGCGCGCAGGCTGCGCCGGCGGGCTCTCCCCATGCTCCGGTTAACCCGAGCGCCACTCCGGAAGCTCGCGCGCTCCTCAAACAGATCGACCAGATCTCCGGACAATTCACTCTGACAGGTCAACATAATTTTCCAAATCACGTCTCGCGCTGGTCCGATCGCATCTACGACCTCACAGGAAAATTCCCGGCCATCTTCGGCCAGGACTTCGGCTTCTCCGGCGGAGAAGACAAAGATTCCGTCGAGGGGCGGCCGTCGATGATCGAAGAAGCGAAGCGACAGTATCGCAATGGCGCGGTGATTGCGCTAACCTGGCACGCTGTTCGGCCCACCGACGACGAGCCCGTCACTTTCCGCGACAGCGTGCAGGGCCATTTGACCGACTTCGAATGGAATGAACTGCTGACTCCAGGCACCGATCTCAACAACCGCTGGGTCGAACAGGTCGACGTGATCGCGGGATACCTGCGCCAGTTGCAGGACGCCGGTGTGCCTGTTCTCTTTCGCCCCTATCACGAGATGAACGGAAACTGGTTCTGGTGGGGAGGTCGCCCCGGCGAACGTGGCTCCGCTGCACTCTACCGCCAACTCTATAACCGCTTCGTCAGCGTGCACCATCTCAATAATCTTGTTTGGGTTTGGAACGTAAACAGTCCCAGCGAGAATGCTGGCTCCATCGCCGAATACTTCCCTGGCCCTGGATTCGCTGACGTCGTCACCATGGACATCTATGGCGAATTCAAGCAGAGCTACTATGATGACATGGTTGCGCTGGCCGGCGATAAGCCGATTGCGTTGGCCGAGATCGGCGCCATGCCGAGCCTTGATGCGTTGGCGAAGCAGCCCCGCTGGGCATACTTCATGATGTGGAGCGGGCTAGCCGAATCGTCGAATTCGCCCGAGCAGTTGCAAGCCATGTTTCATGCGCCGCATCTGCTGAATCGCGGAGACGCGCCGTTTATCGCGCCTTCTACCCCGGCGACGGGCGACATCGAGCCGGCCACTCCCAAAGCAATTCCCCAGGTCACAACCCTCATGGATCGCCTCCATCAGACCAGAGGAACGCGGATTCTCAGCGGCCAAATCAACCCCTCAAGCTCGCTCACCGAAGCCACGCAGCAAGTCTCAATGGAAACGTCAAAGTATCCGGCAATTTTTGGAGCCGACATCGATGCGGCCGGCAATGCCACTGCGTCAAATCAACTTGTCGACGAGGCAGTCCAACAAAACGCCGCCGGTTCGATCGTGAGGCTGCGATGGCTGGCCCCAAATCCCGTGGACGTCAATCAAACCGGCAACGCAGGCACCAGCCACGACAGCAGAGCAATCGCGCTTACCGATTTCGAATGGAAAGAGTTGATGACGCCTGGCACCCGACTCTACCAGCATTGGTGTGCGCAGGTCGACGCGGTCGCCGCTTCGCTGAATAAACTTCAGGACAAAAACATCGCAGTTCTCTGGGCGCCGTATCCGCAGTTGAATGGCAAGCAATACTGGTGGGCCGGACGTGCCGGCATCCATGGCAGCGCCGCACTCGATCGAATGCTCTTTGACCGGCTGGTGAATCACGACGAGGTTCACAACTTGGTCTGGGTATGGCAGGCAGCGCCGGGCGGGTTCGGTCCCGGCGCAAATGGACCCTATGGCGAATTCTTCCCAGGTTTTCTATATGTAGACGCGCTGGAGCTCAGCGTCAGCCGCACACAATCGAGATTCCGCACCGATACATTCCTACAAGGTTTCGCAATCGACAAGGTGATTGGCATCGAGATCAATGGTCCCGCGCCCGATCCCGCATTCTTCTCGCGCGAGACAAACTGGGCATGGTTCCTGCTCGGGCCGCAGCCGTCTGGCACTGCAAATGACCCATCAACCGCACAGGCCTTGCGCACACTCTACGGCAACCCTCGCGTTCTTACACGATGAACCGTCGTGCTGCGTCGGCTGGAAATCTCAGTCGCGCGCACCCTCTGGCAGATATTCGTAGCTCACGAACGCGACTTTGGCGCTGTCCGGCGACCACGAAGGCACATTGATGGTTCCCTGCCCACCAAAAAGCTTGGCCAAGACATGCACCGATTTGTCGGTCATCGACATCAGGTTCAGTGCAACATCCTTGTCCGGCGGGTGCCCCGTGACATCCTTCCCGTACGAGAGAAAAACCATCCACTTGCCGTCGGGCGAGATATGTGGAAACCAGTCGTTGGTCTCGTCTGTGATCACCTGCTCCTGGCCGCTCCCATCCGCGTGCATGCGCCAGATTTGCATATGCCCGGTGCGCTCCGAGTTGAAATAGATCCATGCCCCATCCGGAGAATACTCCGGGCCGTCATCGAGTCCGGGCGCAGAGGTCAGCCGCTTCTCTTCTCCGCCACTCACGGAAATCGTGTAAATGTCGAAGTTGTCACCGCGCTGCCCGGTGAAGGCGAGAGTCGAACCATCGGGCGACCATCCGTGCCAATACGACGGTGCGTTCGCGGTCACCTGGTGCGGCGTCCCACCTGCAATCGGCAACATGTAAACCATTGACTTTCCCGTCTGCGATGAGTCACTGACAGCAATCATTGTGGCGTCGGGCGAAATGCCATGATCGTTGTTGCACTTATTCTGTGCGCCGGTATCAATGCGCGTAGGCTCGCTGCCAGTCGCAGCGAGTCGATAGATTCCGCCATCCTGATTGAATAGGAAATACGAGCCATCGCGGGCCCAGTTCGGCGCCTCAAAGTGCGCCCGCGCCACGTAAGCCACGCGCCTGTCTCCTGATGCAACCGGCACCGTCTCCAGCGTGCTGTAGAGGACAACCTTTGCCTTGTCCAGCGGGACAAGGGGCTCCACTTTTACATCGGAGAAAATCGCTGTCTGCAGATCGTCCTTATCGTGCGCGGAAACGCCAATGCCCACATAGAAGTCTCCGCCGAGCGCGAGTTTCGTTGACGCTCCGGCAGGATGGAGCTGTCCGTCCTTCCCCGCCACAAAGGCATAAAAGCAATTCCCTCGCTTCTCCAGGCGCACCCGCTGTGGCGCGACGACATTCGTCTGCACCTCGCGCGTATCTGCGCCAGCGGTGTCGCGAAATTGCAATGAAGTCAGTCCATCCCCGTGACGCGCAATGTCCACCGATGGCGAGTTGCCATTGAGACTCTGCCGAATCATAAGGACCGCTTTGCGGTGGTTATTGCCTTTATCGCCCACAAACGCGATATTTGCCGAGATCGCAACGTCGCCAGACATCTTCTTCCATGCGAAGTGAAAGTCGTCGACGCTAAACCACATATTCTCGCCACTCCCGGTCACGGTGTATTCACTCTTTGCGGGATCAAAGTGCGCAGATCCCACATGGAGCACCGTGCCAACGTCGCCGTGATCCTCGAACGCGCCGAGCGGTTCCGGTTTCGATTCCGCCAGCGCACCTGCAAAACAAACCCATGCCAGTACTCCAATGAGAATCCTCGTCCGGTATTTGCTACTTATTGAATCGTTCTTGAGTGTTCTCCTCGTTCCTTCGCAATCGACCATCATTCCACCCCGAAATCAGAATTCCTCTCAATTCGATGGGAACGATATCATCCCATTTACGCCCCCGTCAATGAATGAGATTTCAATGAATTAGGAATACATCCGGGGTGCCGGGACGCCGCCCGCACAACCGCTCCAACGGGCGTATGGTTGAAGTAGCATCTAAAGTTCTGCTTCTCGCCTTCAGCAATCCAAGCTTCGCTCCAGACGAGCATCGTTCAAGCACGCAACCGAACGTCTGGAGCACCAATGGCCCTCATCAAAAAGCGCGACGTAAAGAACTATTTCGCTTCCCGGCGCCAAAATGGTATCCACCTGCACCGGCCAGCGAGCCAACCCGATGCAACCGGTTTTTCGGGAGAGCAGGCGGGGCGCGGAGATTCAAGCAAATTGGCGAATAGGACCCCAAAGCAGCCGTCTTCAACAGAACTCGAAACTCCGCCGGCTTACAGTCAGGTTGATTCCAGCCACGTCGCTCCGATCGCGAAGATCAAAAGTTCGCAAGCGTGAATCTTCACTCCGTTTTTCTGCGCAATGAGTGCCCTCTGCCGAAACGCCTGGATCCGCTCCGAGCACCAATTGGCGATCAGTGGATGCGCGTGGAGGAAATTCCTGCGTCGGTGTTCGATACTATGATTCGCCAGGCGGGCTGGCACTTCATGTGGGTTGTACGTCCATGCGTCCGAAAAGGTTTTGGGCTAAGCCGGGAAGCAGCGACAACCCGGGCGTTAGTTCGCGCACTTAGAAGTGTGGCAAGTCGATTCAACGCCGCGGAGCTTGATTCCGTTACTGTCGCAAAGTATCCAGGTTTCTACATAGCGAACGTCATATTGCAGTCGCGCCAGATCCAGGAACACACTTCGCTGGACCATGTCGAGGGGCGGCATCCTCAGGCGGCTACGGCTGGATAGGACAACGGATGCCTGGACGTTGAGGGGAAGTTCGGATGAACGTCGATACGATGATCTGGCCGAATTGGCTACCAAAAGTGTTGTGGTTTCGACACAGATGCCCCCGCTGCACCTCCGTCAAATTCAAACCGGGCGAGTCGCATTCGTTCGACGGTCTTCTCAGCTTGTTCGCGCTTCGCCCGGTGCGTTGTATGTTCTGCTGGCGGCGATACTATTGGTTCTCTCTGCGAGACGCGGAATGAGTGTTCTCTACTACGATTCTGGTCCCACGTCGAATGATCTTCTGCACCGCCTCATGGCGAATCATTCCCTGTCCGAACCGCGTTATCAAATCGTTGCGCAGAGCGCCGAAGAAGTGCAGAACGTCGAAAACGCTCCCGCTGTCAGCATGGGACCCTATCTTTCGAATTCTGGACAATCGCGGCTATTGACGAATATCAGCATCTATAGTCTCCGCGGGGACAGCCGTGAGCAAGTCCGGCTGCTTTACATGAATGCGACGGCGATTCGTGTTTGGGAAGAAATGGGGAAAGCGCCTCAGATCATTGGTACGCAGGCTCGCCCGCCGCGTTCAGCTTTGCTGACTTATGGCGTTCCGTTCAGTCAATAACTGGTCGACAGCTTCGTACTTCCTTCACGGGCATAGGGGATCCCCGCTTACAAAGTCGAAACACGCCGAAGCCGACCTATTATATGAGCCCATTCCCCATGAAGTGCCAAATCTCCAAGACCTCTCTCACTGCAAAGGCGATTTTAGAAGACTAGAGTATAGAAGACGCGCCCGATGAACCCTGTAATGAATCGTGGTTCAGCGCTCTGTGTGTCTCGGGTAGCGACTGGCAATCCGGCAAAGACACGGGCCAGGTGGAGATGAACATGCACGAATGGATTGATTGGCCGAAACGACCACTGCCGCCGCGGCGTCGCAATCGCAAATTCCTCGTTCTTCTTGCGATCATTGCATTCATCTTCCTTGGAAGCCGGACCATGCTCTCGTATTGGGTGGAATTGCTTTGGTTCCGGTCGCTCGGGTACGGCGGAGTATTCGTTCGGCAGTTAGCGTTGCAATGGGGAATCTTTGCGGCTTTCGCAGCAGTCACCTTCTGCGTCCTTCTTGCAGTCTTTTCCCTTCTCAAGCGGGCACATCGCGACGAGTTGCCGCTCGACCATACCATCGCCTTCGGCGGACGGGAAGTAAACCTGTCAGTCAGGCCATTCCTGAACATCCTCGCAATGGGCGGTTCCCTTTTAATTGCTCTCATTACCGGTGGCGCGATGGCGTCAGAATGGCCAACGCTGGCTTTATTCTGGTTCGCCCCCGCCGCAGCCGGAACCGTAACTGACCCGATCTTCGGCAAGCCGCTAAACTTTTTTCTATTCACGCTCCCGGCATGGAACCTCATCGGTGGATGGCTGCTCACCATTGCCGTAATCTCGTGCTTACTGGCTGGTTTGTTTATTCTCATCACCAGCGGAGCGCGCACATTCGGCGAACGCCGTGCCAACTATATTCCATTGCCTTGGCGCGGACTTTCCATCGCATGCGCATTTCTGCTGTTCGTCGTCGCTCTTCGCACGTATCTCGGGCGGTTCGCCCAACTCTATGAACATCACACGATCTTCGATGGAGTAACCTACACCGGCGCGCATGTCACGCTTGCCGGCATGCTGGTTTCCTGCTTTGCATTGCTTCTGGGAGGCCTCATCGCCGTGGTGAGCGCGATATGGGCTCCGCGCGGCCGCTGGCTCATCGCAGCTATCGTTCCAGTCGTAGTCACTTATGTCGGGTTTGCCCTGATCGGCTGGTATGTGAACAGCTTTCTCGTCAAACCCAATGAGCTGGTTCGCGAACGTCCCTATATTGCCGATAACATCGAGATGACGCGACAAGGCTTCGGTCTGGACAAATTCGTGCAGCGCGAGTTTCCGGCAGAGACCACCGTCGAGGCGGCTGATCCAGCCAACAATCAAGCCACCTTGCAGAACATCCGCCTTTGGGATTGGCGCGCGCTGCAGGATACGCTTCGTCAGATTCAGGAAATCCGCACTTATTATGACTTCCCGGACATCGACATCGATCGCTACCAGATAGATGGCAAGATGCGAGAGGTGATGCTCGCCGCCCGCGAACTGAATGTCGACAAGCTCCCCGAAAGCAGCCGTAACTGGATCAATGAAAAACTAATCTACACCCATGGCTACGGCATCACCATGAACCCCGTCAATGGATTCACACAGGAAGGACTGCCCACTCTATTGCTGAGTAACATGCCAGTCCAGAGTACGGTGCCGGACATCAATGTCACGCGGCCAGAAATTTACTTTGGCGAACTGACGGACACCGATGTCTATGTAAAAACCCGGCAGCAGGAGTTCAATTACCCGCAAGGGGACACGAACAACCTCACGTCGTACCAGGGCAACGGTGGAATAGTCCTCGGCAGTTTCCTGCGACGCGTCTTGCTGGCTTTTGACCGAGGAGACTTGGCAAAATTGCCTTTCAGCGATGACGTGAATTCACAAAGCCGTCTTCTAATGCGGCGCAATGTTCGCGACCGGGCGGCGGCTCTCGCTCCATTTCTTACTTTTGAACAAGATCCCTACATCGTGATCGGTCACGATGGCCGCCTTTCGTGGATCATGGATGCGTTTACGACATCTGACAACTATCCGTATGCATCCCATTACGGCCTTGACAGCCGCTCCATCAATTACATGCGCAACAGCGTCAAGGTGGTGATCGACGCTTACGACGGCACGACGACTTTTTATGTATTCGACCCGGTCGATCCCATTCTCGGTGCCTATCGAAGAG
>Ga0187863_10001220_pt1 | contig 20972 bp, 10 predicted proteins | sample June2016WEW_11_1_FD_132975 | JGI IMG/M metagenome (GOLD analysis project Ga0187863, IMG submission 132975) | Peatland microbial communities from SPRUCE experiment site at the Marcell Experimental Forest, Minnesota, USA - June2016WEW_11_10 | ecosystem: Environmental > Terrestrial > Soil >...
CCGGTGCCGAAGTGAAGGCCGGCGGTTGGCTGGGTAGCTCAGTCGGTAGAGCAGAGGACTGAAAATCCTTGTGTCGGCGGTTCAATTCCGCCCCCAGCCACCACTTTGATTTCAAATGGGTTAGGGTCGGAGACCTATTACCGCCGGAATCAAAACGGAAAAAACTGAGGAAATTCTGCGAATGGCTTTTGATTTTTGGGATTGCCGGGGAAGTGGCCTGCCTTCCGTTTTCGTTGTGGGAATCTTCAAAATTAAGCAATGATGCTGCATCAGCAAGGTTGGAAATAGCAAAATTGAAACAGCCTCGCACTTTAACGACGGACCAAATGGGATCAATAGAAAAAACGTTAAAGGGAACCAGTCGCGGGAGGGTAATTATTGAGCATGTGATTGTTGGGGATGCCCCCGCTTTCGCGTATATTTTGGATTTTGAGTTCTTCAGAATGGGATACGATGTTTCGCCATCCCCAGCAGAGAATCCAAATTTGAGTTTTTTGTTATATGTCCCTCCTAAATTCATCAAATTCGAAGGCGTTGAAATGACTTTTAGCGATAAACAACCATCGTATGGGAGAAAAATTGAAGAGGCATTAACTAATGCAGGAGTGACTGTGTTATACACTCCAGATTCAACTTTCGACTCCAACAAGGTCTTAATTGAAGTGGTCGAAAGACCATAAACAGGCAAACAAATCAAAATTAAGGCGGCCTTTTTATACGTCCATCCCGCAATTTCATGCCAAATCTGGTGAAGTAAAGTGTTTGCCCTCATAAAATCGAAATTAGGACAACGCCATCAATATCGGTGAATTGACAGGATTTAGAAGTTTTGATTAAATAGATGGTGTTATGAAAGCGCTCGAGTCCTCTTGTTTTGGGTTGTCCGTATTGGCAATCATATCCATGGCGGCGTTGCTCGCCGCCTCATTGTCGGCGGCTCAAGCCCAGAGCGACCCAGTCATTACGGCTTGGAACTTTGAAAACGACGCGATTGCAGTTAACAACAGCCCAGCCCCCTCTACTGGTACTGGCACCGCTAGCTCCATCGGCATGAACCTTTACCCAACTCCGAATATCGGTGTAACTGCCGACGATGTCCTCCAGGGCAAGAGTTCAGACACAGGCGTTAACGGGGTTGCCGATACCACTCAGACTTGGCGCGTCCGGGCGCAGGCTGGGGCCAACGGCGCAGCCAACGGCTGGTCGAGCCTGGCCCCGATTGGCACGCAGGGAGCCGTGTTCGCCGCGAGCACTGTGGGGTACAACAGTATTAATATCAGCTTCGACTGGTATGTGACGACTCAGGGTGAGGCGAACATGCAACTCGAATACACCACGGATGGCAGCTCCTGGCACAATGTTGCGCTCACACTCTACGGATCCGACGCTGGCCTCGTCGTCATGAACAACAACACCTCCCCCAATACGGTTATCGGGTCGTATGTCAGCGATAACATTTTGAACCCTGGTCAAAGTACGCTCGCCGGGCAGGATTGGTTTACCGGTTTGACCGCGACCATCACCGACCCGAATGCGGTTAATGACCCGAACTTCGCCATTGAAATGGTGAACGCGTCGACAGGCGCCGACAATGTCAGCACCCAAGGAATTCCCTTGAATAACACCTCGGGCAACTGGCGCTTCGACAGAGTCGACATCAGCGGTACTGTAGTGGTTCCGGAACCGTCGACTTTGGGTTTGGCTGGACTGGGTTTGGCGAGCCTGATTGCTTTGCGCCAGCGCAATCGCAAAGCCTGAACGAACCTTTATCTCCGGGCAAACGCGCAGGCGCACCTGCGCGTTTTTTTCTCCACCGATCTCGCATTTGTTTCCACCCACCGCCCAAAAAGGCCAAAGCAAATCGCTCAACCGGTTCATGTAAAATGACAAAGCTTAGGCGCAAGAATAAGTAATATATTATATTGTGCTTTTGACGGTTAAGCAGTAGACTCACTGTTAAGTTTATGAAGATTCCCCTCCTGAATTAATCCAATCTTAGCCGGCCATGGTTGAAATTTGCCAGTGCGATTTTGCTTCTCTTTGTCTGGAACATACCGGCATGGGCCAGCCTGCCATCCGGCTGGAGCGGTGCCGACATCGGGTCTCAACTCAAATCTTGGCGCCAGCCTGGCCGCGTTGACCCACGCCGCCAACAATCCCGCCGCGGCCTACACGCTATTGTCACCAATTTTGAAACCGAGATTAACACGGGCTGGTTTATGGGAGCATCTACGCCATTGTCATTAATAATATTCGCGACCCTGCCAGCACGCCGAATACCATCGCGTCCAACACCCTGGTCAATTTCACGGCCCCACCTTATAAAAAAAACCCTATTAATAGCTATTGGCGTAATTTGTGCCGCTGGATTGGCCAGTGTTGAGGCCCAATTGATCAATGTTAATTTTACTGACGGTAACATCAACGCAGCCGATGGCGGCGGCGATGTCACTCCTACTCCGCCGGGGACTGTGATGACCGGCGCTGCGGTGCTTGGTTCAGCGGGTGACGTTTGGAATGGTCTTGGCGGATTCACATACGCAAGTGCTGGTGGGGCGTGCACGTACACCAATGGTGCCTTGGTTGATTCAACGGGCGCCCCTACGACGGTTACGTTGAGCTTGTCGGCGCCAAATGGTACCTATGGTGCTAATTCCGTAAATTGGGGCAACTACAGCGCATTTTCATGGGCTAGCTTGGCAAACGAACAGGGTAACATTGGCGGTCCATACACCCCATACTCAGCCTTGATGTCGCATTGTATCATCGCCAATAGTGCTGCTGGTAATGGATATGTCACACTTAACGGTCTTGGGCTTAATCAGGCTTACCAACTGGTTGTTTATAGCGCGAGTGATGGGAATGTTGGTGCTGGCAGAACGAGTACGTTCACGGTCAATGGTGTCACCCAGACCACTCTTTGGAACGGCACCACGACCACCCTCGTCAATGGAGTGGACTATACTTCGTTTAGCACCACGAGTGACGGAACTGGGACGCTGACCATAAACTTTGGCAATTTGGGTGTTAGCGAAAGTGATTTTGATGGTTTCCAACTGACCGGCACATTGCCCACCAATGTGGTGGTGGCCACGAGTGTCAACCCCCACGAACCGCTGGGACCTTCCAGCCGCAAGACTGGGATTGTCTTTTCCGAAATCATGTGGAAGCCCGCGCCGCGCATCGACGGCAACAATATGGAGTTTCTGGAAATTTACAATTCCTGTCCATATTTCCAGGATATCGGTGGCTATCAAGTGACGTGTGCGGACATGAATTATACTTTCCCCACCAACACTCTGATCCCCGGCGGCGCCTTTTTTGTCTTAGCCGCTTCACCGCAAGGTATCGCCAATGTTTATGGTCTCACTACCAATGTCTTTGGGCCGTACACCGGCAGTCTCAAACATTCCGAGGTCCTCCAACTGCTGGATGAACAAAGCAACGTATTGCTGACGGTGCCCTACACCGATACTTACCCCTGGCCGGTGGCCGCCGACGGCACGGGGCACTCCATTGTGCTGGCCTACCCGACCTACGGCGAAGGCGACCCGCGCGCGTGGGATATTAGCGACGTGACGGGCGGTTCGCCGGGCCAGATGGACGGATTTACTCCCAGCCCATTGCGCAACGTCGTCATCAACGAAATTCTGCCACACTCGGAAAATCCGGCTGTGCCGCAGTTCATCGAACTTTACAACCACAGTACGAATAGCGTGGACGTTTCGGGTTGTATTTTGACCGATGATCCGACGACCAATAAGTTTGTCATTCCGTCGGGCACGGTCATTGGCCCGGCGGGCTTTGTTTCCTTCGCGCAATCGCAATTTGGCTTCACGCTCAACGGCGCGGGCGAAACGCTTTATTTTATCAAACCCGACAGCAGCCGGGTACTCGACGCCGTGCAATTCGGGGCGCAGGCTGACGGCGTTTCCTATGGCCGCTGGCCGGATGGCGCAAATGACTTTTATGCCTTCACCACCAACACGCCGGGCACAAACAACAGCGCAATTTTGATCGGCGACATCGTCCTCAACGAATTGATGTATGACCCGATCAGCGGCAACGACGATGACCAATACATTGAACTCCACAACAAGGGAACCAACACGATCAATCTGGCCGGCTGGCAATTTACGACCGGCGTCACTTTCACATTTCCAAATGTCTCAATCGCACCAAATGGTTATCTGGTTGTCGCGCGCAACCTGACCAATTTGTTCGCCAAATATCCAAATTTGAACACGGGCAATACAGTGGGCAATTACAGCGGCAAGCTGTCGCACAACGGCGAGTTGCTGACGTTGGTGCAGCCGGAAACGTTTTATAGAACCAACACGATTTACGTTGAGGAAGACGAAGTAACTTACGGCACGGGCGGACGCTGGGGAGAATGGTCCTCTGGCGGCGGCAGCAGTCTGGAACTGATTGACCCCCATTCCAATCACCGCCTGGCGGCCAACTGGGCGGACAGCAATGACACCGCGAAGTCGGTGTGGACGAACGTCACTTGGACCGGGGTGCTCGACAATGGGGCAAATTACGAATCGGGAATCCTACACGCCCAGATTGGTCTTTTAGACGTGGGCGAATGTCTGGTGGACAATGTTGAGGTGGAAGACACCAACGGGGTCAATTACGTCGCGAATTCCACTTTTGAAAGCGGCTTGGGCCTGACCAACTGGTCCTTGCAAGGCTGCATGGTGCGATCCAGTCTGGAAAATAGCGGTTATCAAAGCAGTCATTCCCTGCACCTCCGGTCCAGTGACAATATCTGGACCGGTGACAATTCCTGCCAGGTCGCTTTGAACGCCAACTCGCTCGCATCCGGTCAAACCGCAACTCTTAGTTTTGACGCACGCTGGTTGCATGGCTGGCCGGAAGCGCTGTTGCGGTTGAATGGCAACTGGTTGGAAGCCACCGGGACGCTGCCCGTTCCAACCAATCTCGGCTCACCAGGCGGACCCAATAGCCAATATGTGACGAATGCCGGACCGGCCGTTTATAACGTGACCCACACGCCATCGTTGCCGGCAGCCAATCAAGCGGTGGTGGTGACAGCCAATGTGTGTGACCCTGATGGCGTGCAAAATCTCACGCTTTATTACCGGCTGGATCCGGCGACGAATTACACCGCCGTGCCGATGAAGGACGACGGCACGGGTGGCGATGCGGTTCCGGGCGATGGCGTTTTCAGCGCGACCATTCCCGGACAAGCAGCAAATCAAATCGCCGCGTTTTACATTTCCGCCACGGATGGTCTGGGCGCAACCACACGCTTCCCGGCGTTGCGTCCGCAGGACAATGAGCCGGTGCGCGAATGTGTGGTCATGTTTGGCGACGGTAATCCAGGCGGCAGTTTCGGCGTGTATCATTTATGGCTCACGCAGACCAACGTAACCCGCTGGGCCAATCTGTCCGATTTGAGCAACGAAGGCAACGATTGCACCTTCGTCAATGACACCCGCGTGATCTACAACATGCAAGGTCGGTTTGCCGGCAGTCCGTATCATCAGGAGTTTAATACTCCCACCGGCAACCTGTGCCATTACAAATGGGAATTTAACGACGACGATAAGTTTCTGGGCGCGACGGATTTCAACAAGATTCATCAGCCGGGCAACGGTCCGGGCGATGACGCCAGCATTCAACGGGAGCAGTTGGCCAACACCTTCCTGCGCACGCTGGGTGTGCCGTGGCTCTACAAACGCTACGTGGCGGTCTATGTCAACGGCAACCGCCGCGGCACATTAATGGAAGATACCCAGGTGCCTGACAGCGACATCGTGAAAGAGCATTTCCCCAATGACACCGATGGCTTCCTCTACAAGATGCAGCCTTGGTTTGAGATGGCTCCCTTTCCTTCCGGCGCCACCATGGCCTTCAACAATAATGCCTGGTGCAACCTGATGCCTTATACGACCACCGGCGGCGTGAAAAAGCCGGCGCGCTACCGCTATAATTTTGAAATCCGCCGCACACCTGATTCCGATAGTGACTTCACCAATGTCTTTTCGCTGATTGACGCGGCCAACTCCTCCAGCTCGCCCAACTACGTGGCGAACATGGAAAATATTGCCAACATGGAAAACTGGATGCGGGTGTTTGCGGCCAACCACGCGGCGGGCAATTGGGATTCCTTTGGGGCGCAGAACGCCCAAAATCTTTATGGCTACATTGGCGCCCGGGGCACGAAATATTCATTGTTGATGTGGGATTTCAACATCGTCATTGGCAACAGCGGTTCCTGGGGACCAGGACAGAATCTGTTCACCCTTAATTCTCAAGACTCCAACATGACCGCCATCTACAACAACCCCACCTTCCTGCGCATGTATTGGCGCGCGTTGCAGGAACTGGTCAACGGTCCGCTCAATGTCGCCAACAGCGGACCGCTGCTCATGGCCAAATACAACGCTTTCACCGCCAACGGCCTGAGTGTCGAAAATCCCACCGTGAACATCGAACCGTGGCTTTCGCAGGCGCAAAGTAGCATTGCTTCGCAACTGGCTGCGGTCAACGCCACCAACTTCACGGTCAACAGCAGTGCAACAATCAACAACAACGTGGCCTATGTGACCGGTACGGCCCCGGTAAATGTGGACACCGTCTGGATCAATGGCGTGGCGTATCCACTGACTTGGACCACCTTGACCAATTGGATCGTCACCGTGCCGTTGGTCAACGGAACAAATAACTTGGGCGTGGTTGGGGTGGACAACAACGGCCAGCCGATTACAGGTGATAGTGGCAGTGTCAGCGTCATCTATAATGGAACCAATGCCTCGCCTATCGGCCAATTGGTTATCAACGAAATCATGTATGCTCCGTCGGTCGCTAACGCGCAGTTTGTGGAACTGTATAATAACTCCACCAATGTGACGTTTGATTTGTCGGGCTGGCAGTTGCAAGCATTGTCCTACACCTTCCCGAACGGTTCGATCCTCGGGCCGACCAACTTTTTGGTTTTGGCGGCGAACGGCGCGGCGTTTGCGTCGGCGTATGGAGCAACCAATCCGGTATTTGACACGTTCAGCGGCACACTGCCGGCGAGCGGAATCCTCTCGTTGAATACTTCCAGCAATGTGACGGTGGCCGAGGTGGAATATGAAAATCAATTGCCGTGGCCAACGAATGCCAACGGAACCGGCGCGTCCTTGCAACTCATTGACCCCCATCAGGACAACTGGCGCGTCGGTAATTGGGCGGTGGTGTCCACCAACACCCCCGTGACGCCGCAATGGACTTATGTCACTGCCACCGGCACGGCATCCTCTTCTTTGATTTATATCTATTTGCAGTCGGCGGGTGACGTTTACATTGATGACATCGAGTTGGTGGCCGGGAGCGTGCCTGGAGCCGGAACGAACACCTTGGCCGACGGCGGTTTTGAATCCGGCTTTCTGGGGCCTTGGACGGTCTCCCCCAATTTGACCAATTCCGTCTTGAGCACGACGATGAAGCATTCCGGCAGCGCAAGTTTGCATGTGATCTCCACCAGTGCCGGCACCACGCAAAGCAGCGCCATCTGGCAAATTATTTCGCCGGCGTTGACGACAAATGCCACTTACACTTTGAGCTTCTGGTATCTGCAAAGCACGAACGGCGGCCCGCTCACCGTGCGATTGTCCGGCTCCGGAACGGTGGCGACGGTCAACCCGGCCCCGCCGACGACTGCCATTGCGCCCGCCTCGCCCAGCAGGTTGAACAGCGCTGCTGCTTCATTGACGCCCTTCCCGTCGCTTTGGATCAACGAATTGCAGGCCGACAACCTGACCGGCATCACCAACCATGCGGGTCAACACACCGGCTGGCTGGAACTTTATAACCCCAGCACCAATGTAATCCCGCTGAGCGGACTCTATCTGGCCAACAATTATACCAACCTTTTGCAGTGGGCTTTTCCGAGTAACGCCGTCATAAATGCCGGCCGGTTCGAAGTGATTTTCGCCGACGGCTTGACCAACCTTTCAACGACCAATGAAATGCATACCAGTTTTGTTTTGCCCAGCGGCACGGGTTCTTTGGCGTTGACCCGACTCGCCACCAACGGTCAGCAACAAGTGCTCGACTATGTGGACTACCAGAATATCAGCCCCAACGATTCCTATGGATCGTTGCCTGACGGACAAAGCTTTGACCGCCAGGAATTTTTCCAGGCTACGCCCGGCGCGCCCAATAATGGCACGGCAACACCACCGCCTTCATTTGTTGATTACGTGGTGGCAGGTTTGGTTTATACCCAGAACTTTGATTCTCTGCCCGATCCGGGAGCGACTTCTGTGAACACCGCCAATCCAGTGACCATCAACGGCGTCACGTATTCTTTAGCCAATCCCTATGACTTCGCCTATCCGGCCATGGCCAGCGGCAGCAGCGGCGGGTTGGGCCTCTCCGGCTTGGCCGGTTGGTATGGCACCAGCGCATTGCTTTCCAGATTTGGCGCAACCTATGGCGACCAAACCACGGGTGGTCAAATAAGTTTTGGTTTGCCCGGCAGTTCCAATCGGGCACTGGGTCTGCTGGCTACCAGTTCCACGGGCGGCACCGCTTTTGGCGTCCGGCTCATCAACGGGACGGCCATGACATTGAACCAGATGACCCTTCAATTCACCGGCGAAGTCTGGCGTCAGTCCAATCTGCCCAAGACTCTGCAATTCTATTATTTAATTGATCCAACCGGCACCGCTCCTTTCCCCGGCAGCGCGACGGCGTTTCTCCCCGCGTTGAACGTGAGCTTTCCCACGGTCCCGGCGGACGTGGGCGGCGCAGCGGTAGACGGCACCTCGCCGCTCAACCAGACCAACCTGAGCGTGTTGAATCAGACCATTACCAACTGGCCGCCGGGCGCGGCACTGTGGTTGGTGTGGCAGATGACGGACTCAACCGGCAAAGCTCAAGGCTTGGGCATAGATAATTTAAGTTTCTCGGCCGGTATGCCACTGCCCCTTTCGGTGAACATCCAGGTTTCAGGAACGAACCTGTTCGTGACCTGGCCGACGGCAACAGGTCAAACCTACCAACTGGAATATAAAAATGATCTCACGGCACCGACTTGGACGCCGTTGGGCAGTCCAGTGACGGGCACGGGTGGAACGTTAACGGTCACCAATAACTTTGGAGGTTCACCACAACGCTTTTTCCGCCTGCAGTTGGTGAATTAGGCTTTATATCGCAATTCTCCTATTCCGATTCGCCTCAAAGAGGTACGGGGCAATTCCGAGGAAATAAATTGGCATTCTCCGATTTTATACGCCTTGCGTTCATTTATGCTGAAACTGAAAAGCAGGAACTGAGTTGAGTTTCGGTTGTGAATAGGGAGGCTGGTTCAAGGAATTATCATGGTAAATTACAACTGTCGGCAGTTTGTATTTCATCGCCACGGATTTTCGTTATAGATACTAATTGTTATTCTGCCGCTCCAGTCCACCCTTTAGGGGGAAGCTTACTTTCGGGGGAAGCTCAAGTTGTTGCCGGTTCCCAAAATCAAAAAACCGCCGGATTGCATAACCAGAGCGGTTAACCGGCGGCAGGAACCCTATGCCGTACAGGAGGCACAGAGTTAAACTAGCAGTGATTAAGTTAAAGTATATGGGGTGAAACCCGTAGTCGTAAAAATGCTTGCTGGAAAGGTAAAGCCAGCTTGAGAGTAGTGAATAAGCAACAATTAGCAGGCTTTTTGCCAACTTGTCTAATGCGGTACCGGGCACAGCTTCTTGGAGTTCGCGCCAAATCATTGTCCTTTATTTGATTTGCGCCGACTGACGTCGGCGGCTACACATTTTTGAAAACGCTCTCAGTGTCCCGTTGCTCGGTGACAGTGCGGAAGTAATTTTGCGTCCGGATTTTTATTTGGCCGGATTTGCCGCGGGAGCGTTTGAATTATTGTGACGGTAGTTGATGCCAAGCTCATTGAACCTATGGAATTCAACCTGCAGTCGACGGGAAAAATCAGCGAAGTTGCGCGCCGATTGCGGCAACCAATCCACTTCGGCCAGCGCGGTCAGGCGCGGGAACATCATGTATTGGGCATAAGCCAGTGAAGCGACGTATTCCGTCCAAAGATTGGCCTGACCGCCAAGAATGTGCGGATCAAGTTGACGCGGTAAATCTTTCGGAACCGGTTCGTAGGAATAAACTTGTTCCAGTGGAAGATAACCGCCGATGGCGTGCGGCTCGGCGGAAATATCCTTGGACTGGTAGTGATCCAAATAACAATCGTCCAGCGGTGTCATTACGACATCATGGCCGGTGCGCGCGGCTTCCAATCCGCCGCCGACCCAGTCCATGATGACGGCGTTGGTGGTGACGCCGCCGCCGGCGATTTCGCTCCAGCCGATGATCCGTTTGCCGTGGGCGGTCGCAAAAGCTTCCATCCGGCGCTCAAACCAGTCTTGCAGTTCATCCGTGTTTCTCAATCCTTCGCGTTTCATCAGCGCCTGGCAGGACGGGCTTTTCGCCCAGGTTTCCGCCTTTACTTCCGGGCTCACCTCGTCGCCGCCGACATGAACGAATTGGCTGGGAAAAAGTTGGAACACTTCCACGAGCACGTCGTCGAGAAACCGAAACGTTGCCGGATTGCTGGGATCAAAAACGCCGTTGTTGACGCCGGCATCGACGTCAATGCTGTAACTCAAATCGCAGCCAAATTGCGGATAGGCGGCCAGCGCCGCAACGCAGTGTCCGGGCATTTCAATTTCCGGAACAATCGTGATGTGCCGCGCCGCTGCGTATTCCACGACTTCGCGGATGTCCCCTGGCGTGTAAAATCCCCCGTAATGGCCATCCGGCGCGAATTTGTCGGCGCCCGGCGCCGTCCAAGACAGATGCGCGTTGTCCTTGTCCAGGTCTTCCGGCTTGACGCCCGGCGGCGTCAGCACGCTGGACGTTCGCCACGCGCCGATTTGCGTCAGCCTGGGATATTTGTTGATTTGAATCCGCCAGCCCTGGTCATCGGTCAAATGCCAGTGGAAATAATTCAACTTTAGCAGTGCCATTTCATCCAAAATTGTTTCAACCTCAACTTTGTTGTAGAAATGGCGGCTGACATCCAGCATGAAGCCCCGCCATTTGAATCGTGGCCAGTCCTCGATTTGGACGCACGGTATGCGCCAGTCCACGTTTTGCACCACATTGGAAGAGAATATTTCCGGCGGCAATAATTGGAACAAGGTTTGCACGCCGTAAAACAGGCCAGCCTGCGTCGGCGCTCGAATCACAACCGAGTCGGGGGTGACAATCAGGTCATATCCCTCCGCGCCCAAATTCGGGCTGGCATCCCTGGTCGTCAGCAGGATGCAGCCTTTGACGGCTTTGCTGGAAAAGACTTGCGTGCGGGAGGCGAGCGGATAACCGGTGGAAGGACGCAGCCGCGCCGTCAGGAATGTTCCGGTTTCGCGTGAAGCAAAATCCACATGGACGCGTGTCTCTGGTGTCAGTTTGAAGGCACCATCCTCCAGGGTCACCTTTTGCGGCCACGGAATGATGGCCAGACGGTTGGCGTCGGCGGCGGAAACCGTTGCCGCCGTCAGGCAGAGCAAAATTCCGCCGATGAACGATTTTTTTTTCATATTCAACTCCCTGGCATTGTGGCTGGTTATTCCAGTTTTTTCCCGCCTTCAAAATGTTCCTCAATTTCCTCCAGGGTTTTCCCCTTGGTTTCCGGCAGGAAGAAGGTTGCGGTGATGAAATATACGACGGTGCAGCCGGCAAACGCAAAGAACATGGTCGAGTAGCCGTATTTGCCGACGGTCGGCAGGAAAATGGCCGCGATGGTCGTCGAGACGGCCTGGTTGGTGACGAGCGCAACGCTCATGCCGTTGGAGCGGATGCGCGTGGGCATCAGTTCGGAGAGCGCCAGCCAGACACAGACGCCGGGACCGACGGCGAAAAACGCCATGAAACCAAACAGGCAAATGGCCGTGAGCCAGCCGTTCTCCCGGTTCGGCACTGGTGTCACCAACGCAGCGTCAATTTTCAACGGCGCAACGCGCGCGGCATCCAGATCGGCGAATGGATTGGTGAAAAAGGCGATGACTTTGTTGGCGGGCACGCAATCGTTTCGTGTAATTTCGATCGGTTGGGTCGCCGCGTCCGCAGAGCGCGCCGGGGGAATGGCTGCACGGAAACCACCATAGGAATAAATAACAACCAACGATGTCGGCCGATTAGCAATTGCCGTGTCCGCAAGCAGATTGGCTGCAGTTTTCTCATTATACTCAAGCGTGAGCGTTTGATTTGTGGCAACCATTGCCTGTACGGCGCTTTTACAATCCACGCGCAATTTTTCAGTTTCCTGAAACAGCAAGGCAACGCACACCATAGAAACAATCACCCCGCCGGTGCCGAGTGAAAGCAAATATTTCCGGCCTTTGCGATCCACCAGAGTAACGGCGACATAGGTGAACAAAAAATTGACGATGGTGAAAAGGACGTAGCCGAGATGTGCCCAGAAATCGCTCAAGCCGGCCTGAATGAGAATCGTTGCATTGTAAGCGATAACAGAATTGACGCCGGTAAGCTGATTGCAGGCGAGGATGACGCAGGCGAGTAAAAAAGGAATGACATATTTGCGGCGCAGCAGGGATTCCCTTGCTCGCGCGCCGGCCAACCTGGCTTTTTCGGCGGCGATAGTTTCGGCCATTTCCTTCAATTCAATTTCCGCCTGCTCATCCGTGCGTGAGCGCAAAAGCGCGGCGCGCGCGGCTTCCATTTGTCCGCGACGAAACAACCAGCGCGGCGATTCGGCGACCATGAAACTGCCGATGACAAATAAAATTCCCGGCGGAAATGAAACCCAGAAAATGCCGCGCCAAGCGGTGTCTTTGAATGCAAATAATTTTTCCGCATCGCCGAGTTTTTGAATTTCGTCAACGCGGATACTGAAATAAAACCCGATTAGAGCCGCAGCGAAAATGCCGAACGTCAGCAGCCACTGAAAAATGCCGGTACCCTTGCCGCGGCTGGACGCATTGAGACATTCGGCGAGATAAAGCGGAATGACCACGCCGATTAATCCTGCACTGATGCCCTGCAGCAACCGGCCGAACACCAGCGTGCCGTAGTTGTGCGCCAACGCAATCACCGGGATGCTGATGACGAACAGAATGCCACTCAACGACATCATTTTCTTCCGTCCCATCCAATCCGACAACAGGCCGGCGAACAGGGTGGAAATGACACTACCGAGCAGAACCGCGGCGGCGACGAACGAGAGTTGCCTCAGGGTCAAACCGGACGTGGCTTCGAGATATGGCAGTGCGCCGGCAATGATGCCGACATCCACGCCGTACAGCAACCCACCCAGTCCGGCGACGAACAGGAGAAATCGATTGTATCCATTCTTCGCGGCGTCGTGATTCTCGTTCATTTTTTGAATCTGTGGTTTAGGAGCTTGCTGCTGCCAGCACGTTAATTGAAAACGGCATCCAGATATTGGGCGGCGCTGATTTGTTTTCCACCGCTGAACATAACATTTACCGCATCGGACCAGTGTTTGGAATCACCCGTCCGGGTTTTGGAATTGATTTTTTCCAGTCCGCGGGTCGTCTTATGATCAGGGTTCATCGGGGTCGCATGCAACGGGACCTAATTTTTCACAGGAAGCCCCGCCGGTTCAACCCCCAATTCAGGGGGGTTGTTGCCATGAACACCTTGGGTAACATTGATTTGAACAGCGAACTTTTGTAATGCCGAGCAGCAACGTTTACTAAACCAACTTTATGGAAGTCGTCATACGACCAAATGCAGAGGCCGCCACCGACTTGGTGGCGCGGGTTCTTGCCCGGGAATTGCGGGACAATCCGCGCCTGGTGATCGGACTGGCCACGGGACGCACGATGGAATCGGTCTATGCCCGGCTGGTCCAAATGCACCGTAAGGAAGGCCTTGATTTCACAGCCTGTCACACATTCAACCTGGATGAATATGTCGGATTGGCGGGCAGCCATCGCAATTCCTACCGGCACTACATGAACCACAATTTGTTCCTGAACGTGAACGTGGACTTGCGTAACACGCATTTGCCGGATGGCGCCGCCATCGACATCGAAGCCGAATGCGAGCGTTACGAAAAGGTCATCACGCGATGCGGTGGAATTGACCTGCAACTGCTCGGCATCGGACTGGCGGGACACCTGGGTTTCAACGAGCCGGTTTCCTCGTTACGTTCGCGCACACGAGTCAAGGTGCTTTCACCAGTGACACGCGCCCAGAACGAGGCACTGTTTGCGCCGCCCGATGAAATGCCGCGCCGCGCCATCACGATGGGCGTGGGTACGATTCTCGACGCGCGTCGTTGTCTGCTGCTCGCCACTGGCGAAGACAAGGCGGAGATTGTGGCGCGCGCAATTGAGGGCCCCGTTACGAGCATGATTTCCGCAACGGCGCTGCAATTCCATCCACATTGCGCGGTGGTGCTGGACGAAGCAGCGGCCAGCCGGCTCCAGGAAGCGGATTATTACCGCTGGATCTTTGAGAATGAACCGCAATGGCAGTCTTACCGCAATGAAATAGACGCTCCCGGTCTGGACGGTCATCACGTCAAATCTGTCCGGCGGAAGAAGGAAATTACCCCGATCCTGGATGGCGCGTAATTCAATTCGAAGTGCTGGTTGGCTGCCACGATTTTCCCGGAGGGAAAAACTTTGACGCCGCGCGCCAAATGTTTTCTCATTCGGGCGTCTGGCGATGAAACCCGAGTCCACGCAACATCGAAGCAGTTTTGTCCGCAAGTTCGGGCGGGTCAAATCCACCGACGGGGTTACCCCCGCGACGTTGCCGGAACATTCGCGAAAAGACCAACTGGAGAAAGATCTTCCCAAGACTGACGCGTGTTACTGGCAACAACGATTGCTGTTCCGGCGCTATCGTTTCCCGGCCACCGGTGAAACGGAGGAGGATTTCGCCGTGCTGATTGACCATGCCGGCACGGGCTATTTTTTTCCGCTCGGCACCCCGGATGCGGAGACTGCCGCCGACAAAGCGCGCCAGATTTATCTGATGGCGGTAAAACAAGGTTGGAACGCCACCTGTCGGCATTTCTCCCGCGAACTGATTGTGAGTTTCGAGTGGTGCATGAACCCGGTGTTATGGACTTATACGACCATTCATACCTTGGTTGGAAAACGGGACGGGCTGGAATCCGATCCACCACCGGCCCATCCCAGTCGGCAGCGCGTATTAATGGTTGAGTTGGATGAAGGCATTCGCCGGGCTTTATGCTGGAGCATTGACCGGCAAGCTGGATTTGTCAGTGTTCCCTGCGACTCGCTGGAATCCTTCACGCGCGCGCTGGCGCTGCACAAGCCCCGCATGGTGCTCCTGAACCGCAACCTGGCCGGACGCATCGGTTTTAAGTCAGCCGGCACGGTGGCAGCCATCCAACCCGGAGTGCCGGCCCTCACTTATTCGGTTCATCTCGACGGCGACCAGATGTTTGTTTCCACACCCGGTGGCGCTGCCGGTTATCTGGTCAAACGGGTCAAACCCGACCGGTTGCTGGAACCGATTCTTAAGGCCATCAACCGGTCAGAGTTGAAGACCGAAGACTTTCTGCTGCGCGTAAAATACTACTTTCAAGAACTGCTGCAATTGCCTTCCGGTCATGACAATTCGGCACTGACCACGCTGACGCGCCGTGAACGGGAAGTGATGGAACTCTTGAGTAAAGGCTGTGTGGACAAGGAAATCGCGCAGGCCATGGGCATCAGTGTCTGGACCGTGCATGGTTACATTAAAAACATTTTCGAACGGCTTCATGTGTGCACCCGTACGGAGGCGGTCATCCGGTATTTGGAAAAGTAATCCCATCCGCCTCCCATTTACTGGCAATCACACGCACGCAAACGCACCCCATCGGAACCGCTTCCTCCCCCCCCAAAACGGGGGGATGGACGCAATCATCAATATATTACAAAGTAGGAGAATGAATGACGCAGATAAAAGGGCAAATGTTGGCGTGGATCCGGGGAATGAACTGATGCAGAGCGCCTTCAACCGAACAACCTAATTAAAATATGAACTCAACCATGAAGCCTGTCACTTGGAAGCACAAAATGCTGCCGTTCGCGGCGGCAATCGCATTACTGGGCGTTCGCGCAGCGAGCGCGGCCGATTATCCCACCACAATCCTGAACGATCATCCCGTCGCCTACTACCGGCTTGAAGAACCGAGTGGGTCCAGCACCGTGGCCGATTCGTCAGGCAACGGTTTTACCGGCTATGTCACTTATGTTACCCAAGCCAATTCTACTGTATACCCACAGTTAGGGCTGCCGGGTATTGACACTAATTCCGCGCTTTTCGCAACGTCCACCGGCATTGGACAGGGCAATAGTGATGTTCCGTGGAATGCGACCATCAATCCCACAATCGATGGCACAAACGGAGCGCCATTCACAGCCGAAGTTTGGGTGCAAGCCACCAAGCAATCGAGCGGTTATGCTGTGCCTTTGGACAATAATATTCAATATGGTGGAGCACCTCCCTATGCCAATTCGGCAGGGTGGAACTTTTATCAGACGCCCGGACCCGCCGGCACCTGGTCGTTCAGCATAAGACCCAGTCCTGGTTTTGTCGGAAATGGAGTCGCCGTCACGGTGGGCCAGTGGACTCACCTGGTGCTCACCTATGATGGCACTAACGCAATCTTTTACGTCAATGGCGTTGCGTTCGGCACGTACGCCAACCCGACATATTATAATAATCCCGGGATTGGTCCAGCTTCAGATTTACTTGTAGGTGAAGGCCCGAATACCGGACAAATTCCCTATGATGGATACGTGGATGAAATTGCCATCTACAACTACGCATTGAGTGCGACGCAAATCACCAATCATTATGCAGTCGGGACCAACGAGATCCGGGTTTTGCCGACGCCGCCGTCGTTTAATACACAACCGGTGTCCACCAATTCATACGAAGGAGTGCCGGTGACATTCTCCTCACAGGCAATCGGCACCGCGCCCATTTCCTATCAATGGACGAGAGTCGGAAGCGGTTCCATACTGAACGCAACCAACAATAATTACACCATCACGCCGGTTTATCCCGGTGATAACGGAGCGATGTTTTATGTGACGGCTTCCAATTCCGCAGGCAGCACAAACAGCGACACGGTAACACTCACCGTTCAGACCAATTTGAACATAGTTTATAATCCATTCTCGATTACCCGCCGGGTGGGCGGCTATGCTGCATTCCGGGTGGTTGCCAACGGCGCCCTGCCGATAACCTATCAGTGGCATAGCGTCTCCAATGCGGTGGATCGTACAATCGCCGGTGCCACCAGCGACACCCTGTGGTTGTCGAATGTCCAGACTCCGGCAAGTGGAACCCTATATTATGCCCAAGTGAGCAATCCTTATGGCACTGCCCCCAGCACTCAAGCAAGCCTGACAGTCATCGCCCGCAACAGCGAGGCGCCCACGAACGCATATTCCAGGGTCGTCATGGCGGACAATCCGGTGGCCTTTTGGCGATTGGATGAAAAGAATGGCACCAATGCCTTGGACACCGCGGGCAGCTTCGACGGCACATATTCGTACGTCGGAAGCGATTTGACTTACAGCTATCCGAGTGGCGTTCCGCATGATACCGATACCGCGATACACGTCACCAATACGGCAATCGTGACAATTCCTTACGCGCTGGAACTCAATCCGGTATCAGGGCCATGGTCGTACGAATTCTGGATCCAGCCCACCTCGCTTGACCCCAGCAACTTCCACACGCCGATTGCGTCCCTGGCCAATCCAATCGTTGGTGGCCTTTACGCGGACCTTCTCTCGGGTTGGAATATTTACCAATATCCGGGGGTTCCGATAAGCTATTGGACTTGGGTTATATACAATGGCACTGCGAGTGGCAGCTTTAACAGTGATTTTGCTGGCAATCCCGTGCCTGGCACTTGGTATTACATGGTTCTGACGGACGATGGCACCAATATGAATTGGTACGTAAACGACAGCTTGGTGTTCACAGTAGGCGTGCAAGTAGCGGTGGGCGGATCGCCCTTTGTTCAAAACGGCATCAATGGGGATCCCAGTGTTGCCGGTGGTCCGACTACCATCGCCACCCGCAGTGACGGACAATATGCTGATTGGGACGGTGGAATTGAGGATGTGGCGGTGTATAATTATGTGCTTGGCCCGCAACAAATTCAGAATCACTTCCTGAACACGACCCGCCTGACGGCTGTGCAATATGGCACTAATGTGGTGATTACCTGGGGCGCAGGCACACTGCAATCAGCCACCAGCGTCTCGGGGCCGTATACCAACGTAAGCGGGACGCCAACGTCGCCCTACACAAATTCTGTAAGCGTGGCATCGAAATTGTTTTATCGGGCCCAGCTGCAGTAACGGATGGCGAAACTTAAAATACGTCTGCCGGGGCGATGGTTGCCCCGGCAGACGGACAGAGGCGTAAACATGATGAATAATTACCTCGCAAGAAAGGTTTCGGACCCCCGAAACGTTCGCCACAACGAGGCTGCTTTCACGCTCATTGAGCTTCTGGTCGTGATCGCCATCATTGCCATTCTCGCTGCGATGCTGCTTCCGGCGCTGGCCGCGGCGAAATCGAAGGCAAAACAAATGCAATGTCTGAACAATCTCAGGCAATTGAACTTGTGCGGGATATTGTATGCTGGCGACAATAACGAGACATTCGCTGAGAATAATCCGATTTCCGGTGCGTCTTCGAATTCTTGGATTCAGGGAGATATGAGTGACAATCCGGGTGTTTACGGCCAGGTCACACCAGGAGTGCTTGATTCCACGAATGTCATTTGCGACGAGTCGGGGGCGTTTTGGCCTTACAACAAAAGTTTGGGCATATATCATTGTCCGGCGGATCCCAGCACGACGGGTGGCCTTCCCAGAGTGCGTAGTTATTCAATGAACGGTTGGATTGGAACCACCCACGCGTATAGCGGCATCTTTGGAGTAACTGGAGCAACTTTTTTTCAAGATTTTCTAAAGGATACCAGTGTCAAGGCGCCATCCCGAACATGGTATCTCATTGATGAGCATGAGAAGAGCATCAACGATGGTTTTTTTTGGGTTGATATGACCAGCACGCGTCCCTTCGCCGACTTTCCGGCCACACGCCATAATCGTGGCTACGGGCTTTCGTTTGTGGATGGGCATTCTGAGATTTACTACTTCATCGATGGGCGTTCCAAGTGGCCGGTCCCGGGAAATGTTAACGTCCCGCCAAACCCGGATTTTTCCAAATTGCAAAGGGTGACCACCGTGCTAAAATAGGTAATAACTGGTAAATAGAATCCAGAGCTTCTTTGGTGCATGTGTTTCAATGCCAAACGTATCTATCGAAAGCAGGGGACTGTTCTTTTGATTGGCGGGTTGTGCCTTTTTTCGTTCGTCGCTGGTGCGGACCTCTGGAGCACGGGCTACTATCCGGGTTGGGAGCAGGGTACCCTGCCTGCTTCCAATCTCGATTTCACCGCGCTGACCCACATCATTCATTTCTCGGTCATCCCCAACACCGACGGCACCTTGAACAGCAGCGCGAACGGTGTCACCCTCGCCAATTCCACGGACATCGTCGCGCAAGCGCACTCCGCCGGCAAACCGGTCCTCATTTGCGTGGGCGGCGCGGGCAGCGAAAGTGATTTTCAAGCGGCCACCAGCAACAACACCCTGGCTGTGTTCATCAGCAGCCTGACGAATTTCATGGCCACGCGCGGTTACGATGGCGTGGACCTTGACTGGGAGCCGCTGACCGCCGCGGACGCCGGACAATTTACAAATTTGGTGAACGGCCTTCGCTCCGCCTTGAATGCGTTTCCCCAGCACGAGCTGCTGACCGTTGCCGCCGGTGCGTATCCCCCTTACGGTGACCCGCCGACGGCGGAATATACCATGTTTGCTTCTCTGCAAAATCAGTTCGACCAGATCAACATAATGACCTATGACTTGTCTGGACCATATTCCGGGTGGGTGACCTGGTTCAATTCACCCATTTACGATGGTGGTTACCGCTTTCCCAGTTCAGGCGGCCTGGTCCCATCGGTGGACGGTGCCGTTGGCAATTTCATCGCCAACGGCGTGTCGCCCGCCAAGCTCGGCATCGGCATCGCCTTTTACGGCGACATCTGGCAGGGCGGCGCCGGCACCAGCACCGGCGGCGTCACCCAGCCGCGCCAATCCTGGACCACGGCGCCTTCACTGAACCAGTCGGCTTACAACACAATCATGTCCGGTTATTACCAATCAAATCTGTACCATTGGGATACCAATGCCCAAGCCGCTTATCTCAGCATCAGCAACGACAACCCCGCCAATGACATGTTCATTTCCTATGATGATCAACGCACCTGCGGGTCTAAAGTCAGCTACGCCCGCAACCACGGACTCGGCGGCGTGATGATCTGGGAACTTGCCCAGGATCATCAGACCGGGCAGCCGGATCCGTTGTTGCAGGCGGTCAAACAGGCCCTGGCCACGCCTGGACCAATAACCATCCAAGACACAGGTCAAAACATCGAATTAAGTTTTACCGGTCTTCCACTCGGTTCTTACCGGATGGAATGGACTGGTGACTTGATCAGCAATGTTTGGGATACCCTTGTCGTCACAAACGTATCCGGGCCGGGCGGAGTTATCCAGGTTGTTGACCCTGACGCAGACGGTCAGCCACAGCGGTTCTATCGCGTACAGACGCCACCTTGATCTGTATTTGTGGAGTAATCCGACCGGGTTGCAAAAGACGCAGCATGAATTATTTCAAACCGCGGTGGCTGCGGGCCCTGATGGAAAAGTCACTTGTGCATTGCGTCGTGCGCGGCCAGTCGTATACTCGGGAGCATAGCCCGAAGGCATGATTCCAGGAAAAACTCAACGTCTTAGCGCCATGAACAAAATCCAAAAAAAACTGCGATATCCACTGGCCGCAGCTCTCGTTGGCTGGCTGGTAATTAATTCCGTCCCGGCTGCAAAGGCAGATCC
>Ga0187863_10001221_pt1 | contig 20960 bp, 16 predicted proteins | sample June2016WEW_11_1_FD_132975 | JGI IMG/M metagenome (GOLD analysis project Ga0187863, IMG submission 132975) | Peatland microbial communities from SPRUCE experiment site at the Marcell Experimental Forest, Minnesota, USA - June2016WEW_11_10 | ecosystem: Environmental > Terrestrial > Soil >...
GCCTGGGACACGATCAGGCCGCCGACCACGGCCAATCCCAACGGCCGGCGCAATTCCGAACCGGCGCCGAAGCCCACGGCGATCGGCAGCCCGCCCATGATCGCGGCCATGGTGGTCATCATGATCGGCCGGAAGCGCAACAGGCAGGCCTCGTAGATCGCCTGGTCGGCGGTGGCGTCGGTGGTGCGCCGCCGTTCGAGCGCGAAGTCGATCATCATGATCGCGTTCTTCTTGACGATGCCGATCAGCATGACGATGCCGATGATGGCGATGACGCTCAAATCCTGGTGGAACAGCATGAGCGTGGCGAGCGCGCCCAATCCCGCGGCCGGAAGCCCCGAGAGAATCGTGATCGGGTGGATGAAGCTCTCGTACAGGATGCCGAGCACGATGTAGATGACGACGACCGCGGCGGCCAGCAGCAGGCCCTGGCCCTTCAACGCGTCTTGGAACACCTGGGCGTTGCCCTGGAAGCCGGTGTTCACCGTCACCGGCAGATTGTTCTTGCGCTCGAGCCGGGCGATCTCCTGCACCGCGGTGCCGAGCGACACGCCCGGCGCCAGGTTGAAGGCGATGGTCACCGAGGGCAGTTGCCCCTGGTGATTGACCGTCACCGGGCCGACGCCGGGACTGAGCTTCGCCACCGCCGCGAGCGGCACCGCCTGCCCGTTGGCGCTCTTCAGGTAGATCTTCGACAGGTAGGCCGGGTCCTGCTGGAACTGCTTGTCGATCTCGAGGATCACCTCGTAATCGTTCGACGGCTCGTAGATGGTCGAAATCTGCCGCGTGCCGAAGGCGCTGTAGAAGGTGTTGCGGATCTGATCCATGGTGATGCCGAGCAGCCCGGCCTTGTCCATGTCGATGTCGATCACCGCCTGGCGGTTCCTCAACTGCAAATCGGAATTCACGTCCTGGAAATCCGGCAGCGCCGCGATCTCCTGCTGCATGGTCGTGGCGTATTGGTAGAGCTCGGTCGTGTCGGCGTCCTGCAGCGTGTATTGATAGGTGCTCTTGGCCAGCCGCCCGCCGAGCTGAATGTTCTGCAGGCTCTGGAGATAGGTGTTCATCCCCGGAACCTGCGTCAGCTTGGGCCGCAATTCCTGGATCACCTGGTCGGCGTTGAGGCTGCGCTCGTTGCGGGGCTTCAACTGGATGAACAGCCGGCCGTTGTTCAAGGCCGGGCTGAATCCCGTGGCCCCGATGAAGGAATTAACGTCGGAGACGTTGGGATCGTCCTTGATGATCTGCGCCACCATCTTCTGATGGTCGGCCATCGCCTGGAACGAGGCGTCCTGCGGCCCCTCGGTGAAGCCGAAGATGTTGCCGGTGTCCTCGCTCGGGAAGAAGCCCTTGGGCACGACGATGTACAAGACGACGCTGAGAACGATAGACAGGATCGTCACCGCCAAGGTGGCGCGCCGCCAAATCATCACCCGCTTCAGCCCCCAGATATAGCCGTTGCGCAATCGGTTGAATCCGGCTTCCGAATAGCGCAGCAGCGCCCATTGCCGCTCATGGGGGTCGTGCGGCTTCAGCAGGCGCGAGCACAGCATCGGCGTCAGCGTCAGCGACACCAGGCCCGAGATCAAAATGGTCATGCTGATGGTGACGGCGAATTCGCGGAACACCCGGCCCACCACGCCGCTCATGAACAGCACCGGGATGAACACCGCCACCAGCGAGAGGGTGATCGATATGATGGTGAAGCCGATCTCGCGCGAGCCGCGGAAAGCCGCGTCCATCACCCGCTCGCCGCTCTCGACATGGCGCACGATGTTCTCGAGCATGACGATGGCGTCGTCGACGACGAATCCCACCGACAGCGTCAAGGCCAGCAGCGACAGATTGTCGATGCTGTAGCCCATGGCATACATGCCGGCGAAAGTGCCGATCACCGAGACCGGCAGGGCCAAGGCCGGGATGATGGTGGCGGTGACGTTGCGCAAGAACAGGAAGATCACCAGCACCACCAGCACGGCGGTCAGCATCAGCGTGAACTGCACGTCGTTGACCGAATTGCGGATCGACACCGAGCGGTCGCTCAAGACCGACAGTTTCGCCGCGGCGGGCAGCTCGGCCTCGAACACCGGCAAGAGCGCCCGGATGCTGTCCACCACCTGGACGGTGTTGGCGTCGGGTTGGCGCTGCACGGCCAGGATGATCGAGCGCTGGCCGTTGTACCAGCCCGCCACCTGGTCGTTCTCGACGCCGTCGACCACGGATGCCACGTCCTGGAGCCGCACCGGCGCCCCGTCGCGGTAGGCCACGATGATCGGCTTGAAATCGGCGGCGTTGTTGAACTGGTTCTTCATCTGCAAGGTGAAGCTCTGGCCCGGCCCCATCATCGTGCCGACCGGCGTGTCGGAATTGGCGGCCGCGACCGCGTTCTGCACGTCGGTGAGCGTCAGGCCCTTGGCGGCGAGCGCTTCCGGGTTGGCCTGGACGCGCACCGCGAATTTCTGCGCGCCGTAGACGTTCACCAGCGCCACGCCCGGCAGCGTCGAGATGCGCTCGGACATCATGGTCTCGGCGTATTCGTCGAGCAGGGAAAGCGGCAAGGTGTCGGAGCCGAGGACGAGGAAGATCACCGGCTGGTCGGCGGGGTTGACCTTCTGGAAGGAGGGGGGCGTGGTCATGTCGACCGGCAACAGCTTCGCCGCCGTGGTCATGGCCGCCTGCACGTCGAGCGCGGCGCCGTCGATGTCGCGGTTGAGGTCGAACTGCATGGTGATCGAGGTCACGCCCTGGCCCGAGGTCGAGACCATCGAATTGAGGCCGGCGATGGTGGAGAACTGCCTCTCCAAGGGCGTCGCCACCGAGGACGCCATGGTTTCGGGACTGGCGCCCGGCAACTGGGCCGAGACCACGATGGTCGGGAAATCGACGCGCGGAATCGCCGCCACCGGCAACAGGCGGTAGCTGAACATCCCGAAAATCACGAAGGCCATCATCAGCAACGTCGTCATGACCGGACGACGTATGCAGGTCTCCGGCAACATCATGATTTGGAATCCGTCTCTGGCTTGTCGCTGGAGGAACGGATGTCGACCCGGCTGCCGGTGGTGAGCCGGAGCTGGCCGTCGGTGGCGACGCGCTCGCCCGGGTTGAGGCCGTCGGCTATCACGCTGATGCCGTCCACGGTGCGCGCGACCTTCACCGGGCGCATCTCGGCGGTGCTGTCGTCCTTGATGACGTAGACATAGGTCGTGTTCTGGCCGATCAGCACCGCGGCTTGCGGCACGGTGATGGCGTCGGGATCGGTGCGTTCGGTCACGGAGACGTTGACGAACTCGCCCGGCCAGAGCCGTTCCTGCGCGTTGTCGAACACCGCCTTGACCGCGATGGTGCCGGAATTGGTGTCGATGGTGTTGTCGAAGAAGGCGATCTTGCCGGCGACCGGCGCCCCGCTGTCGCCGGCCGCGATGGCGGTGACGGCGACATCGCCGTCGTGCATCGCGTCGCGGATGCCGGGCAGCTCGGATTGCGGCAGGGTGAATCCGACATAGATCGGCGTAACCTGATTGATGGTCACCAAGGGCACGTCGTTCGCCTTGATGCTGTTGCCGGTCTTGATGGTGATGGTGCCGACGCGCCCGTCGATCGGCGCGGTGATGGTTTCATAGCTCAATTGCGCGGCGAAATTGTCGACCTGGGCCTGGAGCATGTCCTGGTTCGCCACCGCCGTGTCGTATTGCTGGCGCGAGATGAATTCCTGGCTCACCAGCGGCTTGTAGCGGGCGACGTCGGCCTTGGCGTTGTCGAGTTGCGCCCGATACTGCTCGAGCTGCGCCTTGGCGGCGCGGTCGTCGAGCTTGAACATCACGTCGCCGGTCTTGACGTATTGGCCGTCCTGGATCAGCACGTCGGTGATGACGCCGTCGATGCGCGACTTGACCGAGACGTTGGCGATGGTCTGGACCGTGCCGATGGTGTCGAGCCTGACCGGCATCGGCTGGCGCGCGACCGCGGCCACGGTGACCGGCACCGCCGGGCGCGCGCCGACCGGGGCGACGCGCGCGGGCCAGAGCAATTCATAGGCGATGGCCACGACGCCCAGCGCGGCGACGATCAGAACGATCCGTCGCAGGCTATGTTTTTGCTCCGCCTTGCCGAGGGTGGCGGCGCCCGCCCCCGAAAAGCGCCTCTGGCGCCAATGATTTAACATGGTACCCGTCACTATACGCGGCCATAGTGAGATATGCCAGATTTCGTCCGGCTATCCCTTGGCTTCGCGGCTCTGCTGCGCCGCAATATTAAGGAATTGAAAGAACCGCCGCCGGTTTTGCCGGCCGGGCGGGGCGCGACTTGCGGCGATCAGCCGAGCAGCAATTCGAGTTGGCGCGTCAGCAGCGCCAGATCCTGTTCGCGCGACAAACGGTGGTCGCCGTCCTTGACCAATTCGATCCGCACGTCTTCGCTTTGGAGCTTCTCCGCAAGCGCGATGCTCACGCGGTAGGGCACGTCCGCGTCGCGCATGCCATGGAGCAGCCGCACCGGACATGAAACCGGAATGGGCTTGCCCAAAATCAGATGTTTGCGGCCGTCTTCGATCAGCTTGCGGGTGATGAGATATCCGGCCTCGCCATAGGCCGAGGGGATGCGCGCCCAGCCGTCGCGCAGAATGGCCGCTTGCAGCTCGGGCGCGAACCGGTTCCACATCAAATCCTCGGTGGCGTCGGGCGCGGGCGCGATGCCGATAAGCGCCTTGACGCGTTCCGGCCGTGCCAGCGCCGCGAGCAGCATGATCCAGCCGCCCAGGCTCGATCCCACCAGCACTTGCGGGCCCGCGGTCAGGTTGTCCAGCACGCACAGCGCGTCGTCCTTCCACCGTCCCACCGTGGCCTCGGAAAACTCGCCCGAGGATCGGCCGTGGCCGAAATAGTCGAAGCGCAAAAAGGCCTGGCCGCGCGCGCGGCAGAAGGCATCGAGCGCCGTGGCCTTGGTGCCGGTCATGTCCGACATGAAACCGCCCAGGAACACCACGCCCGGGGCATTCCCAGCCATTCGATGGTAGGCGATTGTCGCGCCATCCTCGCGTGTTAATATGGACGGATCGGATACCGGATTTGGATTCATCGGGACATCACGCAGGCAAAAGAATGGCGAACGCCGAGACTAGCACCGCGGCGAAGGGCAAGGAACGCCGGCAGCATTCCGTGCTGCAGGTTCTGCCGCGCCTGGCAGCCGGCGGGGTCGAACGCGGCACGATCGAGATCGCGGCGGCGTTGGCTTCCGCCGGCTGGAAGGCGGTGGTCGCCTCGCAAGGCGGGCCGATGGTGCGCGAGCTCGAACGCGCCGGCGGGATTCACGTCACGCTGCCGCTGGCCTCGAAAAATCCCCTGGTGATGCACGCCAATATTGGGCGGCTCTCCAAGATCATCCGCGACCACGGCATCGACATCGTCCATGCGCGTTCGCGGGCGCCGGCCTGGAGCGCGTGGGCCGCGTCCCGGCGCACCGGCGTTCACTTCGTCACCACCTTCCACAACGCCTATGGCGTCGAAAATGCGGTGAAGCGTTTCTACAACTCGGTGATGGCGCGGGGCGAGCTGGTCATCGCCATCTCCGCTTTCGTCGCCGACCATATCGTCTCGGTCTATGGCGTGCCGCGCGAGCGCATCCGCGTGGTCCACCGCGGCGTCGACTTGAAGCGTTTCGATCCCGACAAGGTCCGGGCCGAGCGCATCATCAAGCTGATGGAGGAATGGCGTCTGCCCGACGGCATGCCCGTGGTCATGCTGCCGGGACGGCTGTCGCGCTGGAAAGGCCATCTCGTCCTGATCGAGGCGATGGTGCATTTGAACCGCCCCGCGGTCCAATGCCTGCTGGTCGGCTCCGGCAGCCCGAGCTATCGCAAGGCGATATCGCTCGCCATCTCGCGCGCGCGCGCGCCGGGAAATTTCCGCATCCTCGACAACTGCAACGACATGCCGGCGGCCTACAAGCTGGCCGACGTCGTGATCTCGCCTTCGACCGAACCCGAGGGCTTCGGCCGCGTCATCGTCGAGGCGCAGGCGATGGGCCGCCCGGTGGTCGCCACGGCGCATGGCGGCGCGGTGGAAACCGTGCTGGACAAGAAGACCGGCTGGCTGGTGCCGCCGGGCGATTCCGAAGCGCTGGCCGCGGCGATCGCGCGCGCGCTCGATCTCTCTCCCGAGGAACGCCGCGCCATGGCCGCGCGCGCCATCGAGCATATCCGCAAGGACTTCACCAGCGAGGCGATGGCGGCGCGCACGCTCGCGGTCTATCAGGAACTGCTGCGCGGCGGCCGCGCCCGGGGCTCGGTCGCGGCGTGAGCGGCGTTCCGGCCGACGGGCGCGAACGAATCCTGGTGATCAAACTGGGCGCGCTCGGCGATTTCGTCCAGGCGATGGGGCCGGCGGCGGCCATCCGCGCGCATCACCCGGAGGCCGAGATCACCCTCCTCACAACGCCCGCTTTCGCCGATCTCGCCCAGCAGGCGCCTTACTTCAACATGGTCTGGCTCGACGGCCGGCCGGGCTGGGCTCGGCCTTGGGCGTTGTGGCGCCTGAGGCGCAAGATTTTGCGCGCCGGCTTTAGCCGGGTCTACGATCTCCAGACCTCCGGCCGCTCCAGCCTCTATTTCCATCTGCTCTGGCCGGCGCGGCCGCAATGGTCGGGCATCGCCGCAGGATCCTCGCATCCTCATGCCAATCCCGGGCGCGACGCGATGCACACCATCGACCGCCAGGCCGAGCAGCTGCGCATGGCCGGCATCGAAAACGTTTCGCCGCCCGATCTCTCCTGGGCTTCGGGCGACGTCAAGCGCTTCAACCTGCCGAAGAAATTCCTGTTGCTGGTTCCGGGCGGATCGCCGCACCGGCCGGCCAAGCGCTGGCCGGCGGGGCGTTTCGCCCAGATCGCCAATCTGGCGGCAAGGCGCGGCGTGACCCCGGTGGTGCTGGGCGGCGAGGCCGAAAGCGATCTCGGCGCGGCGATCCTGAACGCCGTGCCCCAGGCCCGCGACCTCACCGGCAAGACCGGTTACGGCGACATCGTCGCGCTCGGCCGCTGGGCGTTTTACGCGCTCGGCAACGACACCGGGCCGATGCATCTGATCGTCGCCTCGGGCTGCCCCGCGACCTTGCTCTATTCGCAGGCATCCGATCCGGCCTTGACCGCGCCGCGCGGCGCCCGCGTCACCATCCTGCGCCGGCCCGATTTGGCGCAGCTTCCGGTCGAGGACGTTGCCGCCACGCTTCCCTTGGGATAAACCGCTCTCCATGCCGCCCGACCAACAGCCCAATAAACAAGATGACGCGCCGGTTGCCGTGACCTTGCCCGACGGGGCGGTCAAGCGCTTTCCCCATGCCGTTTCCGGCATGGACATCGCCAAAGCGATCGGCCCGGGACTCGCCAAGGCGGCGCTCGCCATCAAGGTCGATGGATCTCCCAAGGACCTGGCGGCGCTGGTCCGTTCCGACGCCAAGATCGCCATTCTGACCCGCGACTCGCCCGAATCGCTCGAGATCATCCGCCACGACGCCGCCCATGTCATGGCCGAGGCGGTGAAGGAGCTCTATCCCGAAGCCCAGGTGACCTTCGGCCCGGCGACCGAAACCGGCTTCTATTACGATTTCGCGCGGCCCCAGCCCTTCACGCCCGAGGATGTGGCGAAGATCGAGCAACGCATGCACGAGATCGTCGAGCGCGACGAGCCGATCGCGCGCGAGGAATGGCCGCGCGACCGGGCGGTGAAGTTCTTTTCCGGCCTGGGCGAAAAATACAAGGCCGAATGGATCGAACAGATTCCGGAAGGCGAGGCGATCAGCTTCTACCGCCAAGGGAATTTCGTCGATCTCTGCACCGGCCCGCATCTGCCTTCGACCGGCAAGCTCGGCCACGCCTTCAAGCTGACCAAGGTGGCGGGCGCCTATTGGCGCGGCGACGCCAAGAACGCGCAGCTCCAGCGCATCTACGGCACCGCCTGGGCGCATGAGAAGGATTTGAAGCAATATCTTTTCCAGCTGGAGGAGGCGGAGAAGCGCGACCACCGCCGCCTGGGGCGCGAGCTCGAGCTGTTCCACCAGCAGGAAGAGGCGGCGGGCGCGGTGTTCTGGCATCCCAAGGGCTGGACGCTCTACCGCACCATCGAGACCTATCTGCGCAAGCGCCTGGAACATGCGGGCTATGTCGAGGTGCGCACGCCGCTCTTGATCGACCGCTCGTTGTGGGAGGCCTCGGGCCATTGGGAAAAATTCCGCGAGCACATGTTCACGGTCGAGACCGTGGAGGAACGCGCGGGCGGCAAGGGGTCCGACGGAAAACCGGGCGAAAAACACATGCTGGCGATCAAGCCGATGAACTGCCCCGGCCATGTGCAGATTTACCGCCAGGGCCTGCACTCCTACCGCGATTTGCCGCTGCGCATGGCCGAGTTCGGCTCCTGCCACCGCAACGAGCCCTCGGGCGCGCTGCACGGCATCATGCGGGTCAGGGCCTTCACCCAGGACGACGCGCATATCTTCTGCACCGAGGATCAGATCACGGCGGAGAGCATCGCCTTCTGCGATCTGCTGCGCTCGGTCTATCGCGATTTCGGCTTCACCGATGTCTCGATCAAATTCTCCGACCGGCCGGACAAACGCGCCGGTTCCGACGCCGTCTGGGACCGGGCCGAGAGCGCGCTCAAGGCGGCGATCGAGGCGGCGAAGCTGCCCTACACCGTCAATCCCGGCGAAGGCGCGTTCTACGGGCCGAAGCTCGAATTCGTGCTGCGCGACGCCATCGGCCGCGACTGGCAATGCGGCACGCTCCAGGTCGATTTCGTCCTGCCCGAGCGCCTCGACGCGCATTACATCGGCGAGGACGGCAACCGCCACCGCCCGGTCATGCTCCACCGCGCCATCCTCGGCTCGATGGAACGCTTCATCGCGATCTTGATCGAGCACCAGGCCGGGCGCTTTCCGCTCTGGTTGGCGCCGGTTCAGGTCATGGTCCTGACCATTACCTCGGACGCCGATGCCTATGCCGGGACGGTCATGGCGGCTCTGGCGGAAGCCGGGATTCGCGCCGAATCCGATCTTTCCAACCAGACCATTAACTACAAGGTGCGCGAACACAGCCTGAAGAAGGTCCCGGCCCTACTGGTCGTAGGCAAGCGCGAGGCCGAAACGCAAAGCGTTGCGATCCGCCGCCTGGGCGGAAAAGAACAGGAAATCCTTGCGCTTGGCCCGGCCATCGCTAGATTGAAAGCCGAGGCGGCGGCGCCCCAAGGGCGCCCCACCGAGCCAGGGCTTTGAAGGAGGTTGGTTTAAGGGAGATGCGTTATCCCGCCTAGAGTTCCCCCCGCCGCCGCGCCGGGTCGCGACGGCCCGCGGGTCAACGACGAAATCGTCTCGGCGCGGGTGCGCCTGGTGGATGAACGCGGCAACATGGTCGGCGTCGTCACCCGGCAGGAGGCACTCACCCGGGCCGTCGATGCCGGCCTCGATCTGGTCGAGGTCGCCCCCCAAGCCGATCCCCCCGTCTGCAAGGTCCTCGATTTCGGCAAATACAAATACGAGGAGCAGAAGCGACTCAACGCCGCGCGCAAGAAGCAGAAGGTCATCGAGGTCAAGGAGATCAAGCTCCGCCCCGGCATCGACGATCACGACTACGACGTCAAGATGCGCGCCATGCTCAAATTCATCGGCGAAGGCGACAAGGTGAAGGTTGTCATGCGCTTCCGCGGCCGCGAAATGGCGCACCAGGAAATCGGCATGGGCGTGCTGATGCGGGTCAAGGACGGGCTCGACAAGGTGGCCAAGATGGAACAGACGCCGCGCATGGAAGGCCGCCAGATGACCATGGTGATGTCGCCGAAATAGTCTTTTATTGGCTTCGCACGACGCCTCGGGCCGATTTTGGCCCGCGCCTGTGCTACGCGTGCTTGCCAATCCCCTGTTCTGCCGCTATAAACCGCGCCTCAACCGGGCGGTTGGCTCACGGGCATGCCTCGCCGCCCAAACATTAAAATTGCCAAACGAACCCAATTTCGTTCGGCGCCATCTCGAAAGGCCGGAAATGCCCAAGATGAAGACCAAGAGCGGCGCCAAGAAGCGCTTCTGGCGCTCGGGCTCGGGCAAGATCAAGGCGGGCAACGCGCATAAGCGCCACCTGCTGATCAACAAGTCCAAGCGCGGCAAACGCAACGCCAAGGGCACCATGACGCTCACCCGGGGCGACGCCAAGCTGGTGCACACCTACATGCCTTATATGCGGGGCTGAACCATGGCGCATGTCAAACGCGGCGTGCCCGGGCGCGCCCGCCACAAAAAAATCCTCGGCATGGCCAAGGGCTATCGCGGCCGGGCCAATTCCTCCTTCCGCATCGCGCTTGAAAAAGTCGAGAAGGGGCTGCGTTACGCCTATCGGGATCGGCGCAACAAGAAGCGCAATTTCCGCGCGCTCTGGGTCCAGCGCATCAATGCCGGCGCGCGCGAACAGGGGCTCACGTATTCCCAGTTCATCAACGGCCTGAAGCACGCCGGAATCCTGCTCGACCGCAAGGTGCTGGCCGATCTCGCCATGCGCGAGCCCGAGGCCTTCAAGGCGGTGGTGGCGCAGGCGCGGGCGGCTCTGCCCAAGGCCGAGTCGGCCAAGGCCCAAGCGGCCAAAGCCTAAAGCTAGGTTCCGCGCCCAGCGCGCGTGTAGTATCTCTCCCCCATGGAGAGTCTGGATCATATCCGCGACGAGCTGTTGAAGCTCATCAAGGCGGCGGCGTCCCTCGACGCGCTCGAGCAGATCCGGGTGGGATCGCTCGGCCGCAACGGGCGGCTGACCGGGCTGTTGAAGGGCCTGGGCGCGCTCAAGCCCGAGGAGCGCAAAGCACGCGGCGCCGATCTCAACGCGCTCAAGGGCGAGATCGAGGCGGCGCTGGCGGAGGCGCAGAAGCATCTATCCTCCGCCGCGCTCCAAACCCGGCTCGCCGGCGAGACGCTCGACGTGACCCTGCCGGTCGATGCCGAAGTGGCGGGCCGCATCCATCCCATCAGCCAGACCATCGACGAATTGACCGTGCTGTTCGGCGAGATGGGCTTCAGCGTGGCCGAGGGCCCGCATATCGAGGACGATTTCCACAACTTCACCGCGCTCAACATTCCGCCCGAGCATCCGGCGCGGCAGGAGCAGGACACCTTCTATCTCGCGGCTTCCGCTCCGGATGGCGGCCGCAAGCTGCTGCGCACCCATACCTCGCCGGTGCAAATCCGGACCATGCGGAATCAAAAGCCGCCCATCCGCATCATCGTGCCGGGCCGCACCTTTCGCAGCGATCACGACGCCACCCATTCGCCGATGTTTCACCAGGTCGAGGGGTTGGTGATCGACAAGTCCGCCCATATGGGCCATTTGAAGGGCTGCCTGATCGAATTCTGCCGCGCCTTCTTTGGCTTGGCCGATCTGCCGGTGCGTTTCCGCCCGAGCTATTTCCCCTTCACCGAGCCCTCGGCCGAGGTCGATATCGGCTGCTCGCGCGCCGGCGGCGGCCTTTCCATCGGCGCCGGCGGCGATTGGCTCGAAATCCTGGGCTGCGGCATGGTGCATCCCAAGGTGCTGAAGAACTGCAATATCGATCCCGACATTTATCAGGGTTTCGCCTTCGGCATGGGGATCGAGCGGATCGCAATGCTCAAATACGGCATCCCCGATCTGCGCACCTTCTATGAAAGCGATCTGCGCTGGCTCAAGCATTACGGTTTTCTGCCCCTGGATGTTCCCTCCCTGGCCGGGGGCGCGCCGTGAAGACCACGCTCGCCTGGCTCAAGACGCATCTTGAAACGCAGGCCCCGCTGGACAAGATCGTCGAGACCCTGGCCATGCGCGGGCTCGAGGTCGAAAGCGTCGCGGACCGCGCCAAGAGCCTCGCCCCTTTCCTGGTCGCGCGCGTGCTCACCGCCAAGCGCCACCCCGACGCCGACAAGCTCCAGCTTTGCCTGGTCGATACCGGTACGGAGAAGCTCGAGGTGGTGTGCGGCGCGCCCAATGCGCGCGCCAGCATGCTCGCCGTGTTCGCGCCGGTGGGATCGGTCATCCCCCGCAACGGCATGGTGCTGAAGGCGAGCAAGATTCGGGGTATCACCTCCAACGGCATGCTGTGCTCGGGCTATGAGCTCAATTTGTCCGAGGACAAGGAAGGCATCATCGAACTGCCCGCGGGGCTCGAGGTCGGCGCCAATTTCGCCAAGGCGATGGGGCTCGACGATCCGGTTTTCGACGTCAAGGTCACGCCCAACCGCGCCGATTGCCTGGGCGTGCGCGGCATCGCCCGCGATCTCGCCGCCTCGGGATTGGGCAAGCTCAAGCCCCTGGACGCGACGCCGGTGCCGGGCAAATTCGCCTGCCCGATCGCGGTTCACCTGGCCGGCCCCGACGACAAGGCCTGCCCGCTCTTCCTCGGGCGTCTCGTCCGCGGGGTAAGAAATGGCGAGAGCCCGCTTTGGCTCCAGGATCGCCTCAAGGCCATCGGGCTCCGGCCGATCTCGGCCCTGGTCGACATCACCAATTTCATGACCTTCGATCTCGGCCGGCCCTTGCACGTGTTCGACGCCGACAAGCTCCAGGGCGACCTGGCCGTGCGCGGCGCGCGCAAGGGCGAAAAGCTCGAGGCGCTCAACGGCAAGCTCTACGAGCTTGACGCGGAAATGACGGTGATCGCCGACGACAAGGAAGTCCTCAGCCTGGGCGGCGTCATCGGCGGCGTTGCTTCGGGCTGCACCGGGAAAACCGTCAATATCTACATCGAGGGCGCGCTGTTCGATCCGCCGCGGACGGCGGCAACCGGCCGCGTGCTCAATCTGCAAAGCGACGCGCGCTACCGTTTCGAGCGCGGTCTCGACCCCGAATTCACCCGTCCCGGCGTCGAGATCGCGACCCGCCACATCATCGAGCTGTGCGGCGGCGAGGCGTCGGAAATCCGCGTCTCGGGCGCCGTGCCGGGCTGGCGGAGAAGCTTGCGCTTCCGCCCCGACCGCACCCGCAGCCTGGGCGGGCTCGAATTGGCGGCGGGCGAGCAGAAGCGGATTCTGGAAGATCTCGGCTGCGCCGTGACCGAGGAGACCGATCATTTCTCGGTCGAGCCGCCCTCCTGGCGCGCCGATATCGAGGGCGAGGCCTGCCTGGTCGAAGAGGTGCTGCGCATCCACGGCTACGAGCACATCCCGGCGGTCTCCTTGCCCCGGGAAGAGGCCTTGCCCAAGCCGGCGCTGACGTCCGCGCAGCGCCGCGCGGGTTTCGTACGGCGGTCTCTGGCTTCGCGCGGCCTGGTGGAAACCGTGAGCTATTCCTTCATGGCCTTGAAAGAGGCGGCCTATTTCGGCGGCGTTCCGGAAAGCCTGAAACTGCTCAACCCGATCAGCGCCGATCTCGACGTCATGCGCCCCTCGATCCTGCCCAATCTGCTCGACGCGGCGTGGCGCAACGCCAGCCGGGGTATATCCGATTGCGCGCTCTATGAGATCGGGCCGCAATACCGCGACGATTCGGAAGAAGGCCAGGTCCTGGTCGCGGCGGGGGTGATCGTGGGCACGGCCCGGCCCAAAAGCTGGGATAATCCCGCGCGCGTCGTTTCCGTCTTCGATGCCAAGGCCGACGCGCTGGCGGCGCTCGAGGCCGCCGGCGTGTCCCCCGAGACTCTCCAGCTTTCGGCGCAAGCGCCCGCTTGGTATCACCCCGGCCGCTCCGGTTCGTTCCGCCAAGGGCCGAAGCTGCTGGCCAATTTCGGCGAAATCCATCCCGGCGTCTTGCTGGCGCTGGACGTGAAAGGCCCGGTTGCGGGTTTCGAGGTGTTTCTCGATGCCGTGCCCGAGTCCCGTTCCAAGGGAAAGGCCCGAAAGCTGCTGCGCCTGTCGCCGTTCCAGCCGGTTTCGCGCGATTTCGCCTTCGTGGTGGATGCGGCGCTTCCGGCCGAAACCCTGCTCAAGGCCGCGCGCGGCGTCGATAAGAAGCTCGTCTCCGATGTCCGCCTGTTCGATCTCTATCAGGGCAAGGGCCTGCCGGAGGGCAAGAAATCGCTCGCGATCGCCGTGACGCTCCAGCCGGAAGAGGCCACATTGACCGACGCCGAGATCGAGGCGTTCTCGGCCAAGCTGGTCGCGGCGGTCGAACGGGCGACCGGCGGAAGTTTGCGCAAATAGCCCATGACCGCCGATCTCGCCCACATCCGCAACTTCGCCATCATCGCGCATATCGATCACGGCAAATCCACGCTCGCCGACCGGCTGATCGAGCGTTGCGGCGGGCTCGAGGCGCGCGAGATGCGCGCCCAGGTGCTCGACAGCATGGACATCGAGCGCGAGCGCGGCATCACCATCAAGGCGCAGACCGTGCGCCTCGGCTATACCGCGAAGAACGGCGAGACCTATGAACTCAATCTCATGGACACGCCCGGCCATGTGGATTTCGCCTATGAGGTGAGCCGCTCGCTCGCCGCCTGCGAAGGCTCGCTGCTGGTGGTGGATGCGAGCCAGGGCGTCGAGGCGCAGACCCTCGCCAATGTCTATCAGGCGATCGAGGCCGGGCACGAGATCGTGCCGGTGCTGAACAAGATCGACCTGCCGGCGGCCGAACCCGCCCGGGTCAAGGAACAGATCGAGGAGGTGATCGGCCTCGACGCCTCGGGCGCGATCGAGATTTCGGCCAAGACCGGGCTCAACATCGACGCCGTCCTCGAAGCCTTGGTTTCCCGGTTGCCGCCGCCCAAGGGCGACGCCGCTTCGCCCTTGAAGGCGCTGCTGGTCGACAGCTGGTATGATTCCTATCTCGGCGTGGTGATCCTGGTGCGGGTCAAGGACGGCGTGTTGAAACCCGGCCAGAAAATCCGTTTCATGGCGACCGGGGCCGATCACGTGGTCGAGCGCGTCGGCGTCTTCACGCCCAAGCCCCTGCCGGTGGACGAACTCAATCCCGGCGAGATCGGCTTCATCACCTCCGGCATCAAGACGGTGGCCGATTGCAAGATCGGCGACACCATCACCGAGGAGCGCCGCCCGGCGGCTCACGCCTTGCCCGGCTTCAAGCCGTTGCAGCCGGTGGTGTTCTGCGGCCTGTTCCCGTCCGATTCCGCCGATTACGACCATCTGCGCGACAGCCTGGGCAAGCTGCGCCTCAACGATGCGAGCTTCGAATACGAGCCCGAAACCTCGGCCGCGCTGGGTTTCGGCTTCCGGTGCGGGTTTCTCGGATTGTTGCATCTGGAGATCATCGAGGAGCGCTTGAAGCGCGAGTTCAATCTCGACCTCATCGCCACCGCGCCTTCGGTCGTCTACCACGTTCATCTTAGGGACGGGTCGATGGTGGCGCTCCACAACCCGGTCGACATGCCCGATCCGGTCAAGGTCGAGCATTTGGAAGAGCCATGGATCAGGGCCACCATCCTGGTGCCCGACGATTATCTCGGCAGCGTTCTCGCGCTGTGCGAGGAACGCCGCGGCGTGCAGAAGGACCTGACCTATGTCGGGCGGCGCGCCATGGCGGTGTATAGGCTTCCCCTGAATGAAGTCGTCTTCGACTTCTATGATCGCCTCAAATCCGTCAGCCGCGGCTATGCCAGCTTCGATTATCAAATGGACGGCTACGAGCCCGGCGATCTGGTGCAGATGAACATCCTGGTCAACGGCGATCCGGTGGATGCGCTCGCCACCATCGTCCACCGCAGCCAGGCCGACCGGCGCGGCCGCGCGCTGTGCGAGCGCTTGAAGGAATTGATCCCGCGCCAGCTTTTCCTGATCGCGATCCAGGCGGCGGTCGGCGGCCGCGTCATCGCGCGCGAAACCATCAAGGCCTTGCGCAAGGACGTGCTCGCCAAATGCTACGGCGGCGACGTCTCGCGCAAACGCAAGCTGCTGGAGAAGCAGAAGGAAGGCCGCAAGCGCATGCGCCAGTTCGGCAAGGTCGAGATTCCTCAATCCGCCTTCATCGCCGCGCTCAAGATGGGCGACGAATAGCCTAACGCCGCCGCTTGCGGAACCGCCACGCCAGGTAAAGTCCCGGCAGCGCCAGCACCGGCACCACCCAGAATCTGAGCGCGGTGACGATGCCCGGGTCCCATAGCCCGGGCGCGATGTAGCGCTGCACCGCTTCCTGGATCGCGCTCAAGCTGGCGTGGTGGACATAGTGCCAAAGCTGGCCGGTGCTGGTGGGTGAAAACACGCCGCCCTCGCGCCAGGCCAGCAGATCGTGGCCGAGCACGGCGATGGCCACCAGCAGAAGCAGGAAACCGATCAGACGCGCGATCAGGGCGAAAAACCATCTCATATCCCGGCAGCCTTTCGGGTCAATGATTCAGGCTTAATGTGGATTAAACATGACGGCAGCACGGTCATGGTGCGGCATGAAGGCCGCATTGGCAAGGACCCGCGTGGCCAAGAAGCCCCCGCGTAGCACCTGACGTGCGAAGCCAAGAAAGACCGTCCCGTAAACCCGATTTTCACGAGTTGCAATTATGACTAGAGCCGATGGTGCTCGACTCCGAAATCAGGCAGGCCGCCCTGTTGATGCTCCGCCGCCACGGCACTTCCGCCGCGGTGCGCGCCGGCTTTCGCGCCGGCGTGCTGATGGAATCGGGCAAGGTCGGCGCCTCCGAGATCTGGGTGCAGATCATTCACGCGATCAATCAGATCCGCGCCGAGGCGCGCGAAGCCTATAGCGCGCTGCCGGTCGAAGCCGCGCCTGATCAGCTGCCCGAGACCGATTCCCAAGTCGCCTGATCCCTTAACACCGCTTAATCCGGCTCCGGGCCCCGGTTGCATGCGCCCGGATGCTTCGATAGGCTTCGCGCGCCTTGTTGGAGGGGTGGCCGAGCGGTTGAAGGCGCACGCTTGGAAAGCGTGTTTAGGGGAAACCCTAACGTGGGTTCGAATCCCACTCCCTCCGCCATCGCGCCTTAGAGCGGCGTCACCTGCGCCGTCAGCACCGCGCTTCGGCCCCCTTTGAGCGCGGCGAGGCAGCGGTCGATCGCGGCGGAGAGATCGGCGGCGTTGCGCACGTTCTCGCCATGGGCGCCGAAAGCGCTCGCCACCTGCTCGAAACGCCGCTCTTCGCCTTGCCGGCCGCTTTGCAGCCGGGCCTGGAACGAATTTTCCTCCGCTGCCGTGCCCTCGGGATATACGCGCAGCACCGATGCCTTGACCGCGCGCCAGCCGCCATTGTCGAGCACCACGGTGAAGATCGGAAGATTGAATTGCTGCGATACCGCATAGACCGCGTCGGGGTTGGAGAAGTGGAACACGCCGTCGCCGGCGATCTGCACCACGCGGCTTTGGGGTTGCGCCAGCTTGATGCCAAGCGCCATTCCGCCCGAGCCGCCCAAGCCCCCGCCGCCATGCGCGAAATAGGTTCCCGGCTTGGTGCGCGGCAACTGGCCGAGCACGGCGGAGGCGTTGGTGACCGCCTCGTTGACGATGACGTCGTCGGGTGTGAGCCTGGCGTTGAGCGCCGCGCAGACATGCTCGACCGATAGGGCGCCGTCCTTTTTCGCGGCGGCATCGGCGAGGCTTTGCTTGCGCGCCGCGCGCGCGGGGGCCCAGGACGCGATCCGCGCCTTGACGCGGGCGCGGAAGGCGTCGTCGGACCGTTTGCGCACGGCATCCAGCACCTGACGCAACGCAGTCGCGCAATCCGCCCGCAGGCGCATATCGGTGGCAAAGCCCCACATCGGGATATCGGCCTTCAGCGGGTCGACGTCGATCTGGATCCAGCGGATCGACGCAGATTTCGGCTGATCGATCGGTATCCAAGGCACGTCGATATCCAGCAGCAATCCGAGATCGGCGTCCTTCAGCAACGCCCCCGGATTAAGCCCGGCATAGCAGGGCGAATCATGGGGGATGTTGACCGCGTCCGGCGAACTCTCGGCCACGCGGATGCCGCATTCGCGCGCCAAGTCGTCGAGTGCCGCGACCGCCTCCGTCTTGCGGCCGAGATAGCACGTCACCGCGATCGGGTTCTTGGCCGCCATCAGCTCGGCCGCGATCCGGTCGGCGGTTTCCGGTGAGAGGCCGCCCGCTTGCACCGGTCCGTATTTCGCCTCCGGGAAGGATTGCACCGAATCGGCGTCGATCGGCTGGGCCAGGATTTCGCGCGGCAGCGCCAGATAGACTGGGCCCGGCGGGTCGCTCTGCATCATCGTGTGGGCGCGGCGCAGCACCTCTTTCACCACCACGCCCGAGGGCAGGGTGTATTCCCAGCGGACGAAATTGCGCACGATGCCGGCCATGTCGTAAGGGTCCTGGACGAAATGCACGTAGGTGTCGCGTCCGCCGGTCATCTCGCCATGGATGGTGAAAGGCGCGCGTCCCGCCATCAGCAACACCGGGATGCGCGAGCGGAACAGGTTGTGCATCGCCATGCAGGCATTGGCCGTACCGGCGTCGACATGCACCAGCACCGCCTGGCCCTTGCCGGTGGCGAGCGCATAGCCGCCGGCCATGTGCACGGCGACGTTCTCGTGCGGGCAGATGATCACCGGCGGGCGCTTGCGGTTGGAACGGTCCCATTTCGCCAGTTCCTCGATAATCGGCGTGTGGTCGGTGCCGAGATTGGCGAAAATGTAATCGACGCCGATTTCGTTGAGCCCGTCGAGCAACGCATGGGCTCCGGTGATCTTGCTCGTGCCTTGGTCTTTCATGGTACCGCCTTGGCTTGCGCGCCCTCGGGAGCGCGGGTTCTAGGTTACTGTTTCAGCCGCGCCGCCGCCTCTTTGACGAGGCTGAGATCGGTGTATTTCGAAGCATCCAGCTTGTCCTTGATGAAGCCCATCTGCTGGGCCGTGTCGAGATTCCTCTGCAACACCGTCATGTTCGGCAGGCCCGAGGGGTTGCGGAACTGGTCCTTCTTGGTGAAAATCCAGCCGGCGAAGCGCTCGGGGGGCTGCTTGGTGAAATCCGCCATGATCTTGACCGCCTCGTCGTGGTTCTTGGGGTCGAGATACCAGTGCAGCGCGCGCAAGCTGTCCTCGAGCATGTCGACCAGTACGGCGCGATTCTTCCGGATATAGTCGGCGCGCGCCGTCCACATCGCGAATTGCGTCGGGCCGGTCGCGTCGTGTTCGGTGAACAGGGTACGGGCCTTGTCGTTAAGCTCGGGATCGTAGGCGGTTAGGACCGAGGCGGTGATGAGATCAGCCTTGGCCCCGAGCAGCATCGCCTTCATGTTCGGGAATCCCACTTCGATTACGGTGTAGTCGCGCTGATCCACGAGGCCGTGCTTTTTCAGCATCACGCGCATGGCGATGTCGACGCCGCTGCCGATGGCGTTGGTGGCGACGACCTTGCCCTTCAAATCCTCGACCTTGGATATTCCGCTATCCTTCAGCACCATGTAGGGCTCGGTGAAATAGCCCGGCATGCCTTCCTCGAATTCGTCGGCGATGATGCGCAAATCGCCGATGCCGGCGTTCTGGATCGCGGTGGCCAGGGTGGGATAGGTGAAGGGCACGATGTCGATCTGGCCCGAAGCCAACGCCGTGATCATCGGCGGCGTGCCCTGGAAATGCATGGGCTCGAAGGTGTAGGTCTTGCCGAGATGCAAGGCGACGCCGTCCTTGGCGAACAGAACCGGTTGCAATTCGGGCGGGCATACCACCCAACCGATGCGGATATTGGGCAAGGAATCGGCCCAGGCCGGGCAGCTTCCGCCCGCCGCCCAAACCGCGATCAGCGCGGCGACTAAGGAACGCATCAGGCGCATGCCGAACCTCCCCTGTGGCGCGATCCTCGGCTTCCGGCTGGGAAACCGGGCCCGAATCCGCTTTGTTCGCTTCGGGCATAAAATTATGATAGGTGGACCGGCGAAGCAATTCAGACCTTTATGGACATGTCAGCAACCAAGACCTTGCGCGTACTATGCGCCGCCTCGGGCGTCTCCGAGGAGGTACCTTGCCGCGCCGAACTCGACGGCTCGGCCTATGCGGTGTTCAAGCTGGGCGCCGCCTATTACGTCCTGGCCGATGCCTGCACCCACGGCCCCGGCCAGCTGAGCGAGGGCGCGGTGATCGGCGAGGAGGTCGAATGCCCGTTCCATCAGGGCCACTTCAACATCAAGACCGGGCAACCGGTGCTGCCGCCTTGCACCGAGGCGGTGCGGAGCTGGACCGCGTTCGTGGTGGACGGACGCGTTTGCATCGATCCGGCTGAGCGGCGCTGAAGGCGGGCCGCATTCATGGCGATTTCCAAGGACGACAACGAGCTTCTCACCCGCACCGGCGCGGGCACGCCGATGGGCGATCTGTTCCGGCGCTATTGGGTGCCGGCGCTGTTCGCCGATGAATTGCCCAATCCCGATTGCCCGCCGGTGCGGGTCCAGTTGATGGGCGAGAAGCTGGTCGCCTTCCGCGATTCCATGGGCCGCATCGGGTTGATCGACGAGTTCTGCGCCCATCGCGGCGTGTCGCTGTGGTTCGGCCGCAACGAGGAATGCGGGCTGCGCTGCGCTTATCACGGCTGGAAATACGACGTCACCGGGCAATGCGTCGATCTGCCTTCCGAGCCGGACGAGACCGGCATGCGTTCGCGCATCAAGCTCAAATCCTATCCTTGCATCGAAAAGGCGGGGGTGATCTGGACCTATATGGGCCCGCCCGAATTGAAACCCGAACCGCCGGCGGTGGAGTGGACCGAACTGCCGGCCGAACGCCGCTACGTCTCTAAGCGCCGGCAGGAGAGCAATTATCTCCAGGCGATCGAAGGCGGCATCGATTCCAGTCACGTCTCCTTCCTGCACAGCGGCTCGCTCCAATACGATCCGCTGTTCCGCGGCACCAAGGGCAATGTCTACAACCAGAACGACAAGATGCCGTTCTTCGAAGTGGTGGAATTCGAGGGCGGGCTGTTGATCGGCGCGCGGCGCAACGCCGATGACGGGCGCTACTATTGGCGCATCACGCCCTGGATCGCGCCCTTCCACACCATCATCCCGCCGCGCGGCGGCCATCCGCTGGGCGCGCATATGTGGGTGCCGATCGA
>Ga0187863_10001226_pt1 | contig 20914 bp, 14 predicted proteins | sample June2016WEW_11_1_FD_132975 | JGI IMG/M metagenome (GOLD analysis project Ga0187863, IMG submission 132975) | Peatland microbial communities from SPRUCE experiment site at the Marcell Experimental Forest, Minnesota, USA - June2016WEW_11_10 | ecosystem: Environmental > Terrestrial > Soil >...
CGGCGCTCACTCGACGCGCCTTCTTTTCGTCGTCGAGCCACGCGCCGGGCGGAAACAGGTCGAGAATTGGCCCTTCGTACCGTAACCGCCGCAACTGATTTGCCAGCCGCAAATTGAAAACGCCGAAGTCCACCAGCACGACCAAGTCGGGTTTCGAGGCGACGATATGAGCGGCCGTTCGGAGCATGGCGTCGAGCAGCTTGGGAATCCGCGGAATCGCGGCGGCCGGGCCCATGCTGGCCCAACCGGTATGATCGCGCCATAACGTAAAGCCGTCCGTACGCATCGCCGCGCTCCCGATGCCCTCAAACTCCGCCTCCGGATCGTTCGAGCGAATCGCTTGCGCCAACGCGATCGCACTCGCCTCCCCCGACGGTTCCCCGGTCGAGACGAAGTACTTCATCGCGCGAGCAAGAGGATTAGGCCTTCACTTCAGCACGCCACGCTCCGAAGGCGCTTCGAGAAAGACGATGATCTCGCGCCCGGCATCGGTTTTAACTTCGGCCTTCATCGCTTCGATTGCTTGAGAGACGTTGAGCTTTGGATCGTACAGCAGCTTATAGAAGCGTTTGATCTCGGAGCGCTGCTCGACCGGAAAGGCAGCGCGGCGAAGGCCGACGCTATTGAGACCGTAGGGCTGGCACGGATTACCCTCTACGAGGAAGAATGGCGGCACGTCTTTCGTCAGTTTGCTCATCCCGCCGACCATCGCGTGACGGCCGACGCGCGTAAACTGATGAATGCCGGTCTGACCGCCGATCGTCACGTAGTTTCCGACGTTCACATGGCCCGCTAGCTGCGCGAGGTTGCTCATCGTGACGCCATTGCCGAGAATGCAGTTGTGCGCGACGTGAACGTAGGCGAGGAGGAGGCAGTCGTCACCGACGGCCGTGAGTTCGTCCCGGCCCGTCGCGCGTTGGATGCTGACGTATTCGCGCAAGATCGTGCGGTTTCCAATGCGCGTGAAGGCTCGCTCTCCCGCGTACTTGCGATCTTGCGAGGCCGCACCGACGGTGGAAAAAGGGTAGAGCTGACAGTCGTCCCCGATTTGCGTCCACCCGTTGACGACGACGTGCGCTTGCAAGATCGAACGCGCGCCGATCGATACGTGCTCTCCGACGATGCAGTACGGCCCGATCTCCGAGTTTTTCCCGATCTCCGCGCTGGGATGAACGATCGCCGTGGGATGAAGCATCAGCGGCCCGTGACTACACGTGGAGCACGGTGGAGTCCGCGCCGAACATGCGCGGGTTTGAAACGATCGAGAACATGATCTCGGCGGAGCAGGCGAACTGGCCGTCGACGGTCGCCTCGCCGCTCACCCACCCGATGTTGCGCTTGTGCCGCAGCATCGTTACGACCATGTCTAGCCGATCGCCGGGAACGACCGGACGGCGGAACTTCGCTTTGTCGATCCCCGCCAAATAGGGCGTCTTGCGCGAGAACTCACCGGGCTCCAAAATCATCGCGCCGCCCAGCTGCGCTAGTGCCTCGATCATGTAGACGCCCGGCAGAACGGGGTTGCCCGGAAAATGGCCGGCGAAGATCTGCTCGTTGTACGTAATGTTCTTATAGCCGCGCGCCCGTACCATGTGCTCGAACTCGAGGATGCGGTCGACGAGCAGCATCGGGTACCGATGCGGCAATATTTCAAAGATCTGACGTATGTCGAGTTCGGCCAAGGCTGCTCTCCTATGCAGAAGGGACGCGTAATCGCGAGCGTAAGGCGGTCGTTAGCGAACAATGGAGCTCGTGCCCACTCTTGAAGGCGATCAGCTCGCACCGGGGCCACGCTCCGAGTAACGCGAGGTCGCCGATTAAATCGAGCACCTTGTGGCGCACGGCCTCGTTGGGCCAGCGCAGGGGCTGCAATGGGCCGTCGTCGGTAAAGATCAGGGCATTCTCTAAACTGCCGCCCTGGGCCAAACCGCGTGCGAACAAGGCCTGCACCTCATGCATGTACCCGAACGTGCGCGCGCCGGCGATCTCCTCCATATACCGTTTGGGATCGATTTCGCCGAAAAAGTATTGCGTTCCGATCGGCGGCGGAAAGTCACCGACGAAGCGAACTCGAAAGCTCGGGGCGGGAAAGGCTGCGACCAGCTTGTCGCCGTCGCGGACGATCGCGGGCTCTTCGAGCTCGAGTATCTTGCGCGGGGCGAACTGCTCCTGTAAGCCGCACTGCGCGATCGCCGAAGCAAACTGCGACGCACTTCCGTCCCGCACCGGAATCTCGGGGCCGTCAACCACGATCTCGGCATTCGTTACGCCCATGGCAAAGAGCGCGGAAAGCAGGTGTTCCGTCGTCGATACGGTGGCGCCGTCGCGACCGAGAACGGTCGCTCGCGTCGTGTCGACGACGTATTCTACCGTCGCCGGAACGCGAATGCTCCCAAGCAGAAACGTGAAGCCGGCGTCGGCCGGCGCAGGGCGTACTTCGACGCTACAATGCGCTCCGGTGTGAAGCCCGACGCCCTCAAAACGAAGGCTCTGGCGCAACGTCGTTTGCATCATCGGGCGTTAAGAGCCTGTCGGGCGCGAAGACGAGCGCTCCAAAGCCTCGACACGATCGAACAACTTTGGCAGCTTACGAATCATGACCTGTCGGCGAAGCTCGTCGCGGTGGTCCTGCGCCGGATTGCCCGAAATCGTGGCGCCGTCTTCCACATTACCCCAAACACCGGATCCGCCGGCGATCGTCACGCGCGAGCCGATCTTTATATGTCCGTTGAAACCGGCCTGGCCGCCCACGCGTACGTAGTCTCCGATGACGGTCGAGCCGGCCAGTCCCGTCTGCGAGGCAATCACGCAATGCTTTCCGATGCGGCAGTTGTGTCCGATCTGGACCAAATTATCGATCTTCGTGCCGGCGCCGACGATGGTGCTCCCCGTTTGGGCGCGGTCGATGCAGGTGTTCGCGCCGATTTCGACGTCGTCTTCGAGCACGACGTTTCCAACCTGTGGAATTCGTTGCGCCCGTCCGTCCTCGAAGGCCCAACCGAACCCGTCGCTGCCGATAACGCAGCCCGGATGCAAGACGACGCGGTCGCCGACGACGCAGTCCTCAGCGATAAACGCGCCGGCGCCGATGACGGTTCCGGCGCCGATCGAGGCGCGGCTGCCGATATACGCGTGCGCCTCGACGTACACGTCGCCGGCGAGACGCGCATCCGGCGCGATCGCCGCGCTAGGGTGACGAAAGGGGCCGCGGCGCCTCGTGGGACGCGACGCTTCAAGCAGCTGCGCGAGAGCGACGCGCGCGTTGCCGACGACCAACAACGGCTTGGGCGAAGGCCGAGCCCCTAGCGATTCATCGACGAGCACCGCCGCGGCCTCGCTCGAACACGCTGCGACGAAATACGCTTCGCTGGTCGCAAACGTCAAGGCGTCGTCACCTGCCTCTTCCACGCTCGCGATCCGACAGATTGGGACGCTGCCGTCGCCAACCACGCGCCCGCCCACGCGATTGGCCAGCTCGTTCAGCGTGCCCAGCATGCCACTAGATGCCCGGCGTCGGAGTGGCCTTTTCCGTAATGTTGAGCGCCTTTTCCACGTCGCTGGTGATGTCCACGCCTCCGTAGCCGATACCCTCCCGCGTCAGCACCAGTTTTAGCTGGTTCTGCGAGGCGATCTTGCCCGCGGCGTCGCGAATCTGAGCGGAGAGCTGGTCCGTGACCTTAGCGTATTTGCGCTCCAGCGCGCCGGCATCGCTTACCCTGCGCGCCGCGCTCTCCCGCCGCGACGAAATCGAGCGTTCTTCGGTCATAAGCTGGTTTTGATAGCCTTGGTACTCCGGCCAGTTGCTGACGATTCGCTGGACGTCGACGAGTCCGATCGACCCGTGCCCCGCACAGCCTGCAAGAGTTGCGGCTATACAAATTAGAATGGCGTGCTTGTGGTTGTTTTTCACTCGTGTTGGCTTTCGATGTCGCTGATGACTTGGTTTGTCATATCGTAACCCCCCGCTGCGGCCCAAATATTTACGAAGACGATGCTCAGGCCGCGGTCCTTCGCGATGCGCGTCGCGTCGCGTTCGACCTGCGCGACGATCTGTTGGTAGAGATCGTCGCGCCGCTTCTGCAGCGAGCCGAGCTCTTTGGCCGTCGCGCCGGTGGCTCCCACGTCTGCCCCGTGCAAAGCGGCGAATTGCCGATCCAGATCGCTCTTAGTCGCGTTGTACTCGGCAATGGTCTTACCCGTGTCGGCCGCAAACGCACCGGCGTACTGTCGTTGAATTTGAGCAATCTGCGCTTGAATTTTAGGCGAGAGATGGGTGGACGGCGCGACCGGCGCGAGGCGCTGTAACTGAGACCCCACCGCGTCGCGATGCTCCTCGAGCTTCGCCCTCGTCTGCGCCGAAATCGCGCCCACTTGCGATCTGATCGCGTCGCTCGTCTCGCGGTCCAGCTGCGCTCGGTAGGCCTTCAGCGTCGCCGCGTCGGCGCTGCGCTGCGCGCCGACCTGCGCGCTTTCCTTGGCGTTGATGCTTGCTATGTCGGATTCGGCCTTCTGGCGGGCAGCCGGATCCATGGCAAGATTCGAGAGGCGCATCTTAATCGCTAAACGAGCCCCCGCATCTTGCTGCGTCAATCGCAACGTCAGGTCGGTTTCGTTCTGCTGCAGCTGCTCGGCCTTGGCTCGGAATTTCTGAGCCGCCTGCGCCTGCAACTGATTAGCGATGGAGTTCGTAGCCGCATTGTCTTGGGCAACGACGCTTTGCTGGTATGCCTGTAAGTCGGCATTGGCGGCTGTGGCGGCCTGCTGCTCCGAAGCGGCGGATGCACCGCTCATCTGTGCGGCCGCAAGGGAGCCGGCGCCCGGGATGCCGGCAGCCGTCAGCGCGGCGGCGACCGCCTGTTGTTCGCGCGCCGTATACGCGCGTTGTTTTTCGGCCAAGATCTTGTTTGCGCGATCTTGCGCGGCGCGCAGCTCTCGATTGAGCTCCTGGGTCTGCGCCGCGATCTGTCGCGCTCCAAGCGGCACCGCCGGAGCCGACGATTTGAGCGTAATTGCGGCGATGGCGTCGTCGAGCTGCGAGACCTGAGGATAGAGCGGATCCCGCTTGATGGCTTCGTCGATGCGAACGTATCCGGCTCCGCGGACGGCGGCCGAATGCACGTTCACGCCGCACGCCGAGAGCGAAGCGGTGGCCAGGCACAGTCCGATTGCCATCCCTAGGAAAGCTCCGGCACTATTTGGCGAGCTCGTTCTGGACATCTGTAGTGATGTCCGTGCCTCCGTAAACGATATCTGCGCGATCGACAACCAAGAGCAAACTCTTTCGGCGAGCGACGTCCGCGGTCGCCGACTTCGTCTGGTCCACCAGCGGCTTGAGCAGTTGGTCCTGCTTGTCGGAGATCAGCTTGTTGTACTCCGTCAGAATCTGCTGTTTGTCGGCGGCACTCTTCGCTTGCGCCAATCTCGCCGCATAGATCTGTCGCTGGGTGGTTTCGTACTGACTCATCTCCGAGTTGGCAGATTGAACCTTTGGAACGCCGTCGAGCGCGTTCTGATCGACGAACCCGATTTCGGACGGCGGTGGGGTGCCGGCCGGCGCCGCGATTGCCTGCGGCCCCGAGAAAACCGCTTCAACGTCTTTGGTGATATCCTGGCCCCCATAGATGACGATCCGCTTGTCCACCACGACGGATAGATTCCGGGTCGCGCTCACGGCCGCGATCGCCAGCTGCTCCCGCTGAAGGAGCGGCCCCGCCATCTCGTGCTGCTTATCGGTGAGCTGCGTCTGAAACTGCATCGTGATTCGCTGCTTGTCCGCGTCCGTCGCGGCCCGCTTGACTTGGGCGTTGTACTGCGTGACGATCTGCGACTTATAGGCGGCGAGCTGCCGGTCGGCGTTCACGAAGATCGGCAGATTGGCAATATCCGCTGGATCGACGAACCCGACATCGCTGATATCGGCCGCAATCGCGCCCGGCGCGAGACACGTCGCCAGCAGCGCTACGGCCGCACAAAGCATCGCCGATCGAATTTTTATTTTAGTCATCTCGAGTTTCGCATTTAGAAGCTTTGACCAATTCCAAAGCTCGTGTGCGTTCCATTATGTCCTTTAGCAAAGTCGATGCGAACGGTCCGCAGCCCCAGCTGCGGCACGTCGAATCGTATTCCGAAGCCGGCGTCGCCGTAGAGCGCCCAATCGGATGGATATCCCGTGATTCGATTGGTGTACGGATCGAGCAGCGGGTAGGCTCCTCGAATTCGATAATCGAGCTCATCGACGAAGACCGCCAGCGTTATCCGGCGGTCGAGGGCCACCGGCTGGCGGAGTTCGACCTGCCCCAAGTACGCATTGGTCGCGTAAAAGACCTGGTTATAACCGCGCATCTGTTGGTCGGAGAACGTGAAGAGCGAGCTGGGCGGAATTACGCCGGTCGAGAAATAGCCGACGCCGTGAAAGCCAATCGTGGCGCCTCGGAGCACCGGGAAAAACCTCGCCAGATCAACCGTGCTCTGCGTGAACGAGAAGTTCGAACCGAGCGCCGGCGCCGAAAACGTCGTGCTGAGCACGGCCTTGAGCCCCTCGCGCGGGTTGAACGGGTCGTCGAGGGTAATCGACTGCAGGCTCAGACCGCTCGTGACCAAGTTGTAGGGAGCGCCGGTGTTCACGTTGGCGATCGACGAAGCTGCGATGCCGAAAGAGCCGCCGTAGTTGTATTGCTGCGAGCTGATCGGGCTTGGGGTCGGTCCGATGAAGATGTTGGGTTGATTACCTTGGAAGTAGTACGGCGACGGCACCGTCGTATCGTATTTGATTTTCTCCCCGGTTATCGCCAGCGACAAGATCGTATAATCGCTCAGGCGGCGCCCGATGTTCCCCGTGGCTCCGTTCGAGGTGGAGGTACTAGTCGCCACGATGTTCGAGAGTTGCTGTGACGTCGAGCTTGGATAGAGGGTGACGGGAATCGGGATACTGGAGCCGCTCGCGACCGAGCTTCCACTGCCCGTGATGCTGTACACCGGATAGTAGTACGTCGAATGGTTCGAAAAGATCGAGCCGCCGGCCGTATAGCGTTCCGCCTGCGGCGTATCGCCGAGATACGGAATCGATCCGCTAATCTGGGCGACTCCCGTGCGCGCGCCTTCCTCGAACTGAATGCCGGCAGAGTCCCCGGTGCCTTGCAGGTTATTATCGGTGAGACCGAGCGTCGCGTAGAGGCCCAGGCCCGTCAAGCCGCCCGAATACCCAAACCCGACCGAAGCCGAGGCGGTGCGCTGTTCGGTAACGTGCCAGACGACCGTGACGTCCTGGGGCTTCTTCGGATCGGGGCCCGGCCGCACGTCGGGCTCGACCTTCGAAAAAAAGTTGAGCGCGTTGAGACGCTGGTAATCGCGTTTGATTGCATCGGTGTTGAGCACCATGCCGGGACGCTCGCGCAACTCGCGGCGGATCACGTGGTCTTTGGTGCGGGTGTTGCCGGTGATCTCGACGACCGCGATTCGCGCGACGTAGATGTTGTATTTTACGTCGGCCGTTCCGGCTGCTAGATTGATCGACGAGGGAACGATGCCGCCTTCAAAGTTGCCCAGCTCGAAGTGGAAATGGTCCTCGTATAACTTTTGAAGCGCCTTATAGTCCGCATCGCGCACCGCATCGGAGTATACGCTGCCGACTTTCAAAGTGAGCGACGGAAGGATCAGCGGCGGTGGAAGCAGCGGATCGCCGCCGATCTCGATCTTCTTTACGATCAGCCCTTCCTGGATCGTGAGCGTTAGGACTCCGCTTTTAGGGTCGAGGTTGATGTCCTTGACGTGGGTCGGCACCTGTCCGCCGTATCCGATGCGCTCGTAATAGTTGTTGACCTTGAGGACGTCCTGGCGGAACGTGTTCGTGTTGAATACTTGGCCGACCGAAAGGTCCATCAGCGCCAGCAGCGTGTCGCCGGGGACTTTCTGGTTCCCGGTGAAAACGATTCTGGAGATCACCGGGTTTTCCACGACACGGTACGTAATCGCTACGCCGTTCGGCCGCTCGCGCACCAGCGGCGGTGCGATATCGGCGAAGTATCCCAGCGCGTTGATCCGAGCCAGGTCATCCTGAACCACCTTCGGGTTGTACGGCTGCCCGGGGCGCGCCGCAACGACCGACATGATCGTCTGCGTTGGAACGCGCAGATTTCCCGTGACGTCGACCGACACGATCTTCGGCGTCGGCGCGGACGACGCGGGAGCAAGATTCAACCGAGCGGCCACGATTAACAGAAGGATGCCGAGCAGGACCTTGCCTGCGCTCAAGCGCCGCCCCGGATCAAAGGTCATGTGAAAAAGTCGTTTCAATATGCTTTCAGACTTAACGGCGGTTCATGAAATGCCGCCACGAGCAAGCGAAGTGCGCGCGGCTCGGCTCGCCCTGTTCCGCCCGGCTTCGCCGGTGTCCTTGCTCGCGCCGGCGGCCCCAACGCTCGTTCTAATCAAAATGCCATCACCAGAAATAGTGCTGCACGGTAAGGCTGAAGCCGGTGTTTCCTATCAAAGGCTGGCCGGCTATATAACCTCCGCTGTACCCGAAAGGACCGCCGGGCAACTGCAAGAGCTTCGTGGGGCCGCTTTGATAGAAGAAGTTCAGCGACGCCGCGGTCGCGGGGCCCGGCTGCACGACCAATCCGAACGACTGAATCTGAGGAATGCCGAACGTGACGGCGTAGACGGCGCTGACCGCTTTGCCGAGCAGCCGCGTGGCGGTAAGTCCGACGTTTCCATAATATCCGAGCGTTAGGTTAACGCTGGAGAGTCCGAGGCCTTGTCCGAGCGTACTTTCGACTGGTGCCAGCAGGCCCGCGGTAAATTGCGCGTTGAGAATGTTGAAGGCTTCTTGACCTACCGTAATGTTGCTGCTTTGGGGCAATGCTACGCTTGGAATCGGCGAGAGCGTTCCCAGCGGGGTTATGCCGCCGGGCTGTTGTCGTGCAAGCATCGACTGCCGGCTGAACGAGATGCCGCTGAAGAAGCCGCCAAAAGGCGCTATCAGGCCCAAAATTTCATCACGGCTGTATCCGGCCGGGTTCGACTGCAGGTCGATTTTCAGCCCCGAGATGGGTCCATCCACGGTGATCGTCACGTCGGCGTTGCCGTAAGGATTGCGAGCCCGGTCTGGGTCCGGGTTGACGACGCTCGTCGTGGCGACGGCATGCAGCGTCGGCAAGACCCCGTCAGCAGCGCTAAAGCGAACGTTTCCTTGCTGTACGCGGAACGCCCGATCGAAGTAGGTGAGCGTTCCCCCGGTCGAATTGAACGCCCCCGCCAGCGTAGGCGCCGCAAGCGTTCCACCCAGCCGGACCGAACCGCGGGCCCCGATATCGAGGCCCGCTCCATACCCGCTGCCGCGTACTCGGACGTTCTTTCCTACCGTAGCCGAAACGTCGAAGGCCAGCGGGACCTGCGCGGCCCATGCCGCGGAGCCCGACTGCGTCGCGGCTTTGATGAAGGATGCGAAGGGCAGCACGGCGTCGCTCAGCGTGGCGGTTCCCGACAGAAGCGCCGCCGCGTCCGGCCGTTTGAGCAGGGCGAGCTGGGCATCGACCGTCCCACTCCCATAGGCCGGCAGGTCGAGCTGCGCCCGGCGAGCCGTCCCGTGAATCGAGAGCGAGAGGCCGCCTCGGTAGAGCCCGTTGGGAAACTCCACGCTCCCGGACCCGTTAAGGGTGCCGTTTCCAGCCTTGGCCGAGGCTCGATCGATCGAGGCTGAAGCGTGATTGAAGGAAAGGTCCGCCACGATTTGGGTCAGCGGAGTCCGCTCGAGATCGCTTATGTACGATCCGTGCGCCAGCGAGACGCGCCCCACGACGATCGGTTGCGCAACGGTGCCCGAAAGCCCGATGTGACCGTCGAGAAGCCCTTGGAGCTTCGTCTTGCTGCCGAGTGCTTCGTCAAAAATCGAGGGGTCCAAACCGACCACATCGAGGTCAAAGCTCAGGGCCGAATCGGGCGCGGCAATGCGGAGCGGTGCCGTTGACAGGGGCAGCGAGCCGGCGAGCGTCGCCTCGCCGTGTTGGAACGTCACGCCGGCATCGGAAAGCACCAACTCGTGTCCCCGCAAGCGAACCTCTCCAAAGAGCGAGGAGATCGGAATGCCGTACGCCAGCACGCTGGTTGCATCGAAGCCCGCGAGCAACGTGGGAGCCCGGTACGTTCCTCCGACCGACAATGTAGTCTCGAACGATCCGGTAATTGGCACGCGGCGCCGCGACGCATCGTAGATGAGCGCAGCGAGAGCGCTCGTTTCCGCATGCACCTGCAAATCGAGTGGTTGCGTCGCGGCAAGCCCCAGCGAGCCGGTTGCCGAAGCGGAGAGCTCGGGCGTCGTCATCTCGGCGCGATCGATCACAATTCGGCTGCGGGCCGCGTGCACCGCGAGATCGGCGCTATCGAGCGTGAGGGGCCCCAGCGTGCCGGCGGTAATTCGAGCGTTGCCTCGCACGTCGATTTGCGGAAAGCTGCCCCTCACGGTCGCCTGACCTGCGGCTCGCCCGGTAATCGGGAGTGCCTGCATTCCGAGTGCGGGCAGCCAAAGCGAAAGGTCCAGGTTGGCGACATCGGCGCCTAAATCGAAGCGAGAGCGCTCCAGCGTGGAAAGCCATGGCCCAGGGGGCGCCAGACCGATCGAACCGCGCGCGTGAAGCTCGCCTTCGCTTCCTCCAACGGCTAGTGCTCCGACGACAACATTTCGCGCGCTCGACCAGACGGCTCGCGTGTCGCCGATCGGAAGATTCCGGTATCTAAAACCTCGGATATTAATGTTGCCGCTCGACGTGATGCCCGTGCCGCGGGAGGCGCTCGCAATGCGAACGCCGCCCCTTCCAGCCAGCGTATCGCCCGTATCGAAGAAGTTATTGAAATCCGAAAGATCGGCCCTCGGTGCGCTGACGTGCACTGCGACATCGCTAGGCCGGACCACGGCACCGAAGCGCATGGCCGTCGTACCGACCAGCACCGATCCTTGGGACATGCTGACGCCGCTGCGATCGGCGTCGATCGCGGCACGTCCGTCGACGAAGGGCAGACCGTTGACGTCTCCTGCCGGAACGCCGATCGTCCCGGCGATCGTCGGCGAGACGCTGCGTCCACCAACGAGCAGCTGCGCGTTAAAGGAGCCGTCGGTCATGTAGTTCGGAAGAGCGAAAGCGCGCAAGGTATGCGCGACCTGCGCGGCCGGCACGTTTGCGCGAATGGCGTAAGTTGGCGAGCCCGACAAAAGCGCTCCAATGGTGCCGTCGGCTCGAGCGTACGCACCCCCTATCTGCCCGACCATTCGCCTCAGCGCCACTGCATCTCCGGACAGGTTGACGTCAGCCTCGCCTGCGATCGGAAACTGCGCTATGCGCGCGTTGTTGATGGTAACGCCGCCCGCAAACGCGGGCAGCGGCGCTCCGGCGCGCAGCTCGCCGCTGGCATAGATCGTTCCGCCCTCGAGCGGTAACCCGATTCCACGCAGTTGCGACGTATTGAGCCGATCGGCGACGAGCGCAAGCGCATTCGAGCTCGCAGTGCCCGCGCGCTGCGGCGCCAACGAAAGCGTGCCCGCCGCAACGACGTCACCGCCGGCCGCGCTCGCGTGTGCCGAGTAAATGCGCAAGCGATCCCCTTCCACTGCAAGCGTAACGCTCGCGCGGTCGACCGGAACCCCGCGCAGCGTCGCTCCGGGCATCGACAGATTCGAGCCTACGACTACGACGCGTTTCGGTTCAACCGCAATTGCAACGGTGCCGCCCAATCTACCATGCCCGGTAATGGCGCTGCCGAGAAAAGGCGCGAGACCCTCGAAGCTTCCACGATAATCTCCGTAGGCGACGAATCCCCGGGTCGAAAACTCACCGCGTCCGCGAAAGCTTCCCCACGGGCCGGAGGCGCGGAGCAGATTGATCGGTGCGTGCTGCAAAGTCCCGGCCAGCGATGCCTCAAGGCTGGTGAAGCGAACGCCGGCAATTTTCGTATCTGCGCCGCGCACCAAGCCGGCCAAGAGGATGTGGTTGCCGGAGCCGCCGCCTGCGATCGCTGCGCCAACGGGTCCCCCGTCGATCTTCGGCATTTGCGGCAAGTTCAAATTGGGAAACGCCGGATATGCCGGCGCGCGCATGCGCAAATTGTTCGAGAGCAGCCAAAAGGCGCTCGTGTTTCGCGGCCGGTCCAGGAGATACGATCCGTCGAGGTCGCCGCGAGGCGTATGGAGCCAAAACGGATCGACGAGCGCCGTCCCATTCTCATCCATCCGGAGGATCGCCGCAACTCGATCGACGCCTCGCTCCGACGCCACGCTTCCGATGACGTGAAATAGCAAATCATCGCCGGTCGCGCCGGCGTCGATCACGATCGGTTCGTCTCCCAGCATCTCGTCGAGATACGGCAGCCGATTGGCCGGTCCAGCGACGTGCACGGCGAACTCCGAGCGCAGGTGCGCGCCGGCGTGCAGCGTGCCGCGCACGCCGAGCGAAATGCCGCCGTACGACGCGCGTAGCGGAGCGAGTGCGATAACGTTTGCGTGATAGACGACGCCTGCAGCAATTGCGTCGAATGGCAGATTACGGTAGAGCGCACGGGCTGCATTCGCGCGCGCAACGATCACGGGATCGCCGATCGGTCCCCCTACCAGGACCCCGAGCGTCACCTTTCCCGAAATCGGTTGGTCGCGTGTGAAACCGAAGGCCGCTCGGAGGTCGGCGAGATCGCCGGCACCCGAGACCCCCAGACGCAGCTGCGGGCCGCCGGTCACGGCGCCGTCTAAGTCATAAACGCCGCCTTGGATATGCAGCGGAATGCCGGCGAGCGTGGCGCGCGCATCGCTGATGAAAAACGCGTTGTCGACTACGTGAAGCGTTCCACCGATATTCTCGATCGGCAGCGAGAGCACACTTAGCCCGAGGCGTCCGCCGTCGATATCGACACGGAGGCTCACGTGATATGAGGGCGTGACATTGGGTTGGACGTCCAGCGCATAGAGAACCGCGTCAAAGTTGCGCGCTCCTCCGTGGAGAATGCGCACGTCGGGAGTTTGCGCGAAGTAGTTGGCCAGCGCGCGGACGGGGAAATGCGGCGCCTTGGCATGATGCATCGCGAAGCCCGCGATCGCGTCGACCTTGCCCACAACGGTAAACGGTTCTTCGCGTCGCTCTTCAAAAGCGCCGACGACGCGATATTGTGTGATCGTCGACGTGTCGATATGTGCGTCGACGCCGATCCGATCTATTTGCAGGTCGCGAGCGCTCTCGTCAAAAGCCGACGGTTCGCGCATTTCGATCCGGCCGTCGCGAACTTTGAGCGTAAAGGCAATCGGCACGGGGTCGATTCGCTGCGGCGCCGGCATGGACGGCGCGGCCGTGCCGGGCAACGCGATGTTGAAGGCGCCGTTGCGCGAACGGGAGAGCGTCAGCTTGAAACCGCTTATGTCGATGCCGGTCAGGCCGAAGCGGTGGCGGCTGCCGGGAAGAAGATCGCGCAGCGAGTACCAAATCGTGACGCGGTCGGCCTGCAGGAGCGGCTCCGAGCCACGTTCGATGCGAAGCTCGGCAAACGTGGCGCGGCCGGTGCCGACGTGAAGCTGGGCGATGCGAACGTCGTAGCCCGCGAATGCAGCAGCCGCCCGTATGGCAAAACGCAGCAACTCGTGGCGCGAAGCCGCCACGAGCCCGACGACGACGGCGGCGGCCAGCAGGCCGATTGCAAAACGCTTGCGCACGTGAGTCCTCGTGCTTCTATACCCTTTGTACTATGGAGGACCCCGCCTGCCTCACAAGCCTTTAACTAAAAAGGGAGGCTCTGGGCCTCCAGGAGCGTGTAGGGTTATGGCCGTTTTCGGATTCGTCGCCAAAAGACGGCACGAAGACGGAAATGCGCCATAGCCCTACACGCTCCTATAGATCGAGATTCTTGACGCTTTTTGCGTACTCGAAAATATATTGTTTGCGAGGCTCGACCTTGTCGCCCATGAGGTCGGTGAAGATCTGCTCGGCCTCGACGGCGTCTTCGACGGTAATCTGCTTGAGGCGGCGATTGCCGACTTCCATCGTCGTCAGGGCGAGCTGCTCGGCGTCCATTTCCCCAAGTCCCTTGTACTGTTGAATGGTGAAATCTTTACCGTCTTCGCCGACGACCGACTTGAGCTCGGCCTCGGTGAAGGCCCACCACTGCTTCTTGCCCTTGCGAATGCCGTAGAGCGGCGGCTGCGCGATGAAGACGTGCCCCTCTTCCACCAGCGGTTTCATTTGGCGGTAGAAAAACGTTAGGAGCAAGGTCCGGATATGAGATCCGTCCACGTCGGCATCGGTCATGATAATGATCTTGTGGTAACGTAGCTTCTGCACGTTGAACTCGTCTCCGAAGCCGGTGCCGAGCGCCGTGATCATCGTGCGGATTTCCTCGTTGGCCAGCACTTTGTCCAGGCGCGCCTTTTCTACGTTGATGATCTTTCCGCGTAACGGCAGAATGGCCTGATTGTTCGGATCCCGGCCACCCTTCGCGGTGCCGCCTGCCGAGTCGCCCTCGACGAGGAAGAGCTCGCATTCGGCGGCGTTTCCGTTCTTGCAGTCGACGAGTTTCCCGGGCAGCCCGGAGCCTTCCAGGGCGTTCTTGCGCCGGGAGAGATCGCGGGCTTTCTTCGCCGCGTCGCGCGCGCGTTGGGCCTGCATGCACTTGTCGACGATCGCGCGGGCGTACTTCGGGTTCTCCTCGAGAAAGAAGTCGAGCCGCTCGGAGACGAGACCGGCGACGATGCTGCGAACTCTCGCGTTGCCGAGCTTCGTCTTGGTCTGGCCTTCGAACTGGGGATCCTGGAGCTTTACGGAGACGACCGCCGTCAGGCCCTCCACGATGTCGTCGGTCGAAAGCGAGTTGTCCGCTTCTTTGAGCATGCCGCGCTTGCGGGCATAGCCGTTCACCGCATTGGTAACGGCTTGGCGAAAGCCTTGGAGGTGCATCCCGCCTTCGATCGTCGCGATGTTGTTTGCGTACGAGAAGATCTGGTCGGCGTAGGCATCCGTATACTGCATCGCAACTTCGACGTCCACCCCATCACGCTCGGCATGCGTCGAAATAATCGGGTGAAGCGGATCCTTTTTGGCGTTGAGCCATTCAACGAATGAGACGATCCCGCCGTCGAACTCGTAGGTGCGCTCGCGCACCGGCTCGGCAGACCGGACCGGCCGCTCGTCGCGTAGCGTAATCGCGAGCCCCCGGTTTAGGAAGGCCAGCTCCCGCAAGCGTTTTTGCAGGATGTCCCAGTGAAACTCGGTCACCTCGAAGATTTCCGTGTCCGGCTTGAACCATTGCCGCGTTCCCGCGCCGGTGGCTTTCCCAATCTTCTTGAGTTTCTGCACGGTGATCCCGCGCTCGAACTTCATCTGCCAGAGAAATCCGTCGCGCTTAACCTCGGTAACCATCCATTCCGACAACCCATTGACGACTGAGATACCGACGCCGTGCAGGCCGCCCGAGACTTTATAGCCGCCCTTTCCGAACTTCGCGCCGGCGTGGAGAATCGTCATGACGACTTCCACGGCAGGCAGCCGTTCCTCGGCGTGAAGGTCGATTGGGATGCCCCGTCCGTCATCTTCCACCGAGCACGAGCCGTCCGCAAGCAACACGACCTGTACCGTGTGCGCGTATCCCGCCATCGCCTCGTCGACGGCGTTATCTACCGCCTCGTAGACGAGTTGATGCAACCCTCGCTCCGCCGTGTTGCCAATATACATTCCCGGGCGCTTACGCACCGCTTCTAGCCCGCGTAGGACCTCGATTTGCTCACCAGTATAGTTCGTCGACATCAACCTTTTCGTTCATTTTGTTTTCCTGCGCCACTCGCCGTCGCTAACGGGGAGCCGGCGTAGAGCAGTTCGTGAAGTTCGTCGCCCAAGAGATTGCGCACCGTGGCCGGCATGATCTCTTCCGGCCGAAGCTTGCTGTGCAGCAGCACGTACGAGCTTGCAACCAGCCGTTCGCGGCCCCCGCGCGAAAGGCGTCCGGCGACTCGCGCCCGCTCGAGCATCCCCCACCAGCGTTTAAGCAGCCGGCTGCGAATGCGTTCGTACTCCTCCTTGTTTAACCCATCTACGAGCTGGGCCGTTCCGGTAAAGCCAAGCCAGGGGGCTTCAAAAAGCAACCGCGCGGTTGCGAGGGTTCTCGACTCGCTCGCAGCGGCATCGCAAGCTGCGCAGCTTGCCTTCTGGCATTGGCCGATCAGCGCACCGCAGCTATCGCAGGCTATCCATCCCGCGGAGCGCTTTGTCCGGGTAGCGTCTTCCACATGCCGCGCAAACTGTGCCAGCGCCTCTTGGGCGTTGGCCGAGGGAACGGGTTCGCCGGGTAGGCGCACCGGATCGGCCATAGAGCGGGCGGCCCGTGGTGCGTTGCGCTTTGGGAGTACTCCCACGCGGAAGCGCAGGCGCTCGACTCCGGCGCCAGGCAGCCGCGCTGCCACCGCGCCGAGAACTCGGTCCGCGAGGAAACTCAACTGGTGACTCCATGCGCTCGACCGCGTAACAATGACCAGCGTGCCGTCCGCCACGCGGACGGGCGCGGAGTTCGCTGCGACTTCGTCGCCGACGATATCGGTCCAACCGGCCTGCAGCAGCGTCAAAGGATCGCGTAGCGCAACCTTCTCCGGCGCCGTCCACGCGACGATGGCTTGCGAAAGCTTCAACATGCCGCTAGCGCCTCGACCTCTCCGTGACGAACACACGCTACGTGTGCGCTCGACTGCAATGGGGCCGGCAGATGCGTCGCGGTCACGAAAGACTGTTCGTAGTCGCCGATCTCGGCAAGGAAGGCCGTTGCGCGCGCTTCGTCAAGCTCTGAGAGCACGTCGTCCAAGAGCAGCAAGGGGGCCTCATTGGAACGTTCTTTCATTACCGCGTACTCGGCGATCTTCAGCGCGAGAACCGCCGTGCGTTGCTGGCCTTGCGAGCCGTACGCGGCCAGTGAAACGTCGTCGAGCGAAAGGCCGACATCGTCGCGATGCGGCCCCGCCAGTGCCGTCTTTCGCGCCCGCTCCGCGTCGCGCGTCTGCCGCAACCGAGCCTCGAAGGCCGCAGCGGCCGCATCGCGGGTGGGAACATCGAAGGGCACGTTCGGCTCGTAGGTGAGCTGCAACCGTTCGTTACCTCCGAAACGCGCGTGCGCCCGGCTCGCCTCTTGTGCGAGCGCTCTGACGAGCTGATCGCGGGCCAACATGATTTCGGTTCCGGCATCGATCAGGGTGCGCTCATAAATCTCGAGCAGGTCGGCATCGCCGGCGATGGTTCCACGTAAAAGCGCGTTCTTTTGCTGCAGCGCTTTGCGATAGCGCGCCAACTCGTGATAGTAGCGCGGCTCGCTTTGCGAGAGCGCGACGTTTAGAAACGCACGCCGAACCCCTGGAGTGCCGGCGGCCAACTGTAAATCCGCCGGTACGAAGGTGACGACGCGAATCTTTCCGAGATAGGCCGCATAGCGCACGGCGCCGCCGTTGACCGTATAACTCTTGCGGGTTCCGCGCCCGCTCTTTTCGATCGCGCAGACGAGCTCCACTTGACCGGTACGCAACGTTGCTTCACCCCGCACGACTGCTAACTCTACGCCGTTACGTACCGCATCTCCGTCGCGCGACGTGCGAAAGGACTTGCCGGTGCCGAGCATCGCTATACCCTCGAGCAGGTTGCTCTTGCCCTGCGCGTTGGCCCCGACATACACGTTCAATCCGGTGGCCGGCTGGAGATCGAGCTGTGGGTAGTTGCGAAAGTTCGATAACGCTAGATGCCGCAGAAGCACATTACTGCCGCAGCGGCATAAGCACGTACAGCTGCTGGCCGCTTTCAAGCGGTTCGAGCGGGCGGATCGACGCCGGAGAGAGCGGCCCGAGGAACTCCATCACGACCTTGTCGCTCTTGATGTGGTTGAGGATCTCGACCAGATAGCGTGCGTTGAACGCGATTGCCAGATCCTCGCCGCTCTGCTCGACTTCGAGCTCTTCGTAAGCGTTGCCTGAAATGTCGGAGCTTGCCGTGACGATCAGCGTCTGATTGGCGATCGAGAGCTTTACCATGCTGGCGCGATCCCCGGCAACCAACTCGGCTCGTCGCAGGCTGCCGATGAAAGACGCGGTGTTTACCGTGACCGTCCGATCGAACTTCGCGGGAATGACTTGCTGATAGTTGGGATATTGCCCATCGACGAGGCGCACCGTGATCGAAACGTTACCGCTGGTCATTTGAAGCTGATTGCTTTGCGCGCCGAGCGCGCTTACCGAGATACGTTCGCCCGTGCCGCAATTACGTGCGACCTCGGCCAACGCGCGGGAAGGCACGATAAACTTTTCGTTGCCGGACATTCCATCGTCGAGCGTTGTGGCGAACTTCGCAAGCCGATACCCGTCGGTTGCGACCATGGTCAGCGCGTTACCCTCCACTTCCAGTAGAGTACCCATTAGCACCGCGCCCCGAGCCTCTTCGCTCGACGCGGCAAAGATCGTGGCGTCGATGCCGTCGCGTAACCGCTTGCCGGCGATCGTAAAGTGCGATCCGCGAGTGGCCGCGGGCAACGGCGGATATTCGTCGGCGGGCAAGGCGTGGAAGTCGTAGTTGCTGCGGTCGCACTTCACGCTGGCCCGAGTCGGGGTGCCGGTCACCTCGAGCGTCCCCGGAGCGAGATTCCCAAGATAGCTGGCAAACAGCTTCGCCGGAACGGTTACCGCACCGCCCTCGGTTACCTCAGCCGGAAAAGCATGTTCGAACGTCAGCTCGAGATCCGTCGCTCGTACCGCTATTTTTTCGCCTTCGGCTTGCAGCAAGACGTTCGATAGGATCGGGACCGTCGTGTGCGCATTAACGACTTTGCTGGCGGCTCCGACGGCCGCGGCGATGTCTTTTGTGGTACAGGCGAATCTCATTGGTTCCACCGTTGGGCGTGTGAGGGCGATTTCCTAGTAGAATAATACAAGAGACGCAGCAGCAGTAGTGCGGTGTAATCTGGGGAGAACTCCGGTTTAACCTTATGCGGCGAGGGTTTTCCGCGTGGGATAAGCTGTGGACCGGGCGCGGCGAGCCATACACTTTTCCACGACGCGTAAGCTACGGATGGTTTATCCCTGTGGGCAGCCCGAACCTGTGCACGGTTGTCCCCTGCCCCTAGGTCAGGGGTTCTGGCACATCGCGATTAGCTGGCGAATCTTGTTCCGGTAGGCTTCGTCCCGCTGCATCTGGTCCTTGATCTTGTCGCGCGCGTACATGACCGTGGTGTGGTCCTTCTTGCCAAAATCGCGCGCGATCTGCGGCAAGGAGTAGTTCGTGAGCTCCGTCGCGATGTACATGGCGATCTGCCGCGGCGCCGCGAGCCGTTGATCGCGCCGGCCGTTGTCCATCTCCTTAACGGTGAGCCCGTGCGCGCTGGAAACGGTCTCCTTAATCTTTGAAATCGTTATCCTGTGCAACGGCGCCTGAGCGACGGCGCTCTTGAGAACGTCGGCCGCGAGATCGGTCGTGATCGGCGCTTTGGTGAGCGACGCGTAGGCGATCACGCGAATAAGCGCGCCTTCGAGCTCGCGGATGTTGGACGGAATGACCTTGGCGATAAAGGACGTCACTTCGACGGGTACGGGAATGTTCTCACTCTCCGCCTTTTTGCGCAGGATCGCCTCGCGCGTTTCGAGATCGGGCGCCTGAATGTCGGTGAGTAAACCCCATTCGAATCGTGAGCGCAAGCGCGCTTCGAGCGTCTGAATCTCTTTGGGAGGACGGTCCGACGAGATAATGAGCTGGCGCCCCGATTCGTGCAGTGCGTTAAACGTGTGGAAGAACTCTTCTTGCGTCGTCTCCTTGCCGGCAAGGAACTGGATGTCGTCGATGAGCAGCACGTCGACCTGACGATAGCGATTGCGAAACTCTGGCGTCCGATTGTTCTGCAACGCAATGATGAACTCGTTGGTGAACTTCTCGCACGTGAGGTAGACGACGTTTGAGGCTAAGTTATCCTGGATAACGCGATGTCCGATCGCGTGCATCAAATGCGTCTTCCCTAAGCCGACGCCGCCGTAGAGAAAGAGTGGATTATACGCGTGGGCCGGCGCCCCGGCCACTGCCTGCGCGGCGGCGTGGGCAAACCGGTTGGAGTTCCCAACGACGAACTCTTCAAAAGTATAACGCGCATTAAGGTTGGCTGTACGAAACTCCTCAAGGGGATGCGATGCAAAAGGCGTGCTTCCGCGGGAACTTTCGGCCGGATCGGCGACGGAGAGCCGCAGCTCGATATTGGTGCCGAAGAGCTCGCTCAGCATCCCGACCATCTGATGACGTAGCTTGCTCCCTATCCAGTCTTGAGCGAACTTGCTGTGCACCGCGAGGTGCAGCTCGTTGCCATGGAAGGAGATAAACCGAATCGGCTTGATCCACATTTCGAAGACGGGCTTCGAAAAGGTCCGTTCTAAGGTATCGAGTGCGGACTGCCAGAGCTCATTGGAGATGTCCGAATTGACCGCAAGCGCCATCATCTGCCCTCTTTACGTCGTTCTGAGCCACCCCCGTGAGGGCGCAAAGGGTTGGCTTAATCAAGCCGCGCTCCTCTGGGTTTTATGCACGATCTTATACACTTATCCACAGATCGCCAGGAATGGTTTTTCCGCAATTTTTCCAGAATATGAACCGGGCCGGCAACTCGCGCCGGATGGCGGTAGAAGCCTGATGTCATATGGCTCTCACCCGTATTGGAGGGTCGCCGGAAAGGGGCTTCTCCACAGGCCTGTCCACAGGTGTGGAGAGGAAGGGTAGTGACTCAGTTTGAGGGAGTGGAGTCAGGGGGGTTCCAGTCCCAAGCGCTTACGACGCCTAGCCTCATGAGGCGAAGCGTACTCGGCAAATGCAAGGGTGGAGTGGTTTAGCCCGTAGAGGAAAAGCTGCTTGGCGATCGGGGCTCGCTTACCCTCACCGACGAGTTCCAGGAAATC
>Ga0187863_10001231_pt1 | contig 20814 bp, 17 predicted proteins | sample June2016WEW_11_1_FD_132975 | JGI IMG/M metagenome (GOLD analysis project Ga0187863, IMG submission 132975) | Peatland microbial communities from SPRUCE experiment site at the Marcell Experimental Forest, Minnesota, USA - June2016WEW_11_10 | ecosystem: Environmental > Terrestrial > Soil >...
CGGAAGTATCTCAGACGGCCGGAGCCGAAAGGCTCCGGCCGTTTTCCTGGGAGGGTGAACAACCTGCCGGCATTTCAGCTAATGGCAATCCGGTCACGGCTGCGACGTTTTCATAGGAGAGTAATAATGGGGTGAGATTATTATTGGATAAAACACACAATTCGGTCAAAAAAATGAACAATACAATTATTTTCTGCCCGGCTGGCATGTTGAGCGCCTTTGTGGCCGTTGGTCACACGCAGGAGGCCACAATCATGATCCATGCAGATCAAGTGCTGCACGAAGTTCAACCGATTCAAAAGCAATGGCGGCCTCGCTTCGAAAACGGCAAGGCGGAGTACGATTTTCAGCCGCATTCGTTCACGGTCATCAGGCTTGATCAAGATAAAACAGACACACGGCTTTTCTGCGGCCATGAATCAGGGCGGTGGCGTCAAGGAGAGCTTTTGGCGCAGGGCTTGTACGTAATCCAGCGCCATGGCATTGGTGGGATTATGCTCAAGAACTTTATCAAATTGTGCGAGGGCTTCGGGATATTTTCCTTCATTGACCAGCGCCATGCCCAGATTTAACCGGGCTTCGGGCAGATCCGGCATGATTCGCACGGCTTCGCGAAATTGCGCGGCGGCGTCGGCCGGCTTGCCGTCGCGCCCCAGCTCCAGGCCGTACAGAAAATGCGCCTGAATTGAATCCGGCGATAAGTTGACCGCCTCGGAATAGAGTTGTTCAGCCTCGGCACGGCGTCCCAACGCCGTTAGATTTTGTCCCGCTTCCATATACAGCGCCGCGTCCGAGGGATTCAGTTTTATGGCATCCTCATAATTGACCGCTGCCGCTTCATACCAGCCACGGCTCTCACAAAAGCGGGCCAGCATTTTTAACTCCGGCGCGCGCTCAATTCGATTCTCATTCAGCAGGGCCTTGCGATAACAATCTTCCGCTTCGGCTTTGCGGCCCATTTCCTCATACATCTGGCCCAGACCAAGCCAGGCCAGTCCAAAACGCGGGTTGACGGCCAGGGCATGCCGGTATTCGCGAATCGCTCCCTCACGCTGTCCGAGGTCTTTCAGCGACTGCGCGAGATTTTGCAAGGACCACACGTCTTCGGGATTCAACTGGAAGGCACGGCGAAACGCGGCCGCCGCCTCTTCATACTTCTTTTGTGTCGCCCGTATGACCCCCAGTTGTGCCCAATCCTCCGGACTGCTGGGCAGCAATTGAACCGCGCGCAGCGCGTTGGTCGCGGCACCCGCCAAATCACCGGTTAATTGGTACAACACCGCAAGCTTTTCGCGCAACACGGCATCGTCGGGTGCCACCGCCAGGGCGTCTTCGCATGAGCTTTGCGCCGCCTCAATGCCCGGGGATTGGGTTGCCGGGATTAATTGATCCAGTGCGGTTTTCAGGTTTTGAATTTGCGCATCGTGGTTGAGCTGACCGGTGAAAGGCGGTTTGGTCAACCGGGAAAACATGTCGGCCAGGGCCTTCTGCTTGTCCCAATCGGACCAGGCCAGTCGCCGCGCGCAATCCGCTTCGGCTGGCCAGGGCTGGCCGGCGGCGACTGGCGCGGTAATTTTTTCCGGCAATAAAATCTCCAGCTTCGGAGCCATCGTGCGGGCCAGAAGATAATTGCCGTCGAACGTCAGGTGAACCTGATCGTAAAACAAGCTGTCGCCCGGCAACCCGTTCGGGGTCTGTTCGGCAAAAGCGCGTTCCGCGTCTGCCAAAACGACCCGCCGATTGTCGCAATTTGAAACCGTCTGCCGGACCAGGGAGTTCAACCGGCTGTCGCAACGGAAACGGAGGGTGTCCAGGTCGCGCGCCGCCGCAAACTGACTTTGCGCGTCGGCGGTTTCGCCGAGCACCAGCGCGCAGCAGCCTTGGCGAAAACGAAGTTCTGCAAAACCACCATCCATTTGCGCGGCGTCATGATACCAACCCGCGGCCTCCCGGAATTGGCCGGCCGATTGCGCCGCAACGCCTTCTCGATAAAGCAATTCCCATCGACTTTTATCCGAATCGGTCAAATCCCGCCGATGCGCCGAGCCAAATGGCGCACAATCCATCAAGTTCACCGCCACGGTGCTGACGACAATTCCGGCGCCGCAGTGCGTTCCCATCCCGATAATGTCCGAGAGATTCCGTGCAAAATGATCATAGACCACGCTCATGCGTGGGTCGTCGGCCCGAATCTGCTGATTGAGAAACATTTCCATGCCGCCCCATTCGCTTTTGCCAACGGGCGGCTTCCCAATTTGCGAACCCAGCGTGTCAATGAGTTGGCCGATGCGCGTGGTCTTCAAAGCCAGGTTGGCGCGAATCAATGGAAGTGGCGGGGCTTGCTGGCCGAAAACTGTGCCGGCGCCAAACGGTCCGACGACTTCATTATTACCCATGTAAATCACCCAAATATCGGCATCGGCGGCGGTGCAATCACGGGCAATCGGGAGAATGACGTTGGAATTAATCGCGACGATTGCGGCATTCACCACCTCGAAATGCGTGCCGGGATGGCGCAATTCCAACATGGCCTCCAACATTCGCGGCAACCCGAACTCAGGTTGCGGATCGCCCAGCGCGGCGGATTCGCCAAAAACAACTATGCGAACGGTGTTGGAGCTTTTGATTTGGGGGAGGCAAATGGGTTCAGGTATCCGGGCCATGGCCCTCCCGAAAAAGCGCCAGCCAAACCGGTTGTTCTGTACAAAAACCGCCTTTCCATCCCGCTGTGACGACAGCAAAAATCCCGTCGGGTAGCCAAAACCAATGAGGCGCAAAACCAGTTCCATCGTTCCCAGAAAGGCCAGCGGAAAACCAATCGCACCCAGCAATCGAAAGCACCACAATTTCCGGCGGTTCAAGCGGAATGAACCAGAAGCCGGTCCGCCTTTTTGCGAATCCGTACGAATGCCAGCGGATTTCCTCTTCCGGGAAGCTTTCATGCGTGACTGATAGCCTAACCGTCTTTCGCTTTAAAGTCATTTCAACTTGCAGTTCATTTCTGCCACCGGAAAAACCGGCCTCCTCAAAAATGAACGGGTGCCCGCCATGGGTCACCGGCATTGGGGGGAACAAGGGATGCCACCATCCGTATGGCAGCCTGAGGGTCGTTTCGGCCCCAACGTTAAGCTGTTGTCGACCGATTGAACGTGAAAGGGGCAATCGCGCTAATCTAAACATTGCGTTTGTGCTGTTTCGTGATTTTTCAATAAAAACGGCCAAAACCGTTGGCGTGGGGGCGGTTACCGCCGAATTTAAACTTTGGCTTCAGAGCGATCGGAGCATGACCCAAGACCAGCGGGACTGTATATCTAACAGACGCAAAATATCCTCAATGTTTATGCGGGTGAAAATGTAACCGGATGTATTGGCGTCAATTGTTCTAAAAACGGTTTTGAATCAAAAATCCGTCAATTTGCCGAGATTTTGAAAATAAACTCAGATTTTTATTTAGAAGTCTGACGGTGATTCTGTTTTAAGAGTGTCGTTTTGAGAAACGACACCGTTGATTCAGATTTCCATCTCTGTACCATTTCACTTCATTGACAGTTCCCCGGACAACAAAATCGGCATTTCCCGAAATTCGAGTGTTTGGGCGATTGAGTGGTGCATTGGCTGCGGTCTGTCTGTCCATTTCATATTTTTCCACAACGTCATGTACGGCAAATCCGATGGCAACGATGATTTCGATTGCAACCCCAGCCATATGGTTGGCGTTATGAGATTGGCCGCACACGTTTGGTTCCGGGTGGATTTGAAGGCAGAGAAGAAACTTTCGGGGACGTAATTTCCATTTTCGCCGAAAGAGCGAATCTTATTAAATGGGATTTGCCAAAGAAAAAAAGATTGGAATTCGAGGCTTTGTGTGCCGCTATAACCGCTATTGAGCATCCCACAGTCTATGGCCCAGACGACCGCAAAAACGCCCAAAAATCTATTGATGCGATAATTGCCTTTCTGGAATACACTTTTTGACGCCATTTACAAATAAATGATAGTCAAACCAAGCATTCCGTGAGTATCGAATTCAAATGCGCCTGTCAGTCATGCGGCAATCACATTGCTTTCGCTGAGGATGCCACAGGACAAGAAATTCCCTGCCCGCACTGTGGCAAGCCGATCACGTTGGGTTTGAATTTGGTTAATGTGCCAGTCGCCGCAATGAGCGATGAACAACATGAAGCCTTGTTGAATGTTCAGGTTGAAAAACTCAGGAAAGAACGGGACGAACATTGGGCAAAAGGTGAGTCATGGCCGCCTAGCCAAATAAAACACGACCAACCGTTCCCGATTTTCACTTGGATTCAAATTATCGTAGTGCTGGCCGTTGTTGCTATTGTCGCAATCGCATTTATTAAATTTGTGCTTTTTGGGGCTTCCCAATAACATTTCACAAGTCTTTGGCCCCGTTCTAGCTACCGTCTTTCTGCATCTGTTGGGTATATAGTCCCGCAAGACCAGTGTGGCCACTTTATGCCACATGACGGTTGTCGTCTCTGCAGGTAAGTTTTGATTGTCCATAAAATTCACAGGCGCGTTGGCTGACAACGCACAATGTTATTATATTGCCCTGATTGATATGATGGTATGAAGTCAACCAATCTCCTCGCCGGACCATGAAAAACATACCGCCTCCGCTCAGCCCTGTTTCCAGCCGCTTATCCACAGGACCATTTTCCCGGGCATTCACCTTGATTGAGCTGTTGGTGGTGATCGCGATTATCGCGATTCTTGCCGCCATGCTCCTGCCTGCCTTGGCCAAGGCAAAGCGAAAAGCCCAACAGGCCGGCTGTATCAGCAATGAGCGCCAAATGGGCCTCGCGCTGGTCATGTATGCCGATGATAACAAATACTATCCCAATTGTCTTACGAAGCTGATGGCGGGGCCGGCCCAATATGTATGGCAGCCGCGCATTTTGAGTTATATGGGAAACAATCGCAAAGCCTTTTATTGTCCGGCGGCCCTTTCCCAAAGCGTCTGGGATACCAACGGGAATCCGACCGTCAAAGCAGTGATTGGTGAGGATGGCAAACTTAGTTATTTTGGCATTCTCACCGGTGATCCCGGGAACAATGGAACTCGCTTTTCATACGGTTACAATGATTGGGGCCTGAATCTTGGTTGGCCTACTTGTCTGGGGATGGGCGGAGATGCTGGAGCCAACCAGGTAAAAGAGTCAACGGTGCGCCGTCCTTCGAATATGATTTCGATTGCCGATGTCCGCTCGGATACGCCGGCCGGCCAAATCGAATATGCCGCCAATACCACCCCACCGACTTCGTGGACTTCAGGGCAGGATGCACCGTGGCACCCGCAGGTTCCTTGCAACCGCCATGAGTACTATACGGACATTATTTTTGCGGACGGTCATGTGGAAAGTCCATTGCGAAGTGATGTCATTGATCCCAACAATAATATCTGGCGCGCACGCTGGAACAACGACAACAGTCCACATCTCGAAATGGCCTATTGGTCGATTCCAAACCCAAACGCGCCCGAACAATAACCGGCTGTCAGCCGGCCGATTTAACTCGTCTTTTAACTCGTTTTGATGGAAAACCTTTCATGAATAAATTTTTTGGCCCCCTGAAATTTTTTTCACTTTTGTTTGCCTGTTTGCTCGGGGGTTCAAGCCATGTTTACGCCGGGGCGTTTCGTCCGCCCGCGGTGCCACTGGTGACCTTTGATCCCTACCTGAGTGTCTGGTCGGACTCAGATTGCCTTACCGGCGACGTGACCCGGCATTGGACCCGCCGCGAACATTCCCTGGTCAGCCTGATCCGGGTGGACGGCAAGACTTACCGGCTCATGGGCATCGAGCCAAAGGATGCACCGGCGCTGCCGCAATTGGGGGTGGAGGTGACGCCCACGCGAAGCATTTACCGGTTCGAAAACGCCCAGATCCACGTCACCCTGACTTTTATGACCGCGGCGCTGCCTCACGACCTGGACGTGCTGGCCCGGCCATTAAGTTACCTCACGTGGACGGTCAGTTCGGTGGATGGCATGCCGCACGCCGTGTCCATTTATGACAGCGCCAGTTCCCAGTTGACCGTCAACCAGCCGGACGAAACGGTGGATTGGTCACGGGAAAAGGCGGGGGATTTGATCGCGTTGAAAATGGGAACGGACGCGCAACCCATCCTCGGTTCCGAGGGGGACGATCATCGCATTGACTGGGGATACCTCTACCTGGCGGCGACAGCCGGCCAAACCCAGGCCGCCATCGGCGCAGATCAAGACCTGGTCAACGCCTTCGTCGAACGGGGCGGACTGCCCGCGCAGGACGACACGCGAATGCCCCGCGCGGTGGATGATGCGCAGCCGGTAATGGCATTGGTCTTCGACTTGGGGAACGTCGGGACCCAGCCGGTAAACCGTCACGTGATCGTGGCCTACGACGAGATTTACGCGATCAAGTATTTTGGCAGGCAATTGCGTCCCTATTGGCGGCGAAATGGCATGGGACCGGCGGAATTATTGCAGAAGGCAGAAGAAGATTACCCGTCGCTGCTCGAGCGGTGTGAAAAATTTGACCGGGATTTGACGGCTGACCTGACGTTGGTCGGCGGCGGGCAGTATGCCCAAATTTGCGCGCTCGCTTATCGTGAATGCATCGCCGCCTGCGGTCTGGCCGCCGATGCCAATGGACAGCCACTGTTTTTCACGAAGGAAAACACGAGCAACGGCGACATTTCCACCGTCGACGTTATTTACCCCATGGATCCCATCTGGATTCTCCTCAGTCCCACCCTGGCCAAGGCCACCTTGGTCCCGATCCTGGACTATGCCGCTTCGCCTCATTGGAAATTTCCCAACGCGCCGCATGATCTGGGAACCTACCCCCTGGTTTTCGGACGCGATGACGGCGGCGAAGGCATGCCCGTTGAGGAAAGCGGGAACATGATCCTCCTGTGTGACGCCATCGCCCATGCCGATGGCAACGCGGATTTTGTGAAGCCCTGGTGGCCGCAGTTGACGCAATGGGCCGATTATTTGGAAAACTATGGATTGGATCCCGAAAACCAGCTTTGCACGGACGACTTCATGGGGCATCTGGCGCACAACGCGAACTTGTCGGTGAAAGCCATTCTGGCCCTGGCGGCCTATGGTGACCTTTGCAAAGCGCGGGGCGACGAGGCCACGGCCGGGAGATTTACGAAACTGGCAAAAGCCGATGCCCAACACTGGATGAAAGTGGCTGCCGAGGATGATCATTACCGCCTCGCTTTCGACAAATCCGGCACCTGGAGTCAGGAATACAATCTCGTCTGGGACCGGATTTTGGGATTGAACGTTTTTCCGCCGGAGGTGGCGCGAAAGGAAGTGGAGTTTTACAAAACGGTGATGCAGCCCTACGGTTTGCCGCTGGACTCACGCACGCACCTGACCAAGACCGACTGGTCGGTTTGGACCGCCACGCTGGCCGACAACCAGGCGGATTTTGCATCGTTCATTGCGCCGATCTATGAGTATTTGGACCGTACCATCCTCCGGGTGCCGCTGATGGATTCCTATCTGACCGACCGATTGGGAGGCGACCCGCGTCCACTGTTTGTCGCCCGCCCGGTGGTGGGCGGGTTCTTCATCAAGATGCTGACGGACCCGACAATCTGGCAAAAATGGAGCAGTGGTGACCGGGAGGAACCAGGCCCATGGGCGCCGTTGCCGACCCCGCCCAAAATCACGGTGATCCTTCCGGCGGCGGACCGAAAGCCGGCGCTTTGGAGTTATACAATCCAAACGCCGGCGGCGGACTGGATGAAGCCCGATTTCAATGATCTCGCCTGGAAACGGGGAGAGAGCGGCTTCGGCACCGCCGGCACGCCGGGGGCGATTATTGGCACCATCTGGCGGACCGATGACATCTGGCTGCGGCGTGAAATTGATTTGCCCGTTGAAAGCTATGATGACCTCGAGGGCTGGCTCCATCATGATGAGGATGCGGAAGTTTACATCAATGGCGTCCTGGCCCTCAAAACCTCCGGCTTTATCACACAATATGATACTTTTCCATTGACGCCACAAGGCGTAGCCGCGCTGAGGCCCGGTAAGAATTTGATCGCCGTGCACTGTCACCAGACCGTTGGCGGACAGTATGTGGATTTCGGGCTGGTGGATGTTCAAACCAACTAAGCTGTGTGAGAGTTGTCATCGAGACAACGGCGGTGGCGATTTTCGCCGGGCTGGTTATCTTCCCGGCGCCCGCCGGCGCATTTGAATTTCCGTCGGCCACCAATCTTCCACCCACACCCATTGTCACCAACCATCCGCCCCTGCTGGCAACGCTGTTTGTCGCGCTCCCACTGGGCAGTGTCAGACCGCAAGGCTGGCTGCTGACCCAATGCCAGATGCAGCGGGATGGGATCACGGGCCACGCCGAAACGCTTTACGCCAATGATTTGGGAACCAACAGCGCCTGGCTGGGCGGCACGGGCGAGAACTGGGAGCGCGGTCCTTATTACTTCAAGGGTCTGGTGGCTCTGGCTTACACGCTGAACGACGCCGGCCTCAAACAGAAGGCGCAAAAATGGATGGACTGGCTGCTCGACCATCAATGGTCGGACGGTTACATCGGCCCCGCTTCAAACAACGACTGGTGGCCGCGGATGGTCGCCACCTACGCCTTGAAGGATTATTACGAGGCCACCGCCGATCCGCGCGTGCCCACCGTCCTGGGCAATTATTTCCATTACATGCTCGCCAATCTTCCCTCACGCCCGCTCCAGGCCTGGGGCAAGGCGCGCGCCGGCGACGAAATGGCGGTGGCGCTCTGGCTCTACAATCGGAATGGGGACACTAATTTGCTGACGCTCGTCAACCTGTTGCATCAGCAGGCCTACGATTGGCCGGATATTTTTTCGAGCAACACTTTTCTGTCTTACGACACCGACTTTCAGCCCAAGCACAACGTCAATGTGGAACAGGCCCTGAAGATGCCCGAGGTTTACTATCAATTGTCGCATGAAATCTCCGACCGCGACGCATTGAAACTGGGATTGGACAACCTGATGCGGGAGAACGCGCTTTCGTGCGACATCAACAGCGGAACGGAATTCCTCGCCGGCGATTCGAGCATTGAAGGCGTGGAGTTGTGCGCCATAGTCGAGTCCATGCTCAGTCTGGAAACGGCGGTGCACATTACCGGCGATCCGTCCCTGGCGGACCGCCTGGAAACGATTGCCTACAACGCCTTGCCGGCCGCATTGGCCAACCACATCAAAGCCATCCAATACTACACGCTGGCAAACAACGTCATTGCGGTCCCTGGCGGGCATGGGTTTAATCAGGATTACGATAACGCCACGCTTCCCGGTCCGTACTCCGGCTATCCCTGCTGCCGCTTTAATTTTCAGATGGGCTGGCCGAAGTTTGCACAAAACTCCTGGGCGGCCACGGCGGATGGCGGATTGGCGGTGATGGCCTATGCGCCGACGGTGGTGAATGCAATGGCTGGAGGCGAACAGGTCCAGATCACCGAAGACACCGGGTATCCATTTGAAGAACAAGTGCGGCTGCAGGTGTGCGTGAGCAATCCTGTCGCCTTCCCGCTGGTCCTGCGCATTCCAAGCTGGTGCCACGATGCGGCGGTGACGGTTAATGGATGCGCGCAAAGCGGGATTGCGCCGGATACGTTCTTCCGCATCAGGCGCACGTGGGCCAATGGGGACATGGTGGTCGTAAAACTGCCGATGCCCATTGAAACGGTCACCGGACCTAGCCGGGCAGTGGCCATCAATCGCGGCCCCGTGGTTTACTCGTTGCGCATCGGCGAAGACTGGACGGTGCGCACGCGCGATCCGTCGGGGATGGGTTTCAATGAATACCAAGTGACCCCGACGACGCCCTGGAATTATGCGCTGCAATTGGATCCCTCCCAGCCGGCCGCGTCGCTGACTTTTACCAATTATGCTGAAACCACGCCGACCAACCCGTTCGATCCGGCGGAACCCTCGGTTGCCTTGCTGGCCCAGGCGCGGCAGGTGCCTTCCTGGACCATTGGCTGGCGCGGCACGCAAGCCTTCGAACCGCCGGTCAGTCCGGTGGTCTCAGCCAATCCGCTGGTGCCGGTGACCTTGGTGCCGTTCGGCTCGCAGCATTTGCGGGTAAGCTGGTTCCCGTATTTGGGACCCACCGCGCCAACCACCGGCTTCTTCACCGAAAACTTCGACTCCACCTGGTGCCAGCGCTGGACAACCTTTGGCGGCAACTGGTCGGTGCACAATGGGATCTTGAGCACGGCGCCGGCTTCCGCAAATGGCGCCAAAGCCGTCGAAATGGCCACCGCTTTCACCAATTTCACCTGCGAAGCCGATGTTTCGGTGGGACCGGTGGGCAACGCGGGTCTGATTTTCCGCGTCAGCCATCCGGACATCGGGGCGGACGCATACTGCGGTTATTATGCGGGCATCAACGCCCAGAACAGTCAACTCGAGTTCGGCTATGCCAGCAACGGCTGGTACTCGATTACCAATCTGCCGATGACCATTGCGGCGAACACGTTCTACCACTTGAAAGTCCAGGCGGCCGGTTCACAAATACGTATCTATGTCACGGACACCAACAACCCGGTCCTGGAGGTGCAGGATGGCACGTTCAGCAGCGGCATGATTGGGGTGCGGGACTATTGCACGGACGGGGACCGGTCGTTTTCGGGCTATTCCAACCTGGTGGCGAAGGAGTTTTCCATGGCCGTCGGGGCTGCGCCGGCGCCGTATCGTCCTTTCAAAGGCAACGCGTGGGACGCCGGCGGCCATGGCCAGAACGTGACAATTTCGGACAAATTATTGATTTCAAGAAACCGACGATTATGAATCCGGGCCGCCCCCAAACGAACCCGGAATAAGCCGAACGGTTGGTGGGCATTCCGCTTTGGCTCGCGGCAGGAAGCTGGTTCGGGGCTCTGGATAAAAATAATGAACGCAAACAGATCGCGCATGCGCGACTCAATCTGGCAAACCATGGGCGGCGCCGTTCTTCATAAACTTATGCACCTAGTTTCTTAAGAGTGACCAACTGGCTGCAGCGATTCCACCGCGCCAGTGCGCCGGAAGAGTGATGGCGGGAGAAATTGGTGCAAATCGAGGAAAAACTGGCATGAACAAACGCGTGCTCATCAAAAAAATCGTGGCCCGGCTGACGGAGGAACTGGAGGTTTATTTCCGGGCGGCCCGGGCTTCGCGCGCGGAAGCCACGCACGAACAGAGCAAGGCCGAGAACAAATACGACACCCGCGGGCTCGAGGCCTCCTATCTGGCCCGGGGACAATCCCGGCAGGCGGCGGAAATCCAGGATGCCATCGCCGCATTCGAAAAGCTGGATGCGCGCCGGTTTGGAGTGGGCGAACCCATTGATGTCGGGGCCTTCGTGGAACTGGAATTGAACGCGGAAAAAACGGCTTACTTCATTGGCCCCCGGGCAGGCGGCACGGAAGTGCTCCATGACCAACGGGAAGTACTGGTGATTACACCACAATCCCCGTTGGGCGAACAGCTCCTGGGCCGGAAACAAGGCGAGGTCCTGAAATTGAAACTCGCCGGCGCTCAAAACCAATATCACGTGACAACGGTTGCCTAGCTCTTTGACTCGTTTTTTTGCACGTTTTCTATTCCACAAAATCTGCGTTTCATCTGTGTTCATCTGAGGCCAAATTTCGGTGAGTTTCGGATAAGCCGTGGTTAGCGGGGAGCCTGCCATAAGGCTGAGATTGAGGCCATGTCCAGCGAAGCTGCAGCTTCACCTGCCGTTCCTCCGGTCCCCGCCGACGTTCCAGGCAGCGCCATTTCGTTGCTGGGCGTGGATTACGTGCACATGAAGACCCGGGATGGCGGCGACCTTTATCTGACGCATTTTGGGGCGCCGTTCTGGCAGAATCTGTTGCCGGAGAACTGGTACGCGCAGGAATGGTTCGAAACCAAACGCGAGCGGCTGGAAGGCACCAGCACGGTTTACAAGGTCCCGACGCGCCGGGTGAACGGCGTGACGTTGTCGCTGGTGGTCAAGTGGTCGCGCGTCGGTGAGGTGGTGCCGTTCGACACGCTCACGGTCAACAAATTCATCCACGCCGAGTTCAACAGCCCGTTCGAGGAGTTTTCGCTGCTGATGGAACTGCGCAAGGGCGAGGCCGGCCCGCCGGGCATCCGCCTCCGGACGCAAAAGCCGCTGGCGATTTACATGCCGTCCGAGCGGCTGCAACTCTGGCAGACGGGCAGGTCCGAGGACAAAATCCGGGCGAAGGTCGTCCGCCATCCGGGCGTGGAAATTGACATTCTCCGCCAATACGTCGTGCTGTACGGCTGGGTCAAGGGCCTGGACGCGGTGGAGTCGGCCGAACATCTCAAGCTGCATGACCGGGAGCGTGAGGAGTTTCTGGCCCGGGTCACCTGTCTGGCCACGCATGAATTGTGGCAGAAGGGCTACCGGGTCGTGGACATGAAACCCGCCCACGTGATTTTGCGTCCGGAACGGGCCCAGTCGCTGTTGCGCGACCGGAACGGCCAGCTCGCGTACGCAGTGGTCGATTATGAGTTGCTTGAACGCACGCCGGAGCATGAACAATCGGTGCGCAGCGCGAACCGCCAGATTTATCTCAAGCACATGGCGCGGCGGTTCGAGGCGGACGCGGCCAAACCGCTGCCCGCCCACCTCCATGCCGCCAATGTCATGGGCGTGGATTACATTTTCGGCCGCGCCGAGAGCACCGGCGGCCTGCTCTGGGTCGTGGGCAAGGACCCCGATTTGTTCAACTATTTCCTGCCCGAACGCTGGCGCCGCACGCCCAAGAAGAAACTGTCCTCGCACAACCAGGTTTTCACCACGTTCACCAAGGACAACATCAACCTGGTCTGGCGGGTATCGCGCATGGGCGAGCCGCCGTGGCTGACCAATACCGAAAGCAACCAGGACGCGGTCCGCGAACATGGTTTCAACAGTCCGTTCGAGGAATTTGCGTTCGCACTGGAACTGAGCCGGCACGGCGTGAAGACGATTTATCCGCGCGCCATTTACATGACCGGCAGCAAGCGCGAACCCGATCATCCGGCGGCCGATGAACGGCGTTTCATCGAGCTGGCGCAGCTCCTTACCCCGGAAGGCGAGCCGGCCCTGCGAAAAGGTTGCAATTACATCACGGTGTGGGGCCACTGGAACGGACCGGACGAACTGCTGGCTGCCCAGGATGATTACCATTACACGGCGATGAACGCGAAGCACGCCTGTGCCGGGCATCTGATTTCCGCGCAGGTGATGGAGGAATTGATGCGGGCGAAAGCCGGCAAACTGGCCCAATGCGGTCTGGAAGACCTTAATCTCAAGCCGGACCACCTGTTGATTTCTTTCGATCCCAATCAAAAACTGGTGCGGGATTCCGCCGGCAAACCCGAAGTGCGCCTCTGCAACTTCGAACTCGTCCGCCGCCGGCCCGATGGCCATTTAAGTTGACCGGAAATCTGACCGCATTCTGATTTCCCGGCACTCCTTCGACGGCAGCGCTGTTGAGTTAAGTCTCACCAAATCAATCCTTGTCAGCCTGGGCATCAGCTACAGCTTTTGATTATCGCTTCGTCCCGATTCCAGTCGCAGCGTGGCGGGAAAGCATTTTTGGCGCACCAACCGGCAATCCCGGTTTTAAACGGGATTATGCACTTCACAAATAATGAGGTTCTAGCAGGAGGAAATTGCCCGAAGCCGTCCAAAAAATGGCTTATCTGGCGGTCTTTTTCTTCGCTGGCTTGGAAGCCCGCTTGGGTTTTTTCCAATCCATCGGCGGCTCAACCATCATTGCCCGCCGCAACGCCTCACGGGGCGGCAACGGACATTGCAGGAGCGTTTCGTTTCTCGATTTGCTCATGGCGGATTCATGTTATCACAGAATGGGTTTGGAGAAACCAAAATTCACTGCGATTTCTGGCGGACGAAAATCTCAAAATGATTGGTTCCCACCCAATCTGGCTTGTACAAGTAAAATCCTTGTATCCCAATTTGTCTGAACACAAACGGAATGACTTCAAATTCCATTTCCGAATTTTCATATGGGGTGAGAGGCCGTTGAAGGCCGCTAAAGTGTTTCAGAACCGCAGTGAGCCCTTGCTTTCCAAGGCTCACTGCGTTGGTGTCATCCGAGGCAAAACATACATCTGGCCAATTGGTGTCATTTCGATCTGTCGTCCAGGTAATCGCAGTCGGATCAATGCCAACTCCGAAGAAATAATTAAGCGAATTAGTGTCAGAGTCGGGGGGTGTGAAATTAGCTTTGTTCAACATGTCTCTGATTTGGAGCGCATAATTAAATGGTTCTTCACTATTAGGACCGATTCCGACACGAATCGGGAAATGAACCATTGTCCGCGTTAATGATATGAAATTCGTTATTTGCTGCACAGTAATTGTTCTTGGTTGCAATTTGAGTTGCAGTACCAAATTATTTGAGTGCAGTTCTTCAATCTGTAAAGAAAGCAGCTTGTTCGTTGTCTCTAGCTCTGAGTTTTCTTTGGACTGCATTCGGCCTGCTGCAAATCCTCCCAGAAGCTCAACCGCCAATCCAAATACCAGCATGGTAAATCCAACAGTTTCAATCGGCAGAATTCTAGGTTTGATATATTTAACCGACGACACAACCCAGCGCCTCCTGTTTTCGTTAAAAACTACGCCGATCCATTTTCGAAATATTTTTTTCTTCCCCCATTTAACGAAATATTCTGCGCCTTCTAGCACGACTCCAATAACCACTACGATGCAGCCGACGACCGCCAGTCCAGACCAAAAACTTAGCCAAGCTGAATCGGAAGAGGTCATGAAAAAATGCTATAAAAGGCTGGAATTTTCATATTTGGTGACGGGCATCGCTTTGATTATATATGCCATTTTTATCACCATTAATATCCTCGTGACCAAAAAATGAATAGTTGTGACATACGTTCAATTGGCCAACTGCCCCAAATATTCCCACGATGGATATTTGAAAATAGTTTTTTCGGTGGAAATTCTAATCCTGAACATGGAATTAGTATCCAGTGTGACATTAATATTCGTGAAAAGTTTTTCAAAATCTCCAATCTCCATCATCTGCGTGGATTTAAGCCCCATTTTTTCAGAGACCGAAATTGGAGGCGAATCGAAGGCCGCATAAATATCAAACCCGTTGACAACGTAAATCCCGTTCACTTGAACTTCGTTCGGATGTTTATAAATAATCTGCAAAACCGGGTTTGTATCTTCATTCACTATTTCAAACTCGTTGGAATTATAATTTACGTCCCAACTGTTGGGCAGGTTGGTGAGTTCATTGTCCAAATTGGTGTCCATGAGAATCCGACGCCGTTCGTTTATAAAGGGAATCATCACATCAACAAAAAGGCGGTTGCTTGCTACAAATGGCCAAACTGGCAGGTCAATGCTTTTTCCATTTGGTGTTTGGGTCTTAATAAATTGAGAGTTAAACGATACATGTCTTTTCCGCGGAGAAAAATCAGGCATTTTTTCCGCATTCGATACGAAGGCTGCTGGCAAGTCTTTTACCGAATATTTGATTACCTCTCCATCGGTTGCAATTTCGCCCCAATGATAAGAAGTCAGTGTCAAATTAGGTGTGATCTGCGTCGTAAAAGAATTAGTACCATAATAGTTTGTGCTAGGTCCGGTATGCGGAATTTTTGCCAACCATACAGGTTCATCTACTCTCATTGTTCCAAACCAAACAGTCACAGTGCTGCAATCTGGCGGCAACTCCGGCGGCAACCATCCAGCAATGTTGGATTCGTGAGTTTGAATCGGTGTCGTATCCGAGGATGATGGAGAACAAAGTTTATAAGCCAAAACAACGCCCACACTAAGAAAAATAAATGAAGCCGCCGCAATTGATGACGACCAAAACGGCGAAAATTTTATTTGAAGTGCAAAAAATTCAAAAACTCCCAATGAAACTGCTAGTATTGCAGCGGGAATGATCAACCATTCCACCCACCACTCATGCCATTGACCTTGCAAACCAGAAATAACAATCGCTGCCGTACAAATTCCGCCGAGAAAAATCGGCGCAATCCACTTTCGGTTAATCTTCTTTGGTGTGCGTTTCAATTCTTTTTGTTCGGCATTTGGGTTGGAGTCATTATTGCCGTTATATATTTACGAAAATGAACTTACTTTCTGAAACGAAATCGTTTTCTGCCCCATCGCCTTCGGGGTTGTCCCGGTTTTATCAGAGAATCGAAATACTGGTAAAGCGTATTCCCTCAATTCACCGGAGCGCGAAGCATCAAACGCTTGCCTTCAATTTTCTGCAAACCGCGAACTGTCCGCTCACCGTCAGTCATTTCGCGGCAATTGTGGCGATGGTCAAACTCCGCCAGATACAATGGCAAATGCCGTTCGCTGATGTGATGAAACGTTCCAACCACGCCACGTTTGAGCAAAGAGAAAAAGCCCTCGACTCCGTTGGTGGTGACGATGCGGTTCGGTTCACGGCGAACGTATTCCTTGATGCAATGCATGACCGCGTGGTGGCTGTAATAGCGGGGGTCAAGGCCGTGATATTTCCAGTTATCGTCCGTGTGGATTTCAGACGTAACCGCGACGTTATCATTGATGGCCTGTCTCAGATTTTTCCCCGTAACACTTCGCATAACTTGGCTGCGAACCTGTCCGCCACGTTCAAGCAGAGACACAACCGGTACCTTGCCGACTTTGGAACCCTGTCCGACTCCGGTTTGTTTTCCGCCGACATAGGTTTCGTCAACCTCAACGGTGCCGGAAAGTTTGTAATTGAACGCAGGGTCTTTCAGGGCAAATCGAATCCGGTGCGCCATGAAAAGCGCGCTGCGATAGCTGCCCAATTCCAAGAGCCGTTGAAGTTGCAGCGAACTGATTCCCTTTTTGGAACTGCAAATCAAATACCAAGCAATCAGCCATTTGCGGAGCGGAATGTGGCTGTCCTCAAAAATGGTGCCGATGGTGACAGTAAATTGCTTTTCGCAGTTAGCGCACCAGCGCAGGCCCGCACGGACTTTCTTGGCGGGATTGGCCGCAATCGCGGAAAACTTGCTTTGGTCTTTGCATTTGCAATGCGGGCAAAAAATGCCGTGCTGCCAGCGAATGCCTTCCAGATGCTCACGGGCGGCCTCATCCGTGGGGAACTGGTCAATAATCGTTATCAGCGTCAGGTCTTTGGACTCTTTCGTTTTCATGGCCTAAATTTCGCATATTCTCAATTGTTTGTCAAGTGCATAATCCCGGTTTTAAATGCTAAGTAACTTATAAAAAGATGGTTATAATAAAGCGTCAAACAAAAGATACCTTTGCGTAACATTTCCTTAACATGATTGCTACATTTGGCAAATGATGTGCTATAATCGGGGCATGAGCATTTTACTATTCGCCCTGCCATTTGCGGTGGCGCTGGTTTTTGCCTATCTGACTTTCCGCGAGGAAAGCCGGTAAGGGTCTTCAAAGGGTTTCCCTCCGTTGCGTCAGCCCTGAGGCGCGCCATGGGTAGGGTGACATTGACACCGGCTCGCGTTGGGATACGCTCGCAAGCGTGATTCACCCCGATTCTGCTTCAGTCTTGGGACAATCCATTATGAAAAAGAATCTTCTCTGCTGCCTGTCCGGTCTTTTGTTTTCTTTCGGAGCCTTTGCGCAACCCAGTCATGTCAGCGTGCAAGGCAATCACTTTGTGACCGCGGACGGCCAGACCATCATCTTCCGCGGACTGGACGCGAGCGATCCCGACAAGTTGCAGCGCAACGGCGAATGGAACAAACATTACTTCGAAATGGCCAGGTCGTGGGGCGCCAACATCGTCAGAATCCCCGTGCATCCGGCGGCGTGGCATATTCACGGCAGGAAGGATTACCTCAAACTGCTCGATCAAGGTGTCGAGTGGGCAAACGAAGAAGGGTTGTACGTCATCATCGACTGGCACAGCATCGGCAATTTGTATCAGGAAAAATTCTTCCCCGCCACCTCCGAACTTTATCCCCCGACGGCTTATGACACCACCAAGGCAGAGACCCTTGATTTCTGGACCACCATGGCCAAACACTATCACGGCAACAACACCGTCGCCTTCTTCGAATTGTTCAATGAACCGACCACGAACCCCAATCTGGGAACCTGTACCTGGCCGCAATGGAAAAGTGTGCTGGAACAAATCATCAAAACCATTCGCGCAAACGGCGGCACGGCGGTCCCCCTCGTCGCCGGCTTCAATTTCGGCTATGACCTGACACCGGTCGCCGGGGACCCGATTGACGCCGAAGGCATCGGGTACGTCGCGCATCCTTATCCGATGAAGGCCAAACAACCATGGGCCGCGAACTGGACGCATGATTGGGGTTTCGTCGCCGACAGATATCCGATGATTTTGACTGAAATCGGCTTCCTCCCGCCGGGTGAACCGGACGGTTACAACCCGATCATCGGCGATGAAATCTACGGTGACGCCATCACGACGTATTGCGCCGAGCGCGGAATCTCCTACACCGCCTGGTGTTTTGACCCGCACTGGGAGCCCTGCCTGATCAAGGACTGGAATTTCACGCCGACCCGCGCGGGCGCCTATTTTAAGAAGGCGCTACAAACGCCCACCAAGAGCCTCGACAATTCACCGGTCAGGTTTTAAAAAAACCCGGTGCCTTCGCTACTTGCGTTGGAGCGGCTGGTTATGGCTTAATCAAGGCCCGTGAAGATCGTCGGCATTGTTCCCGCCCGGTACGCCTCGACACGGTTCCCCGGTAAAGCCCTCGCCCCCATCGCCGGCAAGCCGCTCATCCAACACGTCGTTGAGCGTTGCCAAAAGGCGAAATCGTTGAGCGAGGTCATCGTGGCCACGGACGATTCACGCATCGCCGAGGTCGTGAAAAAATTCTGTCGCGTGGAAATGACCCGTCCGGAACATCCCAGCGGCACGGACCGCATCGCGGAGGCGGCCGCGCGCTGCACTTGCGACGCCGTCGTGAACATTCAGGGCGACGAACCGCTGATCGACCCGGCGGTGATCGACGCCGTCGCCAGTGCGCTGGCACAAAATGAGATGGCCACCGCCGCCACCCCCGTCAAAAATCCCGCCGAATACGACAATCCGAACGTCGTAAAAGTCGTTGTCAATGCCGCCGGCCGCGCGCTATACTTTTCACGGCGCACAATTCCGTATTTGCGCGAGGCCGCCAGTGGTTCGGTGAGCGAACAGTTGGCGGCGTTTCCTTTTTTGAAGCACCTCGGCATTTATGGTTACCGGCGTGAGACGTTGCTGCGACTGGTGAAATTCCCGGTGTCACCGCTCGAAAACGCGGAGAAACTGGAGCAGTTGCGCGCGCTGGAAAACGGCATCCCGATGGCGGTCGTGACCGTAGCTTATGACAGCGTGGGCGTGGACGTACCGGAGGACGTGGCGAAAGTGGAAAACATTTTTAGCCACAGATGAAACACAGATTTCTAAAATGAAACGCGACATGGATTTAATCCGGCAAATAGTTAGCAAGGCGGAAGATCGTGATTTTGAAAATGGCGAACCACCTGAATCATACCAAGCTCAAACAGTCGAAGAAGCCTATCAAATTGCCCTGATGAATGATGCTGGGTTGGTTCAAGCTGATTACACTTCTGAAGCAGGAACTCCTGTTAGTGCTACAATCTTCAGACTGACTTGGGCTGGTCATGACTTTCTTGACGCGGCTCGCGATGACACGATTTGGAAGAAGGCAAAAGAAACCATCCTAAAACCAGGTATTTCGTGGACATTTTCGGTTTTAGCGGAATGGTTAAAACAAGAAGCGCACAAGAAAATTTTTGGCGTTCCGGCAAGCAGTTGAAATAATCTGTGTTTCATCTGTGTCAATCTGTGGCTAAAATTTGATTTGAAATGAAGTTTATATTCGTAACGGGCGGCGTGGTGAGTTCGTTGGGCAAGGGCCTGACGGCGGCCTCGCTCGGCACGTTGCTCGAAAACCGCGGCCTCAAGGTCGTGCTCCAGAAGTTCGATCCCTACTTGAACGTGGACCCCGGCACGATGAACCCCTACCAGCACGGCGAGGTTTACGTGCTCGACGACGGCGCGGAAACCGACCTCGACCTCGGCCATTACGAGCGGTTCACGAATTGCAAGCTCACCCGGATGAACAACCTGACGAGCGGCCAGGTGTATCAAACCGTCCTGAACAACGAACGCGAAGGCCGCTACCTCGGCAAAACCGTGCAGGTCATCCCGCACGTCACCGATGAAATCAAAAAACGCATTGATCTGCTGGCCGAGCAAAGCAAGGCCGACGTCGTCATCACCGAAATCGGCGGCACCACCGGCGACATCGAGGGGCTGCCGTTTCTGGAGGCCATCCGCGAATTCGCGCTCGAAACCGGTTACAACAACGCGATTTTCATGCACGTCACCTACGTGCCGTTCATCAAGGCGGCCGGTGAATTGAAGACCAAGCCGACGCAGCAATCCGTGGCCAAATTGCGCGAAATCGGCATCACGCCCCATTTGCTGGTCTGCCGCTGCGAAAAACCGCTGGACAAGGAGTTGCGCCAGAAAATTTCCATGTTCTGCAACGTGCCCGTCGAGGCGGTCATCGAGGAAAAGGACGTGGACCATTCGATTTACGAGGTGCCGTTGATGCTCCAGCGCGAGCGCGCCGACGACCTCGTCTGTCGCCTGCTGGATTTGCATACGCCGCCGGCGAACATGACGCATTGGCAGGAAATCATCCGCAAGCTCATTGCGCCGCAACATCGCGTGCGCGTCGGCGTGGTCGGCAAATACATCGGCCTCCAGGATGCCTACAAATCGGTCTATGAGGCGATCATCCACGGCGGCGTCGGCA
>Ga0187863_10001233_pt1 | contig 20792 bp, 18 predicted proteins | sample June2016WEW_11_1_FD_132975 | JGI IMG/M metagenome (GOLD analysis project Ga0187863, IMG submission 132975) | Peatland microbial communities from SPRUCE experiment site at the Marcell Experimental Forest, Minnesota, USA - June2016WEW_11_10 | ecosystem: Environmental > Terrestrial > Soil >...
AGAACGCGCATCAGTTGTTTGTCATTTGCGGGTTGGTCAATCTGTTTCTCAGCCGAAATAAGTTGCTGTTGGCGACCAGCGCATAACTCGAAGACGCCGCTTCGCGCTGCGGTCAACGAAGGCAAAGGCAAGAAACCTGAGGTAGAGCCGAGCTTCACCGACCTGCTATTTCCTGAGGTGCTACATTTCGGGGATCAGAAACGTACTTGTTCAGAGAGTCCTTAGCACATACTTCTACATGGCCCCAAACATGTTTGTGGTTGTGCTCTTTCTTTTGAGCATAATCCCCGCGGCATTGAGAGCGAGAGCACTACCGTTTGAGTTGTGGGCCCTTCTAATATTTGCCCTGATCGCTTTCGGAGGCTCCACGTTGTTGTCTGCGTTTGACCGTCAGTTCACTCCCCTGGTGCCTGTATTTTGTGTGTGGATGGGGTTTGTGTATACACAGGTGATGCATATACACCTCTGCTCGAACGAGAGACTCCCCTCAGGCGAGACATTACGTGTATCGCCATTGCAGACATACATACCTGGTTGTCTGGCGAAGTAGGCACTGACGGACTTATTGTTTGGGGGCTTGGTCACTGCAATGACCTGCGCGAGCGCACTCCCGATGGTTGTTTCGCAACCTTCATGATGGCGACCGGCGGCGGGTGTCCTTGAAACGGGCTTGACCACGGGCGAAGACAATGAAAGGGGAAGCTCGAATCGCGTGAAAATCGCATTGGTTTCGTTCGACTTCGGAGAGTACTGTGTCCGGCTAGCTAGCGGCATTGCCCAAGGCGCGAATATTCTCCTTTTTCTTCCCAAGCCTGAAGCCGAACCCTATATGTATCTTCTAAGTAAGTCAGTAGAACTGCGGACGTTTCATAAGCCGAGACTGCGGCAGCCGCTTCAGCAATTACAATTGATGACCCATCTAGCGGAGCAGATTAAGGACTTCCATCCAGATGTGATCCATCTTCAGCAGGGGCATTTGTGGTTCAACTTTGCGCTACCTCTGCTTCGTCGCTACCCGTTAGTTGTTACAAGTCATGATCCGGTTACACATGCCGGTGAGAAAACTCCTCAGCGAATTTTCGATTGGGGCTGTTATCGAGCCAATCAAATCATTGTTCACGTCCCTCAGATGAAGGAACTAGTTTTCAAAAGACTACACACGCCAAATGGTCGGGTTCACGTGATTGCACACGTGCTCTGTGGCGACGATTCAGTGCAGCCACATGTTCAGGAGGAGGAACATGTCGTCTTGTTTTTCGGGCGGATCTCGGAATACAAAGGACTGGAGTACTTAATTCGCGCGGAACCTCTGATCACAGCTCAGGTGCCGCAAGCAAGAATCCTCATTGCCGGCACGGGCGAAGACTTTAATCACTATCGCCGTATGATGACGAATCCCGAGCGGTTTACTATTTACGACGAATATGTATCCGATGAGAAGCGAGCTGAGCTGTTTCGTCGGGCCAGCGTGGTGGTTTTACCTTATGTCGAAGCGACGCAAAGTGGTGTGATCCCGGTGGCGTACAGTTTCGGCAAGCCGGTGGTTGCGACCACCGTCGGAGGTCTGCCCGCACAGGTTGATGACGGTAAGACTGGTTACCTGGTACCGCCTCGTGACGAGAGGGCTCTCGCCGACGCAGTTGTGCGGCTTTTGTGCAACCGAGATCTTCGTCGGCAGCTCGGCGCCAACGGCAAGCGAAAGGTCACTGCTGAATGCAGTCCAGAAATCGTTGCACGTAATACGCTGGCGGTTTATCAACTAGCTGCCGGGTGCCAATTTGGAAACCATCAATAGAACTTTGGCCCTACAGCTCCGTACCGGGCCACTACGCTCACGAACGAAGGTTTCGATGCGATCTATGCTGGGGAAGACCGTTGCGCTAGCGGGCCGCAACCCCAGTTTCGTTGCGCTCGCCGATCAAGGCGTCGTTAGCGCTACTACCTTCGCGACGGGAGTGATCATCGGACGCGTGTGTGGCAAGGCAGAACTGGGAGTATACGCGCTCGTCTGGACGCTCATTGCTCTGACCACCGAGATTTCCGCGGTATTGACCACCACTCCCTACACTGTGTTCAGTCCCCGGTTGAGGCAGTACCAGCGGAGCCGGTACCTGGGAAGCGTACTCGTGCATCAATTGCTGCTTTCCTTGATTTTTGCCTTGATTATGGTTGCGGGGACGGTTCTGGGCTCGTGGCGAGGCTGGCTCCCGAACAATGTCTCGAGCGCCGTGACGACCACGGCCGCCGTCATCCTATTCATCGGCCTGCGAGAATTTGTCCGGCGGGTAAGCTTTGCAGCACTAAAAGTCGGCATGGCTCTCTTGGTGGATGTTATCGCGTGTCTTGTCCAGGCCGGAGGACTTTTGCTCTTGCTCCATTTCGGCGTGCTGAACGCCTCCCGAACGTACGCGTTACTTGGCATCTCGTCTGCGCTGGTTGCCGGTGGCTGGTTAACCCTTCACTGGAGAGCGATCCGCCCCGGCCCACGACTATATGGCCGAGACCTGACACGAAATTGGCGTTTTGCCAAGTGGGTCCTCGGGAGCTGCATCCTCTCGCTGTTCGCCAGGTACCTATACCCCTGGGTGCTGGCAGCTTTTCACGGAACCTCGGTCACGGGACTCTGGGCCGCCTGTTCTGCGATCGTCGCGCTGGGCAACCCTGTGGCTTTGGGCCTTGGCAATCACGTCCTGCCAAATATCTCGACCGTTTACGCTAGTTCGGGCACGGCAGCCATGCGGCGGCAAGTCCACCGTTCCAGCCTCCAGTTCGCTGCTTTTCTCATGCCCGTCGTGCTCATCCTCGCTGTTTGGGGAGAGCGCATCGTGACCGGCGTCTATGGGAAAGCATATGGAGGCAGTGCTGCCGTCGTGCTCCTTCTTGCAGTGAACATGCTGATCAGCTCTCTGATGTTTCCCTATTCGCAAGGGCTCTTTAGTCTGGAGCGCGCGAAAGCGGATACGCTAGTAAACGTCGTCACCGTCGCATTGCTGTTTACAGTTGGAATCGCCGCGATAAAGTCCTATGCGGCCCTCGGGGCCGCCGCCGCCTTGCTCGTGACCAGCGGCATAACCGCACTCATTCGAGTCGGAGTGTTTGCCCGCGAAATTCGTCACCGTGCTCCTGAAGGGCCGCCGGATGCGCGGTACCTCGCGGTCGAATCTCCCAAGTGACCCATGTTATCTGATTTTCGCAAAGATTATGACCGTTACGCGGAGTGCGGCAAGTCGGCATGGCTCGAGCCATCGCTAGTCGCCATTCTGTCGTATCGCGTCGGCCAATGGTGTCGTCGGATCAGAATTCCCGTCATAGGTCCCGTCCTCAGGTCCGCGCACGTTATTCTTCACGGCTTCATCACGCTGGTTGTTGGGATACATCTCCCAAGAGGGGCATGCATCGGCCCTGGATTGCTCATATATCACTTCGGTGGAGTCATGATTAGTCACAGTGCGACCATTGGCCGTAACTGCACGCTGAGGCACAACGTGTGCATTGGGACCCGCTACTCCAGCGACGATGCCCCTCAAATTGGGGACAACGTGGAATTCGGTGTAGGCGCGGTTGTCATCGGCAAGATTCGCATCGGTAATAACGTGCGCATCGGTGCGAACGCCGTCGTTCTGACAGACGTTCCCGACAATTCGACTGCGGTCGGGGTACCCGCTCTCCCCGTATTTACGCATTCTCTCCATCGGAGTACGGAAAAAGTTCATGCCCTGTAACATTGCGCTGGTCGGTTGCGGTGCGATTGCCCAGTCATTCCACTTGCCGGCCCTGGCAAACCGGCGCCACGATTTCGATAAAGTCTGGGTCGTGGATCCGAGCGCTAAGGCGAGGCAAATAGCCTGCTCAATCGTCAAGGCAGTACCAAGTGCCACACTCGCCGAGGTTGCGGATGACCTGGAGTTTGTCATTGTCGCCTCGCCGAACACGCGCCACTTTTCCGCGGCCCGGGAAGCGCTGTCCCGCGATGCTCATGTTTTGATCGAAAAGCCATTCGTGATCTGGCCGGACGAGGGGCGTGAACTCATCAAGCTTGCCGCAGAACGGCATCGCGTCATCGCCGTTAACCAAACGCGCCGCTTTTTCCCGCACGCTCGGGAGCTCCGGAAACGCATCGCTGCGGGCGAGTTCGGCGGGCTCAAGAGGATCGTGCACAACGAGGGGGTGAAGCTGAGCTGGCCATTTTCGTCCGGGGCGAGCTTCGCGCAGGATGCAAAACGCACCGGCGTCATTATGGATATGGGCGTGCACATTCTCGATTTCTATCAATATCTGCTCGACCCGACGTGGGCGTATGGATCGGCCATCCACGATGGCTTCAACGGCCCCGAAGGTTTGGCAGAGCTCCGCCTGAAAGCGAATGACGCGCCGGTGTCCATCAGGCTGAGCCGTTACCAAAAGCAAGAAAACACGGCGCATCTGGATTTCGAGAATGCACGCGTACAGGTCAGCATTTTTGAGCCAAACGCCTACTGCGTTACAAGCCAGTCAGCTCGCGGAGATCGCCGGTTCGTAGTTCGGTCTCCCCGTGTCGATTCTGCATTTCTTTCCGACAGAATACTGATTAATTTTCTGGCCGCGGCGACGGGCCGGGAAAAGGCCGCCTGCGAGGCGACATCGTCTCTTCCGGTGATTGATATTCTCGACGAAATCTATCGGTGCGCGAAGCATTACCCCGAGACTCCGGGAGTGGTCTGAACGAACATGAAAATCGTCATTTTCGGCGCCGGAGGATTCATCGGCGGTTGGCTTTGCGAGGAATTGGCGGATCGACAGGATGTCGAGCTTGTCGCTTGCGTGCGCCAATGGTCCTCGGCTGTGCGGCTCGCCCGACGCGGGCTCGACGTCGTTCAGCTTGATCTCGAAGCGGCGACTCGCGACCTCACCGTGATCGCCAGCGCCGATGTCGTCGTGAACGTTTCCATGCCGCTACCAGAGCGGGAACCCGAGTTGGCTCTTCGCCTCTACTCCGCCTGCGCGGTCGCCGGAGTGCGAAAGTTCATCCAGTTTAGCTCGATGGCCGTTTACGGTGATCGGACCGGCGACGTTGATGAGGATACTCCACTCGCGCCGTCGGACGACTACGGGCGCGGCAAGGCTCAGATGGAGAGGCGGCTGCTTGAAGCGGCCGCGGGATCAGGGCCGCAACTTTTCATCCTGCGCCCGACCATTGTCTATGGACCGTTTTCTGACGCGTGGACCGTGCGCTACGCGCGCCGCATCGCGGTCGGCCGCTGGCGCTCGCTTGGCTGGGCGGGCGCCGGAACGTGCAATCTGGTGCATGTTCAGGACGTTGCCAAGTCTGTCGTTCTCACGGTCCGGGCGCAGCCGGACTCGAAATCACATGTGCTGAACATCAATGGGCCGGAATTGGTTACGTGGAATGAATACATCGCCCGTTTCGGCGACGCACTGGAAGTGAGGGACCGTACTTCCATGAATCCCCTTCTTTTCAGCCTGACTTCAACGGCTGTTCACGTCGTGCGAAAAGCCGGCAGTTGGGTCAAGCGTAAGTCTATTCGCCTTCCCTTGCAGAGTGCGCCAGCTCTGGTCCGAACCGCACAATCCGTCGTTAATCTCTATCCCACGCCGGAGGAGCTTCATCTTTTGCGTCGAAAAGTACGGTGTTCCAGGGATCGTGCGGCGCGCGTCATCGGTTTTAGTCCGTCGATGTCGCTCGACGAGGGTTTGCGCCAGTCCGTAGCCTGGTGCCGGGTACATGGAGTTGTCTAGCTCGGACTGGTCGCGGTGCTCGAGGCGGTAAGCCCTCAGCTCGAAACGAACTCGGTTTTCTGATTTATCCATGTTATATACGACTGCCACTAACAGAGGTCTGCGGCCTCTCGGCGCAGAGCCATCAAGACTAGAGTGGATCGCTGCAATCTTTGTGGTGATCGTTCAGCAGGGTGCTTTTGTATCAACCCCTCTGGTTCTCAGCGACCCGTCTTCGTTCGCACTGCAGGACATTAGAAACCCTTTCAATACGGCCGGCATTGTCATAAGCGTCGTAGCGATGGGGATCGTTTGTTTTCCCTGGATTCGCCAAATTGGTTTCTTAGCGTTGCACAACAGATCCTCGCTCTTGTTCATGTTGATCGTGTTGATGTCCGTGACATGGTCCATGCATCCGGATCTGACGATCCGCCGGGGTATCGGTTACGTTTTGACGATGCTCATTGCGGCGTATCTCACATTTCGATTCGATGTGGTTGACAGAATGAAGGTGCTTTCGGCGGCCTTTGCAATTGCGGCCATAGGCTCGGTGGCGTTTGTCGCGGCCTTGCCTGAATACGGAATCATGCAGGATGGGGATCTGGCTGGCGCCTGGCGCGGAATTTTTGCACACAAGAATCACTTCGGTCCGGTAATGGCAGTCGCGGTTTTTACTGAGCTGTTCCTTCTAGTTGCAGGCCGGGGCCAGCCGCGATGGCGGTTCGCGTCGTTGAGCACTTACTTTGCGTTGGTTGTGCTCTCCCATTCGGACACAGCCTTGCTTCTGTCGTTGGCGTATGTAGCCGGTACCTGCGTCTATCTTCTGTGGCAGCGAGATAGATTGATGGGTATCGGTATTTCGATAGCGATTGTTTCGTTTCTCTGCGCAGCTCTCGTCGTTGTGTGGAACGATCCAGCTTTTGCCCTTGGCGTTCTGGGTCGCGACACGACCCTTACCGGGCGCACCGAGTTGTGGCACGCGATAAATACACTCATAGAGCAACGGCCAGTGCTCGGCTGGGGTTACCGGGCAATGTTCCAGGCGAACGATGCCTCCACCGCTGTCATAGAGCGTGTTGCGAGCTGGGGCGCGGGTAGCTCGCACAACGCATTTCTGGAAATCACATTGGAGCTCGGCCTGGTGGGGGCGGGTGTGATGTTGGTGATCATCGTCACCGCGCTACGGCGGGGCCTGCGGTGCTGCACCGCGGGAATTCTTCCCCTCGGCTGGTTTTCACTGATGTTCTTTGTGGGAGCGATTCTCGCGGGCCAAACCATGGAGACGCTCGGAGAGAATCAGTTGATCGAATGGCTGGTATTCAATGTCCTCATCTTCAGTTGCGGACTAGGTTTGGCGTCACGCGGGGAGGCCGGCCCGGCGAAGGTCCGCCGTCGCCTTGTCCGAACTATGATGGCGGTCCCGCAATGATCCTATCGGCAGCTGCCGAAAAAGGACCTCGGTTGCAGGCCCTCGATGGGTTGCGTGGAGTTGCGGCTCTGCTGGTCGTCCTGCTTCATGTTGAATGGCCCAACCATCTAACGGAAAACAATTTTGTCCAACATGGTTATGTGGCAGTGGATCTATTTTTCATTCTGTCCGGGTTGGTAATTGCGTCCAACTATTCGCATCGGATAGCCAATTTAAGAGAGGCAAAGAGCTTCATCGGTTTGCGTTTGTTTCGGCTATATCCACTTCATCTTGCGATGATTGGGGCCTTCTTGTTCCTCGAATGCGCGAAGCTTTTCGCCCAGCGCGCGTTCGGGATAATGGCCGGACCGCAAATCCCGTTTACCGGAAGCGAGTCATTTGGCGCGCTTGCGGCCAACGTATTCCTCATCAACGGATTACACGTTCTGAAAGGGCCTGCCTGGAATGGGGCGAGTTGGAGCATTAGCTGTGAGCTTGCTGCCTATCTCGTGTTCAGTATGGTAGCCCTAACCGGGCTTCTTCGGAGTCGTTTGTTTTTCCTAGCGGGGTCCTTGATCGCCGTGGCAAGCTATGCCGCTCTTGCACTCGAACGAGGCACCCTCGACGTCACTGTGGATTGGGGTATCATTCGTTGCCTCGCAGGCTTTTTTCTTGGAATGCTGACGTACCAGTTTAATCGAAGGGATATTCTTGGCCAGTCGCGGATCCTGATCGGAGCGTGCGGAATTGCTGTGACGATCGCCGTCGTTTTGACGATGGCTTTCGGTTCCGGCCCACTTATTGCTTTCGTTATTCCGCTTTTCGTGATTGCAATCGCACTGCTTCAGTTTGACCAGGGCCTCATAGCGCACCTATTGATTTCCCCGGTAGCGCAATTTCTAGGTCGCATCTCCTATTCGATTTACATGGTTCACGGCTTCCTTGTGGTCTGTCTTCTGATCATCTTAAAACGGGTATTTGTCTTATCCACTGCCCTGAATCCAATCAGGGAATACCCCATTGTCGTGATTAATCCATGGATCGGCGATCTCCTTGTTGTTGGGCTAGTTGTGTTCGTGGTGGCGGCAGCATCAGCGACTTATACCTTTATTGAAGAGCCGGGTCGTCTTTTAGGCCGGCGACTCTTCGCCAACTCGAGAAGCCGAACTTCTACGCTCATATATTCCCCCGATAAGCATGAGGACAGATTCGTCAAGAACCCTGGTGACGTTCTGGCGGTGAGTTCGCGCCGTTAGTTAGGGGCAGGCCCAAATGCCCCGATCATCCCCCGAATGATAGAGATGATCATTTCTTGCGACGAGCTACTTCTCAGCATTTGCACAGGTTGATTGACTGACCACATCCGACAGTGCCCAAATCTTTCTAGATGAGGCTCTGGCAGAAGCAGGTTGTTCCTATGGCGCTACCACCACTGCGAATTCTCACCGTCGACGAACAGCACACCCTGGTTACGACGTATCTCAAGCAGCGTACTACTGCGGACCAGATCAGCATCCTCGAAGCAGGTTGCGGGCGTAAGTGGCATTTTGATCTCCAAGGCGCTCACTATAGGCTGACGGGTATTGATCTTGACAAAGACGCATTGGAGGTTCGCAAGAACGAGGAGAAAGACCTGCACGAAGCAATAGTCGGAGATTTGCGAAATGCGTCGCTGAAGCCGGAGGGATATGACGTCATCTACAGTTCTTATGTGCTGGAACATATAGAAGGCGCGCAACAAGTACTGGACAATTTCTGCAAATGGCTAAAATCACACGGACTGTTGATCGTCTATATTCCTGATCGGGAGTCGGTCTACGGTTTTCTTTCCAGGCGCACCCCGCATTGGGTTCATGTACTGTTTTACCGCTACCTATTGCGCCGGCCGGACGCTGGAAAACCTGGCAATGCTCCCTATCCAACATACTACGATGCCGTTGTATCACGAGAAGGCATATGGGAATATGCCCACAAGCATCAGCTAAACATCCGAGAAGAATGTGGTTACTACAAGCCGCGTGGTCTTGTAAGCGTGTTGATGAAATGTGCTCAGTTACTTTCATTGGGACGCCTCGCGTCAAGTCATTGCGACTTGCTGTTCATATTAGAAAAATACTGACCACCTCTCTAGCCCCTCCCAAAGCACTAATGGATCGCTGATTCCGAAGCGTAACCTCTAAGAAAAGCCCTGAGAGTAAAGTATGAGTCTCATCGATATCCGGCCCCCGGAGGGCAAAACCATATTGCTTCCTGCCAGCACCCCTGATTCCGCTCGCGACGCCCACCAACCAACTAGCTGGCCCGAGAAGCATGACATCTTCGGGGTCAAGATCTCCGCCACCACCTACGCTGAAGTCATAGATGTCCTGATCCAGTCCGCTAAGCGCCGCCGTCCGACCATCGTTGACTTCGCGCCCGTCTCCGTACTCGTCGAAGGGGCGCAGAACCCGATCTTCCGTTCCAAGCTCAATTGCTTCGACTTGGTCTGTCCCGATGGCCAGCCGGTCCGCTGGTGTCTCAACCACTTTCAGAAAGTCGGTCTTCGGGAGACTGTCTGTGGTACCACGGCTACTCTCCTCCTTTGCGAAAGGGCTGCCCAAGACGAAATTGGCATCTATCTCTACGGTTCTACACCAGAGACACTGCAGAAACTCCAGACAAATCTACTTTCCCGTTTTCCGCGCCTACGGATCGTGGGCACGGAGTCCCCGCCATTTTCATCTCTCAGTCCCGGGGAACACGAGAGGGTCGCTGATCGCATCAACGGCTCCGGGGCGGGCCTCGTATTCGTGGGCATAGGCTCTCCTAAACAGGAAAATTTCGTTTGGGAGCAAAGGTCCAGGATCAGAGCCGTCCAACTCTGCGTCGGCGCGGCGTTTGATTTCATAGCCGGGACGAAGAGACGCGCACCGCGATGGATGCAAGACTCAGGGCTGGAATGGATGCACCGGGTCTGCAGTGAACCAGTCAGGCTTGGAAAGCGTTACACACTAGGAAACGCCCGGTTCGTCACGTTAGTTCTGCGGGAGCTTCTCCGTTCAAGTGGGTACTGTATTATGCGGAGCATTTTGGGTTCGGTTGCGCGGCAAGACATTATGGCCACGAACACGGATGTTGGTGGCCGCCGCAGTAAACCAGGAATGAATTCGACGAAATCGCCTGGACAGTTGCCGAATGACCGACTCAAGGTGATGAAAGGATCCGCCGGCCGGCTGTTGCAGAGACTCGGCGCTGGTCGTCGCCTGCGGAGAAGGGCTCTGAAAAGTCGCGACTGCAGTGTTTTGATCGTGGGTCCGGGGCCTATGTCGCAGGGTGGTATTAGCGCTGTTGTGGCGATGCACAAGAATTGCAGTTGCTGGGACTCGCAGAACTGCATATGGCTGGAAACGATGAACGGAGGCAGCGGCGTGACGAAATTGGTAACCGCCGTGATAGCGTTCGGTCGTGCAGTAATGCTACTTCCCCGAACGCGACTTATGCACATTCATATGGCTCTCGGAGCGAGCCTGTTCCGAAAGTTCCCCTTTTTCGCTTTAGCACGAACATTCAACAAGGCAACGGTGGTGCACCTGCATGACTTCGACAGCCGGTTCAACAGTTTGATGGGTGGGCCACCGAGTCTGGGCCGAACCTTGTGTGCGTTGATGCTAAGACACGCGGACAGGGTAGTCGCGCTCTCCCGCTCTTGGGAGCAAATTATTCTGCGGCACGTTCCGGCGGCTCGAACGTGTTGCCTTCCGAATCCTTACTGGCTGCCACCTGGCTTTCAGCCAGCCAACAGGACAGGGCGCAGCGTACTTTATCTCAATCGAATTGAAAGTCGAAAAGGGTACGAACACCTTCTAGGCGCGGTTCCGGAAGTTCTCAAACACTGCCCGCGAACAACGTTTGTGTTGGCCGGCCACGGCGACGTAGTTTCTGCTCGACGAATCGTGGTGAGCCTCGGCATTGAGCGTGCCGTTGAGTTCCCTGGGTGGGTGGAAGGCGACCGGAAATGGCGACTGCTGGCGGAAGCCGACATCCTATGCCTTCCGAGCTTCGCGGAAGGTGTACCGATAACATTGCTGGAGGCGATGGGGGCCGGATTGGCGGTGGTGACGACCCCAGTCGGTGGGATCCCTGACGTGGTGAGGGACGGTGAGAATGGCATTCTGGTACAGTCAGGTGATGTCACCGGCATTGCGGAATCACTGATTCGACTACTTACGGATGCTGACCTGCGGGGCCGGCTATCTGATGCTGGTCGACGGACAGTCGAGAAGATGAATTCGCTTCCCGTTATCGATAAGACCCTCAAGAATCTGTATGCTGAGTTGGAAGAAGCGGCTTTGATCCATCCGGGACGCGTCAATACCATCAGGTCATAACCACTTGGTCAGCGTAACTTTTGGGGACCTGAGAAGTGAATTCTGACGGCGCTCCTACTATGGGGACTGGGTATTGTGCTTTACGAGTATGCCCATTTGCGGATTAGCCTGGCCATTATTGATAATGCTCATAGGATCGTTGGCCGGCCACCAAGATGGGTCGGATGGCGAGTGGAACGTATAGTTCCAATAGGTTCCCGACAGCCCGGCGGCTTGTAGCGCAGTTAAGAAATTATCGAGAACAGGGAGCCATTGAGGATCTGTATTTGGAACACCAAACTCGCCCAGAAAACCCTTGAAATGATGCTGCTTTAACCAAGTTAGGAACGGTTGAAGATGATCCACACCCCAATTCGGATATGCTCCCTGCGCAACATAGCTCAGTAAATATCTACCGCTTCCATCGCTATCAAAATAGAGATGAGCTTCGTAAAGAAGCTTGTTGGCTGGGTCGGTTATGCTCAGACTGCCGTTGTCTCCAGGCCACCAGTACGCGCTAGCCCATTGAGTGCCCTCCACTAATATCTGGGTGTTCATGTCCACCGCACGGATGGCATTGACTGCAGCCTGCGCGGCGGTTGGCCACACCGTTGCGTCGCCCATGTTGTACGGTTCATTCATAATGTCGTAGTAACCAAGCCCTGGAGTGCCCTTCAGCGCTGTTGCAAGTTTCATCCACAAATCGGCGAAGGCGGACACTGGTACGGTAGGTGATCCAATGGTAAATTCACTCGAACCAGTGTTTGGAGTAGCATTACCATTCGCTTTGATGTCTGCCGCCCAATTGAAATTATAGCGACCATAGTCATGCACATCGACAATCACTTCAAGGCCCTGGGCACCGGCGGCTTCAATAAATACCTTCATTGATGAGAGGTAGGTCGGGTCCAAAGGACCAGCGAGTGTCGTTTGCGCCCTCTCCCAAGCAATGGGCAGGCGTATCAAACTGATATGGTTGCTCTTTACATAGGCTAGTTCACTTCCACTAGGAAAGCTGCCCCATGAATATTCCGCCTCACTCATATTGATGCCGATCGGAACTGTCACCGGATTTGGCACCTCGGAGGGAGGCGCTGGCGGGGCGCTCACCGTGAGGCTCACCTGTTTGGAGTTGCTACCACCTGCATTGGTTGCGCGAACGATGAAAGTGGAGACGCTCAGCGCCGTCGGCGTGCCACTGATGATGCCGGTGGAAGAGCCCAAGCTAAGTCCGGAAGGTAGCGCCCCGGTCGTCACGCTCCACGTGAGCGGAGTAGTGCCGGTGGCCGCCAGGGTCTGTGAATACGCGCTCCCGGTCACTGCGCCTGGCAAAGGCGACGTGGTCAAGATCGAGGGAGGCGTCACCGCGGCCGGAGCAGCCATTAGCGTGACGGACGCGGTCGCTGAGCTGGCAGCATCGTACGTGCTCGTTGCAGTTATTGTCACTGAAGGCGCAGCCGGCGCACTCACGGGAGCGGTGTAGGTTCCTGTGGAAGATATCGTACCGACTCTAGGATTTCCCCCTTCATTGCCGTTCACAAACCAGCTGATTCCCTGATTTGTTGTCCCTTTCACCTTTGCAGTGAATTGTTGAGCTTGGCTTGTGTATAGGTTTGCCACACCCGGGGCCAGGGAGACTGTTATCGGGGTAAGCCCAGGCATGACTGTTACGGTTGCAGTGCTGCTTTGTGCGGGGGCGGTTTTACTGCTTACCGCAATAACGATTCCGGCATTCGAGGTGACTTGTTGCGGAGCTGTGTAAAGACCAGATCGCGAGATCGTGCCCGAGGCTGAATTGCCTCCTGGAACTCCGTCTGCCAGCCATTCGAGATCAGCCGTTGGTAGTCCAGACGACGTAGCTGTGAACTGCAACGAATTACCGGCGCCCAGGGCAGCCGTCTGGGGAGAAATGGAAACGGAAACGGCTCCCGCAGACGCATTCGTCGGCGCTGGAAGCGGTAACTTGCCAGACGGTAAGCCCCCGCAGCCAAGGGAAATCAGGTATAGACCCGACAAAACAAGAAGAGGCACAACGGGGGGAAGTGTAACACGGGACATTGTCCTTATCCGATTCCACCACCAAAGTCCGACGACGTGGCCTAACAAACAAATACTAGGGCGGATTGATAAGGGAGGGAAGAGACCAGAAGGGCACCTGAGGAGAGGTGAAGGATGGTAGATGGCCATGCCCAATGAGACATGTCCCGACAGCGACCGAGATGCCTGCTGCTTACTGCGTAAGGCTGCCATGTAGTTGTGCATGGCAGCGCGCACACAGCGTGATTAGATTAGAATCCTCATCCGAGCCCTGCTGACTTCGCAGTTGTTTGTGATGGACCTGCAGGTTTTGGCTAGAGCCGCAGACTTGACATCTCCAGCTGTCCCGCTCCAGGACCCGCCGGCAAAGCGCCTTGTACGAGTGGGGATCTAACCGCAAGCGTGGGCGCTTCAGAAGAATTCCGGTCACGAAGCTTTCTGATCTAGGCAGGACAGGAATTGCTGCCGCTGCTCCTCGGGTAGAAACTTGAAGAACCTCGTCATCGAGAACAGCAGCATCTCTGGATCTCCGTTGTCCAGATTGGCCCCGGCCAGGAAGTCCGCACAGATCATTTCCAAACAGTAGCCTCGGGAGCGGTCGCTGCCAAGCATCAATGCTGCAGTCTCGATCGCCCGCTCAATGACCGGCATCTGGCTCTGGTAGAGTTTGAAATAGACAATCTCCCACGGCTCCGTCTCTTTTCCTGTCAGTTCCTTCTCGACCTCCTGCTTGAACTGCTCCTTGGGCATCTCCCGGGCCCGGTGCAACCAGGTTGCACAATCGAAGTGCTGCCGGTCCCTCCTGGCCAGCTTCGCTAACTCCAGCCCCTTCGTCCAGCCCACTTCCTTTAGCTGCTTTCTTGCCTGCGGCGGCAGGTGTTCATGAATCGACATCAGGTAGTACGCCTTCCGCCGCGACCCGGGAAACCGCCTCTCTAGGAACTCATCAAAGCACTTCAGGTCCTCCAGCCTCCAGTACTGTCCCGCCCGCACCTCGCATAGATAGCGTCCCAGTTCAACGAACTTGGTGTCCCTCTCTGTCTCCTTGCGCTGCTCCCAGGCCAGAATCTCGTCAATCTTGCCCAGTACGAACAGGGCGCGACGGCGATTGAACTTCGGAGGCATGGGCGGGTTCTTAGTAATTAAGCTCGTCAAGCCAATCAAGACTCTCTGCTCCTGGACGCCGCACCAAGCGGGCGTCAGCCATTTCCTGCTTTCCAAGACAAAGTCCTACATACGGACAGCTGCTGCAGGGGTTCTGCGGGAAGCGGATGCCACTGTGCGGCAGAAACTGTGCGGATTCAATTCTTCGGATCGTGTCCTCGACCAGCCGACCAAATTCCTCGCGCTGCTCGTCGGTGATAGTGGTGCGCAAGTACTGAACCTCGACCAAACGTTTCCGGACGAACACGACTTGAGCAACTTCGGCAATGCCAGTCATCCACGAGTAGCAAACGAGCTGCGGGTCGAGAGATAGCAGCCCTTCAGGTTCTTCCGGGTATCGGCTCGATGAGGTTTTCCACTCCAGCAGACAGCGCTTGCCGTCGAGTGTGCCGATGCCGTCGATGTAGGCAACGAAGTCGTTCTTCTCGGTAACCGGTCGAGTGAATTTGATCTGCAGATTTCGTCGAGGGTGGTGGACCTGGACACGATCGTCCTGGCAGAACCGGGTCAATAGCATGATTCCCTGCCGGAGCATGCGATCCCAGGAGTCTCCGTTCGTGTACTGCAACCCTTGGCTCTGGCACGCAGACCATTCGGCGAACAGGACAGCTCCGGGATCTTCGCGACGGAAATAGGCACCGAGAGCCTGCTCGAAGGCGCGACCGAACAGCATTGCCGCACGAGTGTCTTTCTCCCTCCAGCCGTCGAGATAACGATGCCGGTAGCGCCGCGGACACGTGAGGTATTGGCTGATCTGGGTGTAGCTGTAGGTCATTCAGGCCACCTGCGGACTGTCTAGGTTTGCGGGTGAAAGTTCTTCCCAGCGGCCGGCGGGAGCAAAGCCGTCAAGTCGGATCAGGGAAGCGCCGTTCAGAACGATGTGGCTGATCTTGACCACGCCCTTCAGAGCCACGACTTGAGTTTCGTCCACTTCATCGCGTCCGAGCAGCTCGGTGTCATAGCCGAAGTCGCGCAGAAACCAGTTCAGCTTCCACAGGGCTTTCGGGCTGCAATAGAGCCGGCTCGAAAGCGCGTGACCAGCAAATCGGCTGGGTTCAAGAATGTCCAGAGCCAGCGTGTAGTAAGGCTTCTGTGCCTGCCGCTTAAACTTCGCACGTTGCACTTGAACGAGAAAAATTCCGTCGGGAATCTTGTCGGCCGCACAACGATCGGCGGCGTGGAGGCCGGTGATCTGGCGTTTCATGCGGCACCTTCTTTCTGGCCGGGGTAGCTGTTGAGCTGGCAGAGCAGGGCATTGCGGTCTTTCTCTGCCCAGTCGGCCAGATGCTTGACGAAGTTCTCCACCTGCTCGCGGGTCGCTTCGCGAAGCACCTTGACGCCGCAGAAGTCAGTTGCGTACGCCTTGACTAAGTTGGGATCGAGTTCATGCTGGCGGATAATCTGGCACAGGCGATCGCGAACCTTGGGGCCGCTGGGGTTCCCGTTTCCGTTTGCAGGTCGGGGTGGAAGCTTCTTCGACTCTCGAGCGGTATGCGGTGGTTCAGCGAAAGACCCAATTTCTTCGACCGAGCAGATGCCGATTCCGTAGGCCTTACGGAGGGCACGGTTGACAGCCCTGGTTTCCGCCACGCGCAACTCCGCACCGTGGACTAGTGGAGAAACATTGGCTGGATCGGCGTCGCCATATGCTGCAAACCCCTCAGCTCTCCCAGCGCGGAAAACCGTGGCTTTGAAGGTCCAACGATTATTCGATGGGTCGCAGAAATTTGAAACTATCTCCACATGCATACCAGAACAGCCACGCCGAGATGACAACCGCAACAGCCCTGCGTGCGTAACATACCAGCGTCCATCCAAGCAGGTAATGTCGCCTCTGCCAACCGAAAGACCATACGTTGATGTCAGGCCCTGCAGCGAGGCCAAGAGGGCCGGCGAAAGTCGGCCCCAAATGTGCTCCGCAAACCGTTTGTTGAGCCGAAAAGCCTGTGACATTCGTCTCATGCATCACTCTCCAAGTGGTCAAATTGCCACAGTTGTAACGCTATAGTGACGCTATTATTGTAGCGCTACTAAAGCTGGGCAGTCAATGCAATCCTTTGCTTATTTAAATCGTTTCTGGGGATTGATCTTGCGGGCTTCCTTCAAGGCAGCGGAGGCGATGAATGAACTCAAACTGATGCCCTGGGAAGCTGCAGCCGCGGCGATTTCCTCCTGCTCACTCTCAACATAGTAGGAGGTGATCCTCTTCCTGACCGAACTGGTCAATCTACGGCGGCGTAAGATTTCTTTCTTCCGCATGAGTGAATCTTAACTCCGCTTCAGCTCGAACCTGTTTAGAAAAAGAGAACTATCGAATAAGGCTCATCATCTCAGATGCGCCGCATCGGCGTCACGCAGGGGCTGTCTCTCGGCCCCGGAGAACGGAGAAAAAGAACCAGGAGCCGCAGTGCTGCTCGCGACTTAGGCAAGAGTCGGAAAATCCGTCGATTGGCTATTAACGGGAGAGCCAAACAGATAAGGCGATCTACCCCTTGCGTAAGATCAGGGCTAAGATTCTCCAGATGAAAAGGTGCCGGCCGACTTTTAGAGAACTTGACACAATCGCGGCGAAGGGGCAAGGCGTCGCTCGAATTTGTGAAGCCTTTCTCTTGACTGGTTCAGATGCATATAAGAAAGATGGAACGAGATTGCTGCAGCGGTTGATAGGTCCGCTCAGCACAAAATCCTTCGAGTAAAACGGGAGGCAACATCAATATCACGGGAAAGTGTTTTTTGGGTCGTTTTCGATTTTTACATTTCCGATGTCAAGAATGCTATCATGAGAGCTAGGGATAGGTGTGTGCTCGACCCAAAGAGGTCGAGCATTTTCTCTTTATAGATGTTTCGTGCAGGAAATCCGCACCCAACAAGTCAGCGGATCGGCTACTGAGGACAGACAAATAAATGACATCGCAAGGAATTCGTATTTGAACGGTTTTCTTGATGCAATATGAATGTGTTTTGCGTGTCTAGGGTCCGACGAAACGGTCGGACCCTTTGCCATTTACGCGTAAATCTGTAGAGCGAGTACGCATGAAAGCAGGGCTGCGTATGGAATGCAGATCTTACCTTCCTGCTTCTTTGCGCGGCGGCTGTGCACAAAACTTACGCCTGTCTGGCCACCGCTAAAATGCGCATCTCGCAGATGAGGAGGTTGCTTTGAACACTAAAGCGTACCCCAAAGTGAAGGGCGGGTCGAATGCAACAAAGCGCATCATCACCGCTGGTGAGATCTTCGCCGACGGGACGATGATCGAATTGGTCTCCGGTTCTTCTGGGCTTCATAAACCTGATTTCTTGCGGTGGAGCGGGAAAAAGGCGACTGTTGGAACGCACATCAAACACGGCGGTCGGACTTACGAGGCACCTGAACTGGACCCGAGTCTATACCGGGCAACGCGGTTTCCTTCTCGATGTGACGACTACGATTCAGCCCGTGACCTGTTTGCCGCAATGGTCGATTTGTTTAAGCATCATTTAGATTTGCCGGAACGGGAGTCAAGTCTTCTCACCTGCTTTTCCATCAGCACCTGGTTGGCTGATCGCTTGCCAAGCGCGCCAAGTCTGGCCATTTCCGGGCCTAATCAGGAGTCGGGGATTGACGTGTTGCGCTTGCTTAGCTGCGTGTGTCGCCATCCCCTGATGTTGGCTGAAGTCACTCCAGTTGGCTTCCGATCATTGTGTCAGCAATTATCCCTTACTTTGCTTCTAGATCAGCAAGAATTGAAACCCAACATGCAGCGACTTTTCCGCGCATCAAGTTACCGCGGACTGCACGTGCCTGGAAACAGAGGAAGCGTCATCGATCTCTGTGGTCCGAAAGCGATCTTCTGCGGGAACGATGCTGCGGTCGATACTCTTGGTGGTGGAGTGATCCACATCTCGGTGACGCCATCGCAATTGCAATCATTCGCATTGGATGAGCAGGTTCAAAACGAAATTGCAAACCATTTTCAGCCGCGCCTTTTGATGTACCGGCTGAAGAACTATGGAAGGGTGTGTGAGTCTCGCGTTGACGTCTCGGAGTTTACCTTTGTTATTCGCCAGCTCGCGCGCAGTGTCGCGATGTGCTTCCCAGACGATGCGGAACTGGCGCGCGATGCAGTTCAGCTGCTTCGACCGCAAGATGAGGAGGTCCGCGGACAGCGCTCGCGTGATGTTAACTGCGCGATCGTCGAAATACTATGGGGTAATGTTCACGGACGGAAGCAACGCGGGGTGAAGGTCGACGAACTCGCGAAAGACGTGAACGCACTCTTGCGATCTCGGGGAGAAATCCTCCAGTATAGTGCTGAAGAAATCGGCTGGAAGTTGAAAAGTCTGAATATTCAAAGGCACAGTGATCGATCTGGGCGGCAAGTCTTGCTGGATCGAGGCAACAGCCAAATCGTGCACCGATTGGCTCGAGCTTACGATTTGCCATGCCCACAATGCGTGGAGGGAGATTGTCCCGAATGCGCCCCCCGGCAAGTCACTCCTCCTAAGTGACTTGTGGGGGTGATGGAGGCTATGGAGGTTTTTTGCGATTTTCTTTGTTTACATCAAAAACTGGAGGGAAAAATGCCGAAACAAAGGTTGAAGGTTACCAAAACGGAGGATCAAGAATGCCGTGCCCGCCTTTTGCGGCTTGAAAAGATGGGCATTCCGATCGGGTCGGTCTGCTCTGCGTCACCCGAGCCCGACCGTTTCAACGTGAAGCAGACCGAGGAAGAATCTGCGTGGATTTGCGAGTTGCCTTCAGGTGGAGTTGCAGTTGTTGCGCCTGCCGAGCTCACCGTTCTGGTTTCTGGGACTTTGATTACAAACGTCGAAGTGGCGATACCAGATTTCAATTGTGGACTTGACCTGAGTGATCCCGTGGAGAGCCGCTGGTATGCGCAGCTCATGAAACTGTTGCCCTACAACCTAACTGAATGTCTCAACCATAGGCTGACATCCGGGGTGCCTCTAAGTGTTGGCCAAGTACGGGGAGCGATCATTGCAGAGAACTGGGCGTCTGTTCCCGCCAAACTCCACGACTATGCGCTTGTATCAGTGGAACTATTCCTCTGGGGCGCGCGGGACAACCCCTTCCAGTTCAACTTCCGCGCCCGTGTGAACCGGAGCCTGATGCGGGAATATGAACAACGGCAGCTAAAATGTCGTGAGCGTATGCGATCGACTGAGAGAACTGGCATATTCGGGCCCGCAAGAGGACAAGTTGGAATTCAGAAGAGTGTTTCGCCGAAAGAAGCTATCAATCTTCGGGATCCTAGCGGTGAGGATGACAGAGAACTCCGCAAACCAAACTAGGAGACCAACAGCTTGTACCTAGCCATAGATATTGTGAGCGATGCGGCATTCATGGCTGAGATAGCTGTTTACCTGGACCGGCAACTTTATCGCGCCATGGATCAACTTGAGCGTCTGCAACGACAGCGCAGGGGCGAAACGGTGCCGCCTCCGCTGAGCATCCATTTAGGTAGAGGGAGATAACGGTTTTACCAAACAAAGCCAAGAAGTGCTTTATTATCAACATCGACAGCGACAGACTGAAGTGGCTTCTTAGGCAAGAAAGCGCACGAACCGCTCTTGAGCCTGCAACTGCGAGCCATTGAGACAACGGATTTAGAGCGCCGACTGACGAAGTTGGAGAAGCTGTTGGCTGAAACCGAAGCAGAGGAAGATCTCGATCGAAAGGAGGACTCGGCTCCTCTTTCGGGGCTCGGCAACATGCTAGCCCATGCTCGTAAGCGGTACGAGCGCGCGGGGACATCGAGACTAGAGAAGGTCGAGCCTGCTCCGGCAGATCCCACGGAAGCCACCTAGCCGTATGGCTACCTAGATGGCTAACGGTTCAGCAGCTCGATTACCGGCCGGTTGGGACTGCCGGTTTCGGCAGTCAATAGAAACGATGTATTCACATCGTGCGCACAATGATGTATAGTACTTGTGCGTACGAGGGAGGTTTACGAATGTCGGGCACGGGAACCAAGACCGGGAAAAACCGCGACGAAAATATCAACCTGCGCGCCAGTCGGAGCCAGAAGACACTGATTGACCGGGCGGCGGATGCGCTTGGGAGGAACCGGTCGGATTTCATGCTTGAGACGGCGTGCCGGGAAGCAGAAGCAGTTCTGCTC